>OGNY01001494.1_pt1 | contig 14859 bp, 17 predicted proteins | sample 1573551 | NCBI WGS metagenome assembly OGNY01 (sample SAMEA2581885, study PRJEB24529) | metagenome | biome: Human gut stool | place: China | collected 2011
GTTAAAAATGCCCGCCGCAATCTTGATACCCGGATAGAAGTCATACGCCGGGGAAATCAATGGTACTATCGCAGGAACGAAGCCAAGAGTGCAAAGTAAGAATGCAATCCGTAGATACCTTTGCATTGTTGCACCCTTGCACCCTTACCCGATATGACCGCCTCATGTGCCGACCACATGGGGCTTTATCTTTGAAAGGAGAGCCTATGAACAATGAAACCAGCAAGACCAGCACCCCCGCAGCCGTTTCCCCTCTGACCGCCAAACCCGACCTTGTGAAGAACATCGGCGGCACGACCTTTGACATTCATATCCATTTCAGCGAAACCAGCCGGGAAACCTTTACGGACAAGGTTGTGCGCCTTATCCAGAACGACAGCGGCGATGAAACCGCTTAAAAGCAAGATACTATTTTCTTGTTCCTTATTGACAAAACCCGAAAGGTAGTATCGTGATCGAGTGCGGTAATGCCCTGTTACAAAAGGGCTATAAGCTAAAGATTTTCAACACCATCAACTTTTCCAAGAGTATGAAATACAATCCGATGGCCTATATCCACAGCGAAAAGGATATTTTGAAACTTGTCACCGCACTGATGACCAACACCAAGGGTGAGGGTCAGGGCGGGGACCCATTCTGGGACAAAGCGGAACGGCTTTTGCTGGTTTCACTGATCGCGTACCTCCACTACGAAGCCCCTGTCGAGGAGCAAAACTTCGCAACATTGCTGGAAATGCTAAACACTATGCAGGTTTCGGAAGATGATGAAACCTATCAGAATCCAGTTGACCTACTGTTTGAGGATCTGGGCAAGAAGAAGCCAAAATCCTTTGCCGTGCGGCAGTACAAACTTTACAAGCTGGCTGCCGGAGATGTATGCTCTAAGTGACTTCTTAATCATGGTTTTTGTCATGGTTAGTGAAGCAGTCACTTAGAGCATTTTCATTTCAGGAGGTACAGCCATGAGAAACGAGAAAATCACCCCTCTGTACGAGCGTTTGAGCCGCGACGATGAGTTACAGGGCGAGAGTAACTCCATATCGAACCAGAAAAAGATGTTAGAGGACTTTGCCCGCCGGAACGGGCTGCCGAACCCTACCCACTTCACCGATGACGGCGTATCGGGAACCCGTTTTGACCGCCCCGGCTTTCTGGCGATGATGGAGGAAGTAGAGGCCGGACGGGTGGAGGCCATCATCATAAAGGACATGAGCCGCCTGGGGCGCGACTATCTGAAAGTCGGTCAGGTCATGGAGATTTTGCGGCAGCGCGGCGTCCGGCTGATCGCCATCAACGACGGTGTTGACAGTCTGAAAGGCGATGACGATTTTACCCCGTTCCGCAACATCATGAACGAGTTTTACGCCCGCGACACCAGCCGGAAAATCCGCTCCGTGTTCAAGTCCAAAGGCATGAGTGGCAAGCACCTGACCGGCACCGTTATCTACGGCTACCTGTGGGACGAAAAGCGGGAACACTGGCTTGTGGACGAAGAAGCCGCCGAAGTGGTACGCCGTATTTTTTCCCTGACGATGGAGGGCTGCGGCCCCTATCAAATCTCCAAGCTGCTGTCCGAGGCCAAGGTTGAAATCCCCGCTGTCCATCTGGCACGCTTTGACGAAGGAGTAAACAGGACGAAGCCAGTCAAAGACCCCTACGGCTGGGGATCATCCACCATTGTGAACATTCTGAAAAAGCGAGAATACCTGGGCCATACAGTCAATTTCAAGACCCGCAAGCACTTCAAGGACAAGAAAAGCCACTATGTTGACGAAAGCGAGTGGACGATTTTCGAGAACACCCATGAGGCCATTATCGACCAGGAAACCTTTGACAATGTGCAGCGTATCCGGGGAAACGCCAGACGCTACCCGGACGGCTTTGGGGAGGCCCATCCCCTGACCGGCCTGATGTACTGCGCCGATTGCGGCGGCAAGATGTATGTTCACCGCACATACAACGGCAAGCGCGTCCCGCAGTACACTTGCGGCAAGTATGGGAAATACCCTATCGGCTCCCTTTGCCCTACACAGCACCGTATCAAGGCCGAAGCCGTTCTGACGCTGATTGCCGATATGCTCCGGGCCATCGCAGAGTATTCCAAGAATGACCGGGCCGAGTTTATCCGCACCGTTCAGGAAACGCAGGCCGCCCAACAGACCGCCGACATATCCAAGAAACGGAAACGGCTGGCCGCCGCCCAAAAGCGGGCCGGGGAACTGGAACGGCTGATTTGCAAAATCTATGAGGACAACGCCCTGGGTAAGCTGCCGGACGCCCGGTATGAGGCCCTGGACGCACAGTATGCCAAAGAGCAAGACGCTCTCAATGCGGAAATCACGGAACTAGAAAAGGCCGTTACCGGCTATGAGCAGAGCCGGAAATCTGCGGAGAAGTTTATTGCCCTGATTGACAAGTATGAGAATTTCGACACGCTGACAAATACCATGCTCAACGAGTTTGTAGAGAAAATCCTTGTCCATGAACGCGCCCGCAAAGGCAGCCAGGACACCACGCAGGAGGTTGAAATCTACTTCAATTTTGTGGGCCGGTATATCCCGCCCGCCTTGCAGCCGGTTCCCCTGACCCCGGAGGAACAGGAAGAACTGCGGAAGAAGGAGGAGCGCAAGGACAGGCTTCACCAGAACTACTTGCGCCGCAAGGCAAACGGCAAGCAGAAGGAATGGGAAGAACGCTACAACGCCAAGCGCAAGGCCCAGGTGGAGGCGGCAAAGGCCGCGATCCGGGCCGAGGACATGGAGAAGGGCATTTTTACCACCGTCAGCCAGTTGCCCAGGCAGGAGCCGCGCAAGGCCACCGTATCGGCCAGCGCCGCAGTTTAACCATCACAGTGCAAAGGAGAATGAACATGAGCGAATTGACTTACACCCGGTGCGGGGATTACTACATCCCCGACCTGAAACTTTCCGAGCAGCCGGAGGCCCCCATCGGCAAGTATGGCCGTATGCGGCAACGCTACCTGAAGGAACACCGGCCCGGCCTTTACAGCAGCTTGATTTTAAGCGAAAAGCTGTACCCGCACCTGTTGGAGATTGACAGGGCGGCGCGGGAGCGCATGGACGCCATGCTGCCCCGCATGATGGAGGCGGCAGGCGTCACCGAGGAACTGAAATCCCGTGACCCTATGCGGTGGGTGGGGCTGATGAACACGCTGAAAGCACAGGCAGAGGAAGTTATTTTTCAAGAGATAACGATGATTTAAGAGTACTAGCGTGCCTGCAAATTTTATTCAGCTATGATATAATGAAAATGTCAGGCTTTGAGATTTTCTTGAGATTTGAAAGATACAATATCGGATGTGAAATGGAGGAAAAGATCGTGAAAACAAAGATTTTGATTGTCGATGATGAACACGGTATCGTTGATATGATACAAAGTTACTTTCAAAAACAATATGATATTCTGACAGCATATAGTGGCCAAGAAGCACTCCAAAAAATCGCAAGCAACCCTGATTTGATTTTGCTGGACATCAATATGCCGGATATAGACGGGCTGACCGTATGCCAGAAGGTACGGGACTACATCACTTGCCCCATTTTGTTTTTGACCGCCCGCATTGAATCCAGCGACAAAATCATAGGCTTTCATGCTGGAGCAGATGACTATATTGTAAAACCCTTTGACCTGGACGAATTAGGGGCGCGTATTGCCGCACACCTGCGACGGGAGCAGCGCCGCCAAAGTAATTCTGCGGTTCGCTTCTTTGGTGAATTGGCGTTAGATTACTCTGCCCGGACAGCTACAATCAATAGCCAGAACATTCCGTTGTCCAAGCGGGAGTTTGAAATTGTGGAGCTTCTTTCCCTCAATGCAGGCCAAGTCTTTGACCGAGAACGAATTTATGAACTTGTGTGGGGATTGGATGGGGACGGGAATAGCGACACGATCATGGAACATATTCGGAAAATACGGGCTAAGTTTGCAGCACATACGCTGCACAATTACATTGAAACAGTTTGGGGGTGTGGTTATCGGTGGAACGCCTAAAAAATATGGGGTTAAAAAAGTCTTTTCTTGTTTTGTCTGTTTCCTGTGTTTTACTGGCTCTCCTGCTATTGGTGCTCGTTTTTGTGGTGTGTAATGTGATTAGCAGTACCTTTCCAACTGGTGGAATACAGATTTCTCCAGATGGTACAATAGTTAAACTGGAAGAACCGACAGCATCCCAGCAAACTATATTTATATTGTCAGTATTAGGTATCATACAAGTTGTATCTTGCATTGCGCTTCCTATGGGTGGGCTTGCCCTATCAGGAGTTCTATATTACCACATTAAATTGAAGCAACCGATTGCCGTATTGCAAAATGGTATTACAAGGATTCAGAACCACGACCTTGATTTTATTATGCCAGTTCGTTCTGGTGATGAATTGGGGCAACTCTGTGCTGCCTTCGATACTATGCGCGAAGAACTTTTGAAATCGAATCAGGAACTATGGCGGCAGATGGAAGAACGCAAAAGGTTAAATGCCGCGTTTTCCCACGATTTAAGAAATCCAATCACAGTCTTGAAAGGAACTGTGAAATTACTGCGTCAGGGTACAGCAGATAAGCAGACGATTGACAGACTGGAAAGCTATACCCAACGTATAGAGCAGTATGTGGAAGCTATGAGCAGCATACAAAGATTGGAACAAATGCCGCTGCGGGTAAGTGAGTGTTCCTATTCCCTATTGCGCTCGGAATTAGAAGATACTACAAAACTTCTTGCTGGGACATTCCAGCTATCCATTTCTGCACCTGATAATGGAACTGTACAAATAGATCATGCGTTATTTCTGACTGTCGCGGAAAATTTGATTGGAAATGCTGCTCGTTTTGCAAAAAGTGAAATTATAATATGCCTGCAACAGCGGGAAAACCTCTTGCTTCTGTCGGTCACAGATGATGGCCCCGGTTATCCCGCAGAGTTGGTACAAAACGGCCCAAAACCATTTGGAAAACTGAATGGAGATTCCGCACACTTTGGGATGGGGCTTTATAGCAGCCAGACATTATGCCTAAAACACGGCGGAGCACTTACGCTGACGAATAGAAAGGATCATGGCGCAATAGCTACTGCTTCCTTTCAAACAAACCGGAAACCTTGAGCAATTTTTGAGATTTTTATTTTACACTCTCCTTATACCACAAATAAGGAGAGTGTTTTTTTATGAATATTGAGGCAAAAGAACTATCAAAAATCTACGGCAGCGGCGAAAGCCGTGTTGTCGCGTTGGATAAAGTCAATCTTGAAATTGCATCCAGTGACTTCATCTCCATCATGGGGCCTTCTGGCAGCGGAAAAAGCACCCTGCTTCATTTGCTGTCAGGGCTGGATAAGCCGACTTCTGGCAGCCTGACATACGATGGAAAAGACATATACAGTTTCAACGACAAAGCTCTGTCTGCTTTTCGTCGCCAGCGTATCGGTTTCATCTTCCAGCAGTTTAACCTGCTTCCTGTCTTGACCGCAAAAGAAAATATCATTATGCCTCTATTGTTAGATAAAAAGCAGCCGGATGAAGCCTATCTAAAGCAGCTTACGGAATTGCTGGGGATTCGGGAGCGCCTTACCCATTTGCCCCATGAGCTTTCCGGCGGTCAGCAGCAACGTGTAGCGATTGCCCGCGCTCTGATTGCAAAACCCGATATTATCTTTGCAGATGAACCAACTGGGAATCTGGATAGCAAAAGTGGCAGCGAGGTTATGGAAATGCTGCAAAACATATGGAAGAAGATGGGGAAAACGCTTGTTGTCATTACCCATGACAGCCGTATTGCTAGAATGGCCGACCGGCAATTTGTCATTGTGGACGGGGTTCTTTCGGAGGTGACGGCAAAATGAAATCCTATTTAGCACTTACATGGAAAGAACTAAAAGCGCAGAAAATCACAGCAATCTTGATTTTGATCGCGGTTATCATGTCTACGATCATGACAACGGTAGTCGGTCAGTCCATTGGGATATTACAATCTATGCGGATGGAGCAGGCGGCGAGTCTGAATGGAAACCGCTATGCAACCTTCCATCAGCTTAATCAAGAACAGGCGCAAAAGCTGCACGAAGATGACCGTCTGTACGATGTAGGAGATATAATCTTTGTCGGCAGTACGCCGTTAGGCAGCAGCAGTTTATCTCTATACCTTCGGGAATATCACGATAACGCTCTATCTATGTATCCGTCAATCGGAACTATAAAAGAGGGACGTTTACCAGAGGCCGCAAACGAAATTGCATTACCAGAAGATAGTATCCAATATCTCGGATTAGATGTTGCGATTGGGGATACTGTTTCTCTGGATATGCGTGTGTCCATTATGGATGGTTCTCTGCCAGAATTTGAATATTCCGGTAATTTTATATTAACGGGTATTCTTGAAAGCAGCTATATCGGATATACGACCGGCACAGTTTCGGGAATTGTGGGAAACGGAACCGCAGAAAATTTACTGCCGGAAGAATATTTGCTTTATTCCACTGATTTTAAGACCCATGACAAGCAAAACTTTCAGAGCATTGTTTATGATCTTGCGGCGGAGTTGAATGTAGAGGAACGGTATATCCAATACAACTGGGTTTTACTTGATGCCATCGGTATTTCGTATGACGAGGCAACCAGCAGCGATGCTGGTTCAGGTTTTCCTTTTATGACAGTGGCGTGTGTTTTGGTAGGCGTATTGGTCTTGTTTGCAGCCGGATTGGTTATTTACAACATTCTCAAAATTTCCATTACAAAACGCATTAAAGAATATGGAACGCTTCGCGCAATCGGTGGAGAGCGAGGGCAGATCTATCGTCTTGTTTCCTTGCAGCTCTTGATCCTTTGCGGGATCGGTATCCCTATCGGGCTGGTACTCGGTACATTGTCAGCAAAGGGAGTGCTGATTGCTGCTACGAGTGTTCTCAATCCCGATATATTCATGGTAAATAGTGCTTCCGAATTAACTGCGGCCATCAGCGCGGCCAGTTCGGTGAAGTTACCCATGCTCCTCGCTAGTGTTGCAGTCACACTTTTTTTTGCTCTCCTGGCTGCGTTTCCTGCTGCCCGATACGCATCCCGTGTATCTCCGACAGTCGCTATGTCTGGCCACGCTGTGAAGATCAAACGTCGTGGAAAACGAAATCGCAAAATCTATCATTTTGAATCTTACTACGCAAGGCTGAATTTGAAACGTGGGCGTGGCAGAACACTCGTTACGATTCTTTCTCTTGTTATGAGCATTACCGTCTTTGTCGCTTTGCAGAGCTTTACCAATCTGCTGGATGCCAGTAGTTCGGTTCAGGATATGTATTTCAGCGATTATGCTGTTACAAATGAAACATTGGGTATTCCGGCGGAAGCTGTAGATACATTGAAAGCAAACGACGCAGTAGAAAGACTTTCCACCACCAGACTTTCCATATTTATGCAAGGCGCCGGTGACGAACTTCCCTTTGAAACAGATTTGTCTGTGCAAAGCTACGAAACCTTTCAGCTTGCAAATATTGACGATGGGCTATTAGAGATCTACGCACCCAACCTTTCGGATCAGGATAAGCAGGCATTAAACGATGGAACAGGCTGCCTCGTCAAAAATCCTATCCCATTTTCCTACGGGGATACGCCTATGGAGTACACAGAGCTTGCTGTTGGTGATACGATTCAGTTGGGAGGCAGAACACTTCGAGTAATAGCGTTGATTGATAATCCAATTTCAATCAACAATGAAGGGTTTGCCAACGGTGTCCAGATTATTGTGAATGAAGAAATATATTGCTCGCTGCTTGAAAATGACAGCTATTCAGAAATCTATCCGACATTACAGGATAGTGCTGATACAGATTCCTTTGAAAACTGGCTGGATAACTGGTGTCGTGAATATCCGGGTACTCATTGGCTTTCTTATCTTGAAAGCAGCAACGAAATGGCAGAAAGTTTTGAACAAATCAAAATGCTTTGCTGGACGCTGATTATCTTTATCGGAATTATTGGTATATTGAATATCATAAACACGGTTTACAGCAATATCCATACCCGTGTCAATGAAATCGGTATGCAGCGGGCCATTGGAATGAGCGCCGCAAGCCTATATAAAACATTTCTGTGGGAGGGCGCTTATTACGGAATTTTTGCATCATTGATTGGTGCAGTGCTGGGCTATATCTGTTGCGTCTTTGTTAATGCTGCACAGACAGACTCTTTACAGCTCGTTTCTGTCCCCGTTTTGGCGATCGCTGAAGCTGCGATTATTTCTATTTTGGCCTGTTTGTTGGCAACGGCGATTCCACTGCGAAATATCTCCAAAATGAATATTGTGGATTCGATAGAAACTATCGAGTGAATCTCCGAATTTCAATATAAAGCTATCCTGCCCCGCTAAACGGGGAAAGAAAAAAACCGTTGCAGGGCAGGTAGCTTCGTGCGCCTATAATGGATTTTCAGGGTACTGCGGCGGTTTTGAGTAACATCAAGGCCGCCGTTCCTTATGCCCTCGACAAAGGAGTGACGCCTACACGCTGACACGGCGGCTTTAGGAGGGAGCCGCCATGAAGCACACTGACCGCCGACAAATTCAGACGATATTTGCACTATCGTCAAAAAAATCCCGGCCACCGGACAGGCCCCGTCTGGCAGCCAGTGCGAAAATTGTCACAATGTAACTGAATACCGTGTTTTTTGCGCTCGAATAGCTTCATGCTGTCCGGGCGTTTTTTCATACCTATGGGGCCGGAACATCGGGCCAACATGGCCCGAACCCTGCCCCCGGTGTCGTTCCCCGCCGCCCCGTTCAGATTTTCCCGCAAAAATCTGAACGGAGGAAAGGCCGATGGAAGTCACCATCAATTACAACGGACAAGCTGTGGCCGTGGAGGTCACGCTGGAAGTCTATGAATTTCTTGACCGGGCCGACCACAAAGCCGAGAACCTGTCCCATGAGCAGCGGCGGCATTGGGATGGCCGGGAGTTTGACGAATACATAGTTGCCACCGAGGGCGTGGGTATCTACGGCGAAACGCCGGAGGAATACCTTTGCCGCATGGAAACGCTGGATGAGCTGATGACCGTCCTGGAAACCTGCACCGAGGCCCAGCGCCGCCGGTTCCTGCTCTATGCCCTGGACGGGCTGAGTTTTTCGGAGATTGCTGCCCTGTGCGGCTGCTCCAAGAGTTCGGTGCAAGGCTCCATTGAAGCGGTCAGAAAAATTTTTCAAAAAAATTTGAGAAACCACCCATACGAATGACCCCTTTTCGGGCTACCAAGTGAAAGGGATTGTTTCCCTTATCCCAGCGGGAGGCGGACAGCGGACAAGCTGCCCGCCTCTCCCATTTTCAGGAGGTAAGCCTATGAAAACAATCAATCTGCGGTGGATTTATCCCCACTACCGGCATGACGAGTTTGTGGAGGTCAGCGATGAAGTTTGGGAAGTCATGCGACAGGCCCAGCGCGAGATGAACAACTATGAGCGCCGGAAGGTCTACCACCGCGCCTACTACTCCCTGGACGCGTATAGCTGGACGGAGAACTATGCGCTGGAACACGGCAGATCGCCGGAGGAAATCCTTTTGGAGCGCGAGGAACGGGCCGCCCATCTGCGGCTGCTGGCTGCCTTGCCGGAGGCTCTGGCCCATGCCACCCCCACACAGGCCCGCCGCGTCCGGGCCTACTACATCGCCGGTATCAGCCAGCCGGAAATCTCCCGGATGGAGGGCGTAGACAGCAGCAAGGTCAGCGTTGCCATCCGGCGGGGCCTGCGGAATATGCGCCGCTGCTATGACTGCCTTTTCCCGGCAGAGTGAGGGCGGGCCTATGCAGACCATCAACCTAAAGCAATATTACCCGTTCTGCACTGAGGACACCTTTGTGGAGGTGTCGGATGAAATTGTCGAGGCGTTCCTACTGGACAAGCGGGCCGAGGCCGCCAGGGAGCGCAAGATGTACCGCTACAAGGCGTTTTATTCCCTTGACTGCAATGATGGGATTGAGAACGCCGCCATCGGCTGGGCGCAGCCATCGCCGGAGGATTGCCTGATGGAAAAGGAGGCGCAGGCCGAATATGCCGAACTGCTCCGGCGGCTCTATGAGGCCATTTCCTCTCTGCCCCCAACACAGGCCCGCCGCGTCCATGCCCGGTATATGCTGGGGATGAAAGTGAAGGACATTGCCGCGATGGAGGGCATCACCCCATCCCAGGCGGGGAAGTCCATCCATGCGGCGCTCCGGCGGCTGCGCCGGTACTTCATACGCCGAAAATGGACAAACGGCCTATGAAAACCATCAACCTGAAAAAATACTACTACCCGATTTGCAAGAAGGACACTTTTGTGGAAGTGCCGGACGAGGTTGCAGACGCCATTGCGGAGGAAAGCCGCGCAGAGAACGCAAATGACGCCAAGCAGCACTATCACTGTTATTCTCTGGACGCATCCCCCGGCATAGAAAACCATTTCCCGGAACAGGTCATTTCCCCGGAAGATATTCTGATGGAGAAAGAAACGGAACGGGAACAGGAGGCCGCCCATGCCCTGATGATGGAACGGCTCCGTGAGGCCCTTGCCACCCTGACGCCCCGGCAGGCGAGCTGCCTTCATGCCCGGTTTTGGGAGGGCAAGCAGTTTAAGGAGATTGCCGAGGCCGAAGGCTTCACGACATCAGCAGCCATTGTCACGGTTCGCAACGCCATTATCAAGTTACAGAAATATTATATCAAGCGCGGCTGGATGAAGCCGCCAAAGGAGAAAGCGATATGCACAAAGACAGCACCACCCAAGCGAAACAGAAAAAAGACGAGCGCGAAGAAGTCCTGAAGGAAATCCGGCAGCTTGAGAACCGCCAGAAGATTTTGGAGAACAAGCAGCGCAACGAGGAACGCAAGGCCCGCACCCGCCGCCTGATTGAGCGCGGGGCCATTTTGGAGGGCGTTTTTTCTCTGGCCCCCGACCTTCCCGGCGTAGAGGTCAAAGCGTTTCTGATTGCCCTGTCCCATCTTCCGGGGGCGGCGGAACTGGCCGCAAAACTGCCGAAATCCGGGGACAAGCCGTAAGTCCCTTGTTTACAAGGGCGCACTTATACACCGTTGCCGGTGCTGTGCGCCCTGCCGGGGGCTGTTGCGCTCTCCGAGCGCGATGGGGAGCTACACTCCCCAAACCCCTTGTGCGCCCCGCGCAGCCAAACACCCGCTTCGCGTCTGTTCGGCTCCACGGAGCCTGAATATCCCCGCCGAAAGGAGGTGCCACCCATAGATTTTTGTCATATCCCCGTCAGTATCATCAAGCGCAGCGAGGGCCGTTCCGCTGTTGCCGCAGCCGCCTACCGAAGCGGAACCAAACTGACGAATGAATGGGACGGCCAGACCCATGATTACACCCGGAAAGGCGGCGTTGTCCATGCGGAAATCATGCTGCCCGCCCACGCCCCGCCGGAGTTTGCAGACCGCTCCACCCTCTGGAACAGTGTGGAGCAGATCGAGAAAGCCAGGGACAGCCAGCTTGCCCGCGAGATTGAGGCAGCCCTGCCCCGCGAACTGTCCAGGGAACAGCAGCTTGCCCTTGTCCGAGCCTATGTGAAGGACAACTTTGTGGACAAGGGGATGTGCGCTGATTTTGCCATCCACGACAAGGGAACCGGCAACCCCCATGTGCATATCATGCTGACCGTCCGGCCTCTGAAAGAAAATGGCGCATGGGGCGCGAAGTGCCGCAAGGCATACGACCTGGACGAAAACGGCCAGCGTATCCCGGATGGGAAAGGCGGCTGGAAGAACCACCGGGAGGACACCACCGACTGGAACGACAAAGGGAATGTGGAGATTTGGCGGGCGGCATGGGCGGCTTATACCAACCGGGCATTGGAGGCCGCCGGTCAGCCCGCCCTGGTAGACCACCGCAGCTACAAGCGCCGGGGCATTGATAAAATCCCCTCTGTCCACCTGGGGCCAGCGGCCAGCCAGATGGAGAAGCGCGGTATCCGCACCGACAAGGGAGAAGTCAACCGGCAGATCGCCGCCGACAATAAGTTGCTCAAGGAAATCAAGGCCCGCATTACCCGCCTCTACAACTGGTCTAAGGCCGAGGCAGAGAAGCCGGAGGGCCAGCAGCCCAGCATGATTGACTTGTGGGAGGCCCAGCAGCAGCTCAAGCGGCCCGACACCCGCACCGGCAAAATCCGGGCTTTGCAGGAGAGCGCCGCCCTGTTCAGCTTTATGCAGGCAAACGGGATCAAGACCATGCAGCAGCTCCACGATAAAATCTCCGACATGAACAGCGGCTACTATGACCTGCGGGGGAAAATCGTCCAGGCCGAGCGCCGGATCGCCACCCTCACCGAGCGCGGGGAGATGTGGGCGCAGTACAACAAGTACAAGCCCATCCGCAAGCAGCTTGCCAAGGTAAAGCCGGAGAAACGGGAACTGTTCGAGCAGCGCCACAGCCGGGAACTGATCCTCTATGACGCGGCGGCCCGGTATCTGAAGGAACTGAAGGACAGCGGCGAGGAAATCACCCCCAAGGCATGGCAGCGCGAGATCGACCTGCTGACCGCCCAGAAGCAGGTGGACACCATCGACATGAAGGCCATGCGGGAGGAACTGAAAGCCGTTGAACGGCTCCGCAAGGCCGCCGACCAACTGGCCCGCCAGGGACAGGACAAGTCCCGTGACCGGGGGCCGGAGCGGTAAAGGGTACGGCGTTTTGCCGACCCCTTTTAGGTGCGTCGCGTTTCACGACACCCCTTTGCACAGAACTGTCAACATTCACTCATGGAAGGAGATTGCCCTATGAAGCAGATTATTTTACCCGTCACTGTCCACCTGAATATTCGCCTGCCCCTTGCCCTCTTGCAGCCGGAACCGGCAGCCGCGCCCACCGGCCCGGAGCCGGAGGCCCATGCCTGCCAGGGCTGCGGCAACTGCGGCGGGTGTGGGAAGTGCCAGCATGAAGAAAAGCAAGCCTGAACCCATCCCCGTCATGGACTACCGCCAGTACCGCAGAGCGCGGCGGCTGGTACATGAGTGCTGCAACTATGACGGCGGCAACTGTATCGCGCTGGATGATGGGGAGGAATGTGTCTGTGTGCAGTCCATTTCCTACTCCCTGTTGTGCCGGTGGTTCCGGGCGGCGGTGCTGCCGCTGGACAGAGAACTGGAAACAGCCCTGTTCCACCGCCTGGACGACAAGCGGTGCGCCGTCTGCGGGGCGCTGTTCACCCCCGGCTCCAACCGGGCCAAATACTGCCCGGAATGTGCGCCAAAAGTCCACCGGCGGCAAAAGGCCGAGTGCGAGCGCCGGAGAAGGGTACAGCGTGGACAATTAGAGGGCAAAAACCCCTTGTAAATCAAGGCTTTTTTCAAGGGTGTCGCTGGGGGCCTGATAGATTTATCCTCTGGCTCCCAAAACGGCCCTCTAAATGCGTACAGAAGCCCAAAACGAACCCCAAGGAGGAACCCATGTCAGATAATCGAAAATATTATTACCTGAAACTCAAAGAGAACTATTTTGACGATGACTCCATCGTGCTGCTGGAAAGTATGCAGGACGGTGTGCTGTACTCCAACATCCTGCTCAAGCTGTATCTGAAATCCCTGAAACACGGCGGGCGGCTCCAGCTTGACGAGAATATCCCCTACACGGCGCAGATGATTGCCACCATCACCCGCCAGCAGATCGGCACTGTGGAGAGGGCCTTGCAAATCTTCCTGAAGCTGGGCCTTGTGGAAGTGCTGGACAGCGGCACTTTTTACATGAGCAATATCGAGCTGCTGATCGGCCAGTCCTCCACCGAGGCCGAGCGAAAGCGGGCGGCAAGGCTTCAAAACAAGGCCCTTTCCGCGCCCCGGACAAACGGCGGACATTTGTCCGACATTCGTCCACCAGAGATAGAGATAGAGTTAGAGAAAGAGATAGAGATAAAGAGAGAGATAGAGAAGGGACGCTCCGCCCGCGCCTATGGCCATTACCAGAATGTTTTTCTGACGAACGAGGAACTGGCAGACTTGCAGGCCAGCTTTCCCACGGTATGGGGCCAGTACATCGAAAAGCTGTCCGAGTACATGGCCTCTACCGGCAAGCGGTATCAGAGCCACGCCGCCACCATCCGGCGCTGGGCCAGCGAGGACGCCAGGAAAGCAGCCCCACCCTCTCGCAACCGGGATTACAGCGTAAAGGAGGATGAAACCGTATGATTGAGATTACCGCAGAAATCCGGGCGCTGATCGACAAGGCAGCCGCCGGTATGGAACTGGCCGGGGACGAGTACATAGACCCGGCAGACGGCCTCATTCACTGTAAGAAGTGCGGCGGCCAGAGGCAGACCGTTGTGCCATGCTTTGGGAAACCGGGCTACTTCATGCCCCGCTGTATCTGCCAGTGCCAGCGGGAGGCTGAGGAACAGCGCAAGGCCGCCGAGGAACGGCAGCGCCGCATGGAGCGTATCAAGCGCCGGAAGGCCCAGGGCCTGCAAGACCGCTATCTGTACGACTACACCTTTGCCAACGACAACGGCCAAAATCCTCTGATGGACAAGGCCCGCGCCTATGTGGAGAACTGGAAGGAGGCATATAGGAACAACACCGGCCTGCTGCTGTTTGGGGATGTGGGAACCGGCAAGTCCTTTTTCGCCGGTTGTATCGCCAACGCCCTGCTTGACCGGGATGTGCCGGTACTGATGACGAACTTTCCCACCATCCTGAACCGCCTGACAGGGATGTTTTCCGAGGATAGGGCCGACTTTATCGCCAGCTTTGACGAGTACGACCTGCTTATCATTGACGATTTGGGTGTGGAGCGCAGCACTGAGTATGCGATGGAGCAGATGTTTTTCGTTATTGACAGCCGCTACCGCAGCCGCAGGCCCATGATAATCACCACCAACCTGAAGC
>OGNY01001496.1_pt1 | contig 14836 bp, 12 predicted proteins | sample 1573551 | NCBI WGS metagenome assembly OGNY01 (sample SAMEA2581885, study PRJEB24529) | metagenome | biome: Human gut stool | place: China | collected 2011
AATTGAAAATTTGTGGCCACGGGACGGTTCTTGCCCTCTACCGCTGCGCTCAAAATCAACTTTCGACAAATGTTTCCGAATTGTTAAGACGCAAAAAATAAGTAGAGGTGGTGCTGCTCATGCAAGGGGGTCACCGTTCACACCGAACGAAGTTCCTGCCCCTGTTTTGCAGCGGCGTTGTCCGGCTCGCTCACAGAAAGTGTGAGGTCGTGGCACAGTATCTCGTTCAGACGGCTTATGTAAGATTCAAGGTTCAGTATGAAGAAAGCTAGGCGCAGTGCGGACACTACGTCCTGCTTCTTTCAAGCAAAAGAATAACACTTTGAGGTTGTACAGTAAACAACTAAAAACAAATTTCGGAGAACTGCACAACTACAAAAGGTTCTATTTGTAAGAAAATACCGCCCATGCAGCGCAGCGATGATTTTGTCGGGTGAAACAGCGGCAAAATGAATCGGGTGTGTTGCGGGGCGGTATCGGAACTCCACACAGCGTCTTAAACAAAAGAAAATGCGAGCGACGTCAGTGACGGCACTCGCACAAAAGATTACTCTTTTTAATATCAATGATATTATATGTGAACTAATTCAACTTGTCAACAACTTTTTTCAGAAATTCAAAAGAAGTTGCTATCAATTTGTTTCCTTCTGGACCTTCAAAATAATCTATATGCCTTTGCATTCGACCGTTTACGAATTCAGTGAGTTGCTTTATCCGACGTTTTTTGACGGAAGGGCTAACAATTTTGTTATAAGCATATAGCAAGCAGACAATTTCAAACATCGGACGGCTTGTCAATTTACTGCGGCGTTCACCAGCTGAGATATTGTCGAGTGATGCAATAAAGGCCGAGATCTCAGGTGATGGCCTTGTTGTGCTCGTGCGAGACAGCGCATTGAGCAAACAGTTATTATGCGCGCAAGCATTGCGCAAACTTTTGACCGGATTCAAAACTCTTTGGTGTAACAGTGGTGTAAACTGTGGATTTCGCTCTGCATAAAAACGGTACATACGCAAAAATTCGCCAAATCCAATCAGTTCTTCCAGAACCCACATTGGACAATCAACGTCATAAATACGTGTTGATAGATACGCCTGCGGACTCTGTGCCGGGAAAACAGAACATACTGCAAAATACTTTTCAATTAGTTCGCCTGTAAAGGAGGCGTCTGTTTTTCGTTCGATAGCTGCCAAAATCTCCGGGTATTGTGCAAGAAAATCACGGACGATTGCATAGCCGTCTTCACTCGTATTTTCTTCTAATTCACGCAGAAGCGAAACTTTCAAATCATGCTCTACATCAATGCACATTTGCAGAAGAAGCTCCCTTAGGTAAAAATCCAGTGTAGACAGCTCAGTCAAATATGCAAACTCAAGATGGATGTATTTTCCTGCATTTGGGCCAGCAATATGTTTGGGGTAATTTTTTCGATAAGATGCTGTGCGCAGATAATTGTTTCTCTGTGAAAAACATTCTACGGCCTGTTCTTCTGAAATGAGATGAAATTGGATACCTTTTTCATCATGGAGCATCTGAACAAGTTCTTCCGCAGTCTTTTTCGGTTTCATTTTAGAATTTTCGATTATGCTCACATCCTGTTCAATCGTTCTTTTTCAGTTGCCCCATCAATTCCTGAAAACTTTCCAGAGCACTCTGCAAATTTTCAATAATATCCGCGGCAAGTTCGTCCGGCGCAGGGAGAGTGTCCAAATCGGCAAGCGACTTGTCCTTCAGCCAGAAAATATCCAGACTGGTTTTATCACGTTCCAGAATTTCATCTACCGTGAATCTGCGCCAGCGGCCTTCTGGATTTTCCTGTGACCATGTTTCTGTGCGTTCGTGGCGGTTTTCCGGATGATAGCATTGAATGAAATCCTGCAAGTCAGCGTCCGTCATGGGATGCTGACGAAGCGTAAAGTGAACATTTGTGCGAAAATCGTAGATCCAGACTTCCTTTGTCTGACGCTCTGGGCTGGCGGGACGCTTATCGAAGAAAATCACATTTGCCTTTACACCCGGCTTGTAAAAAATGCCGGTTGGCAGACGGAGAATGGTGTGCAGATCCGTGGTGTCCAACAGCTTTTTACGGATGATCTCGCCTGCACCACCCTCAAACAGAACGTTATCCGGTACAACAACGGCCGCCTTTCCGGTCGACTTCAGAATCGTATTGATATGCTGGATAAAGTTGAGCTGCTTATTTGAGCTGGTCGTCCAGAAATCCTGCCGGTTGTAGACCAGATCCTCTTCTTCCTGCTCCTCTTCTTCATTGGTGAAGGTGATGGAGGATTTTTTACCGAACGGCGGGTTCGTCAGTACATAGTCTACACGATAACCCGGGTCAGACAGCAGCGCATCCCCGCGCATGACGGGGACTTTGCCGTACAGGTCACCGATATTGTGCAGATACAGATTCATCAGGCAGAGTTTGAAGGTTGCAACCACAAGTTCAGTTCCATAGAACGTTTCGTTTTTCAGGAATTCTTTCTCTGTGCGGTCGAGTGCATAGTTCTTTGGATCCGCCAAGAACGCCTGTGCAGCAAGGAAAAAGCCGCCGCTTCCACAGCAGGGGTCAGCAATCGTCTTTTTCGGTTCCGGGCGCAGACAGGCCACCATCGCTTTGATGAGCGGGCGGGGTGTAAAATACTGCCCTGCACCACTTTTTACGTCCTCGGCGTTCTTTTGCAGCAACCCTTCGTAGATCTCGCCCTTCACATCGGAGGACATGGACACCCAGTTTTCCTTGTCGATCATCTGCACCACGCGGTACAGGATGGAAACATTGCTGATTTTGTTGACGGCCCCTTTGAAGATCTGCCCTAAAATGCCACCCTCATCGCCCAGCCGCTCCAGTATAGCGCGGTACTGATTTTCCAGCTCTGCGCCCTTGAGCGTGTTCATATCTGACCAAGTGTAACCTTTAGGGATACCGGTTTCCCGCTTATACGGAGGGCGGGAGTATTCATCGGACATTTTCAAAAAGATCAGGTAAGTAAGCTGTTCAAGATAATCGCCGTAGGATACGCCATCGTCCCGCAGCGGATTGCAAAGTCCCCAGACTTTGGAGACGATATTCGAAGATTGTTCGCTCATTCAGATTCCTCAGTTGTATTAAATTGTTTGGTATTTTGGGCAATTGCCCGGATGCTTTCTTTCATTCGTTTTAGTTCAGCAGTTTGATTTTTCATTTCTTTTAGAAGCTTTTCTTCATCGCTTTCAAAAAAGAAAATCGTTGCATAGTGTTCCGTATCAATATCGAACTCACTTTGATAATTTACGCCATTATCCTCATAATAAACGGTTCCTGTTGCAGGCACTTTGTTTGGAAGCTGAATATAGGTATCATTTGCAAAGAGGAGGTCATAGTGTTGGTCAACGCCGATAACACATTTTTTTCCCTTTTGCTTTTTTAATAACTCCGCAAAGTTTGTGCTTCCCAAACTATCAATAAAAGCGTCACTTAATTGAATTTCAACATTTTGCGCAGTCGATTTTCCGTGATTTATAAAGCGTAATCCGTAGAATGACCGTCGTTCAAATAAAAATTCAACCTCAATATGTGGCCTGTTTTCCTCTGCATATTGTTTTTGCATTTCTTCCAGCTGTTTCTTGGAAGCATTCGCAGATTGAATGTTTGCTATGCAAATAGCAATAGTAGCAACGACATAAACAACTGTAATAAGAAATGTCAAACCACCACTGTTAGAGTTTAGCAATTCAAAAAATTTGGCAAGACCAGTTAAAAAACTCATTTCAAAGACTTCTTTCTAATTATATTTGTCGTTGATGTGATAATTGCTTATACTTTTGCGCTTAAACCCTGGTACTCTAAAATATAATCCAGCAACTTATAATCTTTCTGATTTTCCCAGTCACAAATAAAAGCATTTGGCTCATGGATAGGCGGTTCATCGAAATATGCAAGAGGAACAACCCATTGCCAAAAGCCATATAAACATAGCACTCCGACAAACTGATTTTGAATCATTCCAAACTGACACCAGTGCGATTTCTCTGGTACGATTTTGTGGAGCACTTCTGCTTCTTCAACTGCGCTCGGAAGGCGGCAGAATTTCTCCGAATGATTTCCATGCAGAATCCATGCGCGGACTTCATCAAATTCTGGTCTCTCTGCAAATTCTTTTCCATAAAGATATGCAGTTGCATTCAGCAAAATCTTTGCGCACATTCTGGACGTTTCAGGTGTTTCCTGAAGCTGGAATCCCATTTTTTCGTGTGTTTGTTCCTCTCTCATATTTTTGGCGTTTAACACGGCATCTGAGTAGGACAAAAAGACCTTTATTTCCTTTTCGATATGATAGCAATCTTTCTTGGAGGGATGAAACGCAATATAGTACTTTCCTTTGTGATATCCGACTAAAACTTCGTCTGGTGAAATATCCTTTGACGTGAGCGTCACATATTTCGTTTGTTCACCGAATTGGTTTAAGATCGAAATAAATTTGGAGGCCGCGTCCGGCATATCCTTGACTGCAAGACAAATCCGGTATTGTTTTGCACCGCGGCAAAAATGACTAATATTATATGGAGTACCTAACGCCATATAGCTGAGAACGCGGTCTCCCTTTTCGTCCACACCAACACACACATCGCTTTGAGCCGCTTTTTGTGGCGCAAGAGAGCCTCTTTTCCCTGGCCCGAAAAGAGCACGTTCTGTTGAAATCAAAGAACGTCTTGTGAGAATTTCTTCCATAGGGGAAAACAGCTCGTTTGCCTGATCGGATACCCATCCTTTGGGAAGCATTGTTTTGCATCCCAGCGATGCCGGAAAAACATGTTCACGTTTATTATAGGTTAATCCCTCTTGGTTTCCGTAATAAATACAGGACACAAAACTCACTCCTTTTTACAATGTTCCTTCAAACGCCTGTTTCAAAATACTCTGCCGCATTGCATCCGCCTGTGTAAGGATAGCATCAACCGTCTTCTCTACATTATCACAACTTGATAGTTGCTCTTCAATTTGACGTACTATGTTTGATTGTTCTTCAAGTGACGGAATCGGGATTTGAAATTCTTTGATATCGCCAACATTGATATGAGGAGAACCAGTTCCGCCTTTTGTTGCAATAACATGATTCGTTACCATTGGAGAATTCAAATAGTGCATCAGATAACGATTATTTAGTTTTTCCCCTGACCTCAAAAGCATCATTCGTTGACCCAAGCATGGATAAACATTTGATGGAATTGTACACGCTATCCCTAAAACTGAACCTTCACGACTATACAAAACATCTCCGGGCTGAGGAATTATGCGCCTATTCCGATCATTAAATGTCTCTTCACTTACATAATTGGGCGATTGCAAATCCAGATATCCACGCTTAAAATTTGTTGTCCTAAGACACAACTTTCCGTTCTTTTCCCATTTTGGCGTGGAATGCGGACAATCTACTATTTTAGCACATACATAGCCTATTTTCAGATGTGTGGAATTAGTCGCTACTCTAAATGCGTCAACCAAAACCGCCTGCCGATATACCTCTAACTGCTCTTTTGTAGTTTTAAGAGTATCAACAGCCTTGTCAAGTTCAGAAAAAAGTTCGTCAATTCGGGTAACGATTCGGGATTGCTCGTCTAATGGGGGAATTAACACTTTAATTTTTGAGTAAGATTGAATCCAATACCTCTTATGCGTGCTGTGGTCGAACTGGATGATTTGTAGGCGATAAAAGATATACTTTGGAATGACTAAATCGGTGTTAATCTGCAAAATCTTCATTGCTGAAGATTTTACTTTGAATCTGAAATTTACAAATTGAGTTGCAGTTGTAAAGTCATCAAAAATGATGACTGGTAACTGGTCAAAAATACCATCGGTCTCATTTGTTTTTCCTAAAATGAAAGACTTTCCTGCGGTTAAGACAGGCGTGGCATAGGCATCGCTATAGTCGGTAGACTTTACAATATATGCTGTTGGTTGCTCAAATGGCAATAATTCACCCAGTTCATATTCTGTATATTGCACGTTTACTGTTTTCCTTTCGATGCTTCCTTAGCGCAATCCACCATGAGTTTGTAGGCTTCTTTTTGTTCAGATGTCATGCACTGATTGTTGTCCGCCATTTCCTTAAGTAATTTACAAGCAGCTTCCATTTCCGCCGAGGACACCGACATTTGACCGTTCATCACCGTTGAAAATAATTTTGCGAAGCTAAATACTTCAAATGGATTCATACAGGCCTCCTTATAATTGCTTTTACTCTTAATGCTCGTGATAAGCAATTCCATTACAATTATAGCAATGATATCGAGTTCCAGTATCGGCCATTTGAATCAATTTCTGCGACTTTGCCCAACAAACAGCACAATAGATGGGTTTTGGATTCGATTTCAAAGTAATAAAAGGCTGAGTATGCCATACAATATCGGATTCTGCAAGTTTTGCTTTTTTAAGATCTGCAATCTCTTCTTTCAGTTTAGAATTCTCGGCTTGAAAATCTAGCGCTTGAGCGCTTAAATCCAATAGTTGCCGATACAGTTCTATGTTATCTGCTTGCTGTACAACTTTGGCAACATCTTTGATGCCCTCATACAAACCCATTTTTGTCTCTCCTTACGCTACCAATTCCTCGTTCATTTCGTCCAAAATCTCCTGATACTTTTCTCCGAACACCCGATAGAACCCACCCAAGCCGCCTTTGCTGTCAAACGGCGTATACTCCAAGTCCTCCGGCAGAATGCTCAGCGATGTGATGATATGCTCCTTGATCAGCCGCAGCCATTCCATCTGTTCAGCGGTAAAGTGAACCGCACCGGTGTTGCGGCGGAAAGTCCACTGTTTGAAGTTGTAGTTTACCCGGTCGGCAAAAGGCGAAAGGGTATCCGTATAGCCCATCTGAAAACGGATAATAGAAATCAGGTCGGTCAGCTGAGCGAGTGTGCCTTTCTTTACCTTGTCAGGCTGCTTGATGGCATAACAATCCCACAGACGCTCGACCGTGATGCCCGTTGCTTTGAGTTTTTGATACAGTTCGGTCAGATTTTTCAGTACCATCGGACGTTTTTTATACGTTTCATTGTAGATGATGCGCAGGGCAATGATCTCATCTTTATTTTCCTCGATGAAATCCTTGAATGTAGAGATCACCCGGTCTGCCGTTTCCTCCTGATTGGTATCATAACCAGCAAAGAGTACCTTGTCCAAATTGACGCTGTCGATGATCTGATCATGGCTGCGGCGGACATTTTCAATAAAATCGCGCACTTCCGGCTTCTGGAAAGGTGCAACGGCCTGTTTGATGAGCTCTTTCTGGGTCTGTGCAAGCTGTTCCGGTGCGGGCGTAAGCACGCCGCTTTCTGCTTGCGCTTTGGCCTGAATGACATCTTCATCAAAGGCATTCAGCAGATTCTCCGCAACCTGCTCTGCGGTCTGCCCCACGGTTTCTTTGAACTGCTTGTGTTCGCTGCGTTCCATCCTGCGGCTGAGACGAATCACACGGTTTGCAAGAGAAGTCAAAGTGTCCTCATCCCGCGCACCGAGTGCAATGTTCATCATCAGTTCCTTCATGGAAACCGCTGGCTTGCGTTCCAGCGTGCGGGTCTCGGTCTTTTTGGATTTGGTTACACCCACTGCATCCACGATCACAAAGTGATCTTTGTTTTCCGTAGCAGAAGGTGTTACCTTTTGTAAATCATCCTTGCTCAGCGTGCGGGTGCCGCGGCCTTTCATCTGCTCGAAGTAATTGCTACTGCGCACATCCCGCATGAAGAGCAGGCACTCGATGGGCTTTACATCCGTACCGGTCGCGATCATATCCACGGTAACGGCTATACGTGGGTTGTAGTCATTCCGGAACGAGCTGAGAACGGCTTCCGGATTCTGCGCACTGTAAGTGATCTTTCTGCAAAAATCGTTTCCTTCGCCGAATTCTTCCCGGACGATCTGCACAATATCGTCTGCATGGCTGTCCGTCTTGGCAAAAATCAGCGTTTTGGGGACTTCTTTCCGGTAGGGGAACAACGTGGTATGGAGTGCTTCTTTGAAGGTGCGAATCACAGCACGGATCTGGCTTGGATTTACGACATCCTTATCCAACTTGGACTGTGTGTAGAACACATCCTCATCCATCTGCTCCCAGCGTTTTGCGCGCGTCAGGCGGTTACGCCGCTCGATCAACTGCTTTAGGATGGTTGCACCATTTTTCGTCACATCGGTTTCAATCAGATAAATGTCCTCGCCAACGTTAACGCCGTCCAGAACGGCCTGCTCTCGCGTATATTCGCTGACAAAATTTTCATTGAAGTAGCCGATGGTTCGCTTATCCGGCGTAGCGGTCAGGCCGATGATAAACGCATCAAAATAGGAAAGCACTTGACTCCATACATTGTAAATAGAACGATGGCATTCATCTACAATGATACAGTCAAAGAACTCCGGCGGAATTTTGGCATTGTAGACGACCTCTTTTGGTGCTTTGCTTTCGGCGGTGACATATTCCGCAAAGGGAATCTCTTCTGCCTGTTCGTCCAGTTCTTCCCCTTTTAGAATGGAATACATCCGCTGAATCGTACTGATGCAGACCTGTACATCCCCGGAAATATAAGAGTTTTTTAACCGGCGTACACCATACAATTCCGAAAAGCTGCGAGGATCATCATTGGGCTTGTATGCCATGAACTCGCGCTCGGCCTGTTCACCAAGGCTGCGGGTATCTACCAGAAACAGGATGCAATTCATTCTGCCGTATTTCAACAGCCGATAGGCGGCAGTAATGGCTGTAAAGGTCTTGCCTGCGCCGGTTGCCATCTGCACAAGAGCACGCGGCCGATTTTCTGAGAACGAAGTGTCCAGACCATGAATTGCACTGATTTGACATTTGCGGAAGCCCGATTCATCCAGCTGCGGGATACGCTTCAAATTGTTGCGCACAGTATCCGGTTCAGCAAGCCAGCGTTTCAACGTCTCCGGGCGGTGGAACGAGAATACCTGGCGCGAACGGTATTTAAGATCTGCGTAATCGGTAAAACGCACCAATTCGCCAGTGGCTTCGTAGGCGAACCGAACCTTGTACTCCCGCTTTACCCACTTGAACTGGCTATTTGCATAGCGGCTGGACTGCGTTTCCACATCTGTCAGCGCTTGACCTTCTTCGTCTTTCTTTGCCTCTACAACACCAACTGGCACTCCCTCAATGAAAAGTGCATAATCCACCGGACCAGTATTGGTAGGGAACTCGCGCACTGCAACACCGGAAGCAACCGTCAGATTTAGTTGTTTCAGATCCTGAATTGTCCAGCCACTTTGTCGCAATCTGTTATCGATTTGTTCCCGCGCTCTTGCTTCCGGAGTCATAACGATGCACCTGCCTTTGCTATCTTAGAGCAAACTGTTGATACCTCTATTTTATAAGATGCAACACAATATTACAAGTGTTTCCTTTTTATAAATTTCAAGGCGATATACTTCATGAGAATTTTTCAAAGTACTTGAAAATACGTAAAATTCATGGTATAAATTATACGAAACAATTGCTGCGTAGTATCTGTTGCTCAACAATATCTAAATGGGAGGTGCCTGCCATGACCGCCGTGATCTATGCCCGCTATTCATCGGATAATCAACGCGAAGAATCCATTGAAGGCCAGATTCGTGAATGCACTGCCTATGCGGAGAAGAACGGCATTACCGTGGTCAAACACTACATTGACCGCGCCCTTTCCGCCAAAACCGATAACCGCCCGGACTTCCAGCAGATGATCAAGGACAGCGAGAAACGGTTGTTTGACATTGTGCTGGTCTGGAAACTTGACCGATTTGCCCGAAACCGCTATGATTCGGCCCACTATGAGTACCAGTTAGAGAGGAATCATGTCAAGCTGGTATCTGCCACGGAGCCTATCTCTGACAGCCCTGCGGGTATCATGGTCAAGAGTATGCTCACCGGCATGGCTGAATACTACTCGGCAGAACTTTCTGAAAAAGTTGTGCGCGGCATGACTGAGAATGTTCTGAAGGGCAAATATAATGGTGGAACAATTCCCATCGGCTATACAGTGGACGAGGAAAAGTTCTTCCAGATCGACCCGCTGAAAGCCCCCTTTGTGGTAGAAGCCTTTCAGCGTTACAACGATGGTGCGACCATGAAAGAATTGATGAACTGGTTGAACGACAGCGGAGTGACCACCAACCGCAACCAGAAGTTTACTTATAATAGTATTCAAACCTTGCTGACGAACCGCCGTTATGTCGGCGAGAATCGTTTTAAGGACATTGTGATGCCGGACAGCATCCCGGTTATCATCGAGAAAGAACTGTTCGACAGTGTACAAGACAAAATCGCCAAGAACCGCCGCGCTCCGGCTCGGCACAAAGCGGAGGACGATTATTTGCTGACGACCAAGCTGTTCTGTGGAATGTGCGGTGCGATGATGTTCGGCGAGTGCGGAACGAGCCGGAATAAGAATGTCCACCATTATTATAAGTGTGCCAATGCCAAACGCACCAAGACCTGCAAGAAAAAGACCGTCCGTAAAGAGTGGCTGGAGGATTTGGTTGTCAACGAAACCATGAAGATGATTCGTGACGATGACTGCATCCAGTCTATAGTGGATGCGGTGATGATTCTTCAGGAACAGGAGAACACGGTGCTGCCTCTGCTGGAGAAGCAGATGAAAGACATTGAACGGGGCATTGAGAATCTTCTAAATGCGATTCAAGAGGGCATCCTGACCAGCTCGACCAAAGGACGCTTGGAAAAATTGGAAGCTCAGCAGAAGGAACTGGAGATCCGCATCGCGGAAGAAAAGCTGGCAAAGCCGAAGGTCAGTGCAGATTTTGTAAAATTTTGGCTCACCAACTTCCGCAAGCTCGATCCGAACGTGAAAAGCCACCGGGAAACGCTTATCAATACATTCGTGAATGCGGTTTATCTCTATGATGAAAAAGTTTTGATTACATTCAACTACAAAGACGGCACAAAAACCATCACTTTCGATGAAATCGCCGCCAAAGATGCCCCAGAGGGCAATGGTTCGGATTTGGGTTGCTTCGCTCCACCAAAAACAGAACTCCCCTGCCGCGCTGCGGTGGGGGAGTTCTTGTTTTTGTGGTCCCAGCGATGAGGAGGCAAACAGCACGACCCTGCGCAGCAGTGGCAGCAATCAGCCCAGTGGGCTGTTGCTGCGTGCGCGGGTCCCAACCATCCGGAATGTCTACCAGGGAGAGGTTGGGTGGATACCCTGCACCTTGGCCGTCCCGGTATTGTTCATATCATGGTTGACAAGATGGCAACAATCAAGTATATTAAGCTCAGAAGAACCGGTAGGGGTTTCCATGTTGAAAGCAATTCCAGCATCGTACCCCTCTGACCCGGCTCTTTCAGAAGAACCGGTAGTCACGCTGTCGGTGGTGGAAACGCCATCTCCACGGGACTCTGACCCGGTTCTTTTTTATTTGCCATATCCGACCATGCAAAAACGCCCCGTCTGGCAGACTGTATCGTCTGCAGACGGGGCGTTCGTTTTCGGTTTACAGTTCTCCGCGGCCGGAAAGCGCACGGTAAAGGGTGGTCTCGTCGGTATACTCCAGGCTTGCACCCACCGGCAGACCGTAGGCCAGACGGGTGGTTTTGATGCCCAGCGGCTTGATGAGCTTGGCCAGATACATGGCGGTGGCCTCCCCTTCCACGGTGGGGTTCATAGCCATGATCACTTCCTTGACCTTGCCGTCACCCAGACGGGCCAGCAGTTCCTTCACGCTGAGCTGCTCGGCCCCGATGCCGTCCATGGGGCTGATCAGGCCGTGCAGCACATGATACAGGCCATGGTACTCCCGGGTGCGCTCAAACGCCTGCACATCCCGCGGCGTTTCCACCACGCAGATGACCGACGTGTCCCGCTTGGCACTGGCGCAGATGGGGCAGATCTCGGCCTCGGTGTAGTTCTGGCAGATGCGGCAGCGGTGGAGCTTGGTGTGCGCGTTCTGAATGGCCGAAGCCAGGGCCGCCGCGTCCTCATCGGACATGCTCAACACCTGATAGGCCATGCGGGTCGCGCCTTTGCGCCCGATGCCCGGAAACTTGCCGAACTCTTCGATCAGCTTTTCCAGCGGGGCAGCATTGTAGCCCATGTTCTTCCCTCCAGCCGGATCAGAGACCCGGAATGTTCATGCCGCCGGTCAGCTTGCCCATCTCGGCCTCGGCGGTCTCGTCCACCTGCTTGACGGTGGCGTTGACGGCAGCAGCCACCAGATCTTCCAGCATCTCGATGTCATCCGGGTCCACAGCTTCGGGCTTGATGGTGATGGCCAGCACCTCGTGCTTGCCGTTCATCTTCACGGTGACCATTTCACCGGAGGCACTGCCGGTGTACTCGGCGGCTTCCAGCTCGGCCTGCTTGGCCTTCATGTCCTCCTGCATCTTCTGGGCCTGACGCATCAGGGCGTTCATATCGGGGCGGCCAAAGCCTGCGGGCATTCTTGCTTTCATAGTTTGTTCTCCTTTGTCTTATCGGTTGAAAAGCCTTCCCCCAAAGGGGAAGCCTTATTTCTGTTTTCGGGCGGTGTCCTCAATGGACACATCCAGCCCAAGCTTTTCCAGTGCGTGGAGCGACTGCTCCGCGTTGGACACGGCTTTCCCTGCGGTTCTGGGTTCGTAGGGGCCGATGGGGATCGCCTTGCCGGACACCTGCAAAATGAGCTTTTTGATCAGCCGCTGGCTGTCCTTATTGGCCCGGATGAAATCGCGGAAGGTCTTGCCGCCGTCGATGAGCACCCGGGTACCGTCAAAGTACGCCTTGGATTTGCGCAGATAACTGTACAGCATGGGGTCCACTTCCTGCAGCTTCTGGGTGATCTGTGCCCACTCCGGGTATGGGGCCAGACTGCCCGCTGCCGGTCTGGGCTGTGCTGGAGCGGCTTCCTGCTTCGGGGCCGGGGCCGTTGTCTGCAGCGCAGGAGACGATTCCTCGCGGGGCGGCGGCACGGGCTGTGCCGGTGCGGAGAGTTCCTCCCAGGGCAGCGCTTCCCCGCCCTGCACGGGCGGTTCTTCCGGCAACGGCGGCAGCTCTTCGGCCTGCACGGGCACCTGCACAGATGCAGGTTCCTGCGTCGGTTCCGGTGCGGACTGCACCGGCTCTGCCGCAGGCTGCGGCATTTCCGGCAGCGGGGCAGGCTCCACGACCGGCTGCTGCACGGGAGCCTGCTGTACCGGTGCGCTCACAAAGGGCTGCACCGCCGGAGCCGAAGCAAACGGCTGCACGGCAGCGGGCTGTGCGGCACGGGCGACCGGTGCTGCCTGCACTGGTACGGTCTGCCGCTGCTGCGGCGGTTCCGACAGGCTGAACAGCGCCAGTTCCAGCTCAATGCGCTGGTCACTGCCGCGGGTCATGTGCTCCAGTGCCGTGCCCAGGGTGCGGATGGCCCGGATGGCCTCTCGCTGGCCCAGCTGCGGGCCTTTTTCCAGATACTGCGCCTCCTCTTCCGGTGACACACCGGAGAGCAGTGCCTGCCCGCCGGGCAAAGCCGCCAGCATCAGGGCACGGTAGTGGGCGATGAGTTCTTCGGTCAGGCGTTTAACGTCCACCGACTGCTGCCGCAGCTGGGCCAGCTGGGCCAGTGCGGCGGCTCCGTCCTGCGCTTCCAGCGCGTCGGAAATGCGGAACAAATAGCTGCGGTCGGTCACACCGGCCATGCGGCGCACCACGTCCGCGTCGATCTTTGCCGTGACGCCTGCGCAGGTGTCCAGAATGGACAACGCATCGCGCAGGGCACCGTCAGCCAGGCGGGCGATCAGCTCCGCGCCGTCCGAGGTCAGTTCCAAGTGCTCTTCCCCGGCGATATACTCCACCCGCTGTGCGATGTCCTCCGGCCCGATGCGGGTAAAATCATACCGCTGGCAGCGGGACAGGATGGTGGCCGGCACCTTCTGGATCTCGGTGGTGGCCAGAATAAAAATGACATGGGCCGGCGGTTCTTCCAGCGTCTTGAGCAGCGCATTGAAGGCCGCCGTGGACAGCATGTGCACCTCGTCGATGATGTATACCTTATACTGGCAGGCGCTGGGGGTGTAGGCAGTCTCATCCCGCAGGTCGCGGATATCGTCCACGCCGTTGTTGGATGCGGCGTCCATCTCCACCACATCCAGAATGCTGCCGTTGTCGATGCCCTTGCAGATCTCGCATTCGCCGCAGGGGTCGCCGTTCTGCGGGTGCAGGCAGTTGACCGCCTTGGCAAAGATCTTGGCGCAGGTGGTCTTGCCGGTGCCGCGCACGCCGGTAAACAGGTAGGCGTGGCCCACACGGCCGGTGGCGATCTGATTGCGCAGGGCCGTCACAATGCCGCGCTGACCCACCACATCTTCAAACCGCTGGGGTCTCCACTTGCGGTACAGGGCTCGATACATGAGCAGCACTCCCCTTTCCGGACAAAATCGGCAATAAAAAAGGACAGCGCATGACGGGGTTTTGTCCCCGCCCTGCGTAGCTCGGCATACGGATGCAGGCTGTCTGAAACGCACAGAGCACGCCGCTTAAGGCTGCTTGGTTCCCCACCTGACCTGGTTCACAGCGGCTCCATCGTACAGGACCCGCATCCGTATGCCGAACCACGCCGCAGGCGCTGTCCGACGCACTTTTCTGAGTGCTTGAATATTGTACCACAAACGCAGGCAGAATTCAAGAGGGAGACAAAAAAGGACCCCGGAAGCATCCGCAGACACTTCCGGGGCCCTCAGGTTCAATTCAGCTCAGATGGGTGCGATCAGGACTGGCAGGCAGTGATCAGGCTCATCTTGTAGACCTCGTCAGCGTTGCAGCCGCGGGACAGGTCGTTGATGGGAGCGTTCAGGCCCTGCAGGATGGGGCCGTAGGCAG
>OGNY01001525.1_pt1 | contig 14585 bp, 12 predicted proteins | sample 1573551 | NCBI WGS metagenome assembly OGNY01 (sample SAMEA2581885, study PRJEB24529) | metagenome | biome: Human gut stool | place: China | collected 2011
CAAAGTCCGTGCGGTCGGTGATGTTCCACTTTTGATAGAGCCGCTCTACCATCAGTTCCAGCGTGTCGATGTGGGGCGTGTCAAAGCCCTTATACACACGGAACACGTCCCGCAGAAAGGAGATGTGCTGGGAGAGCAGCGTTCCCCGGAAAGCGTCCGGCGCGTCCGGATCGTCCGGCTCGCTGCCATCATCCCAGCAGCGGGGCTCCAGCAGATTGATGCGGTACTGCCCGCTTAAGTAGTCCAAAAAGCAGCCGCCCAGGGCGCGGCACTCGTCCTCCATCTCATGCTCGGAGTCCAGAGAGATCACGCTTTTGCCCGCCTCCCGCACATTGCAGAGCAGGAGCTTCAGAAGATAACTTTTGCCCTGGCCGGTGTTGCCAAGGATGAGGGCGCTGGCGTTGGTCTTGTCAGCGGCACGACGGTCGAAGTCCACAATGATGTTGGAGCCGAAGCGGTCCCGGCCAATGAAGAAGCCCCTGGGATCGGTCTTGCCGGAATAGTTCATGGGATACAGATTGGCAACGCTGCGCGCGGGTAATACTCGCTCCGCAAAGCTTGCCAGTTGACTGCCGCCTGCGGAGTTGGCGGAGAGAAAGCCCTCCCGCTGGCGCAGGAGCAGCGGATCGGCGCCCATGCGGGAGCGCACCAGTTGGGCGGATACGGTGTCCCGCGCCGCGCGCAGCTTTTCCGTATCCGTGGCGGCAATATCCAAGTAAACGCCGCAGTGGATGAGCGGCTCCTTTTCCTGCCGCTGCTTCGCCAGCAGCTCCGCCATATCCCGCAGGTTGGCCTCCGCCGTGACGCTTTGCTTGTAATCGTTGGTGTTGCTCCGCTCCATGCGGCTTTTGTTGGTGGCAGCGTGGAGGATGGCGTCCTCCTCGGCGGGTGTGACCTGCCGCGCCGTCAGACGCAGGTTGGCGCCGCCCATATCGCCAAGGCCCCGCAGCAGTGCCAGCTCATCCGTCATGGGCGGGTAGCTTTTCAGCGCCATCGCCGTGTGATACCGGCTGCCGAGGATGAAGTGATCTGTGTTGAACTTCACCGCCGCGGGCGCGATCATATCCAGAAAGTCCTTCGGACGCGGGGCCTGCTCCGGCACCTTCTTTTTCTTCTTCTGTTTCTTTTTAGCCATGTACATACTCCTCTCCATCGAAATCACGGAATACCTCCGTGGTGAGATCCTGCCGGTAGTAGATCGCCAGCAGGCGCTTCACATCCTGCTCCTCCGCCAGACGCACACGGAGCCCGTGGTCACAGATGGCTTTCTCCAACTGCCGCAGCGCGCTTTCATCCGCACCGGCTTTTTCATCCAGTGGGAGCACCAGCACAAATTTGCGGGAGGAGGCGGATGAGAATTGAATGGCGTCCAGATGGGCCATGTCCCGCTCCAGCAGCTCCCGCACGGCAGGCTCCGTTTCCTCCTCCAGTCGCCGCAGGTAATACTCCTTATTTCGCTGAAAGGATTCGCGGGAGTCCAGAGCCAGAATTTCCAGCGAGGGCTGTGTGCTGAGAAGCATGGTGAGGGAGCGGACACGGCCCCGGATGACGTCCGGGGACAGGACGGAGAGGTTGTCCGGCTGGATCAGGAAAAAGACCCGCTCCCCGGAATCTGTCACGATGCCGTGGTGCGTCACGCGGACGATGCCCATGAGCTGCCGGGTCGATTGCCGCTGGCGCAGCTCCTTTTTCTGGTTCCAATTCATGGGTTCAGCCTCCATTCATAGTATTGCTGCCGCAGAAAGAGAAAACAGGCGGCACGGCGCAGGAAGTCTAAGATACTGCTGCCATCCACCTGAATGGTGAGGAAGGCGTACAGCACCGTGACCACCAGCAGTCCCATGCCGAGGCCCTGGGTCAGCGCCAGCACAGAGAGCAAAGCGCCGATGCCGATCACGGCGATGTCCCGCAGCAGCCAGAGCCACAGCATGGGCTTGGCTTTCAGGTTTTCGGGGTAAATAAACATTTTGTTCCTCCAAAGCAAAACCGCTGCCGAGAATCTCAGCAGCGGTCCGCGCGATGTATTTCTTATTCTTCGGCGGCGCCGGTGTCCTCCGCCAGCGCCTGCCGGATGCAGTCCAGGAAGAAGGCGTTCTGCTTGATGCCGTTCCGCTTGAGGTATGCCTTGAGCTGCTCAAACAGCTCGGTGGGTACCTGAAACGCCACCGTCCTCACATTGTCCTTGTCCATCTTCACATTTTCCTCCATTTCATAAAATTTGGTGATGAGCGCAGTCATGTACCGGCTCAGTGTCTCGCCGGATTCCGCCTGTCGCTGCCGTACTTTGGTATGCAGCTCCAAGGGGATCTCAGCGCAAAGGTTGCGCGTTTTTTCTGCCATGGCAGTTCCTCCAATCTTTTTAATGGTAAAGCTAAGATACCCGAAAGCAAGTGTGAAAGCTATGACCAAAGCCAACGAAGAAGCGGCGTGAAACAGCGGCGATACCAACAAAGCGGCTATGCTACCCGCATGGCCGCGGCGATCCGCGACATAATAAACTCCACACAGGGTATCGCCACGCTGTTGCCCAAAGCTTTGTACCTTGCACTATCCGACGCGCCGGGGATGTCTGTCCAGCCGTCCGGGAAGCCCTGAAGCCGTTCACATTCCAAAGGTGTCAGGCGGCGAATGAGGTGATGTGTTTCAGAACAGGATGCGTTGATGATACACTTATCCTGACTGACGTATTGATTACCGATACCTTTTTCATCTCCGCGGCATAATGCTCCAACTGTTTTTTGATAAAGTTCTACGACCGCGTGGCGGTCTGTGGCGGTCAATGTATACGCCAAATTCTCCTGACAGCCAAGACCGTTGCCGCCGTTCTCCGGCTGGCGGTCTACAATATTTCCGGCAATGCAGATGGCACCCGCGTTCTGCTCGACAAGAGAAGTGTTGTTTCCGCCCAATCCATAAGCGGCGGATATGGTGGGCGCTACTTCGTGGGGGCCAGTGTATCGGCTGTCAATGCCATGGTTTTCGTAAACAAGAGGTTGGTGTCCATGCTCCTGTGCTCGGAGGGTTCCGGACACGTTTTCGCTGCATTCCATCACGCTGCCGCCCTGGTCATTCAGACATATAATAGATGGCATGCAGTTCCCACTTGGACTGCCCTTGAGGGTTGGAGCAACTGATTCGTTGTATCCAATGCCGCCTGCGCTGGCACCTGCTCCGGCGGAAAAACCGGCTACAAAGGTTTGTTGCTTTATCCCCGGCTGAGCCTGCAGCGCACCTGCTACATCGTGCAGGTCACGCACCTCGTCCCGCAGGTTGGCGGCAAAGGCCATGATGCCGTTATAGCCGTCAAAGCCCTCCCCGGCTCCATTTGGCTGTGTTACAAAGGTCTGCATCTGCATATTGGTGGTTGCCATCAGCGCACCGGACACGCCGTTCAGGTCAATGCCCTCGTTGCGCTGGTTGACATGAAATGCCTTCAGGTCAGTAGGTTGGTTGTCCGACTTCATGAGCCCCGCTTGGATCTTCAGCGCACGCGCCAGCATCTTCGGCAGCTCCTTGCCGCGCTCAAAGGCGCGGCGCAGGATGCCCAGACAGGCTGTTTTTGATAGATAATATTTTAGGGCTGGGTACGCCTCCAGTATGCCGGACAGTGAGACGCGGATCGGGCGGCGGGGCGCGGCCCCGGTATTGAGGGGCCGCTTGCCTTCCCGCCATGGAGATCGGAACTCCCAATGACGCTGTCCGAAGAGATCCACGGGAGAGGACAGCAGATCCAAGTGGAAATACGGGATCGAAACCAGTTCGGAGTCCGGCTTGCCCGATCTGCGCTTGGGCGGAGCTCCGCCCCTTTCAGCCGTGTCTAAATCAAGCATCGTCAACTGCCCGTTCGTGTCGAATCGGTACATCTATGAGACCTCCTTACCGTTGTTTTCCGTTTCGTCAAATACATCAAATAAAAGCTGGGGCGCAAGCGGCCCGGCAAAGTCAGCAAGGAGAAAAATGCGCTTGCGACGCTGCGCGACGCCACACAATTGCGCGTCCAGACAGCGCCACGCAATAGAAAATATATCGCCTGCCGTGAGATCACCGACATCGGGCCATCCGTAAGGATAGGGGCCTGGGATAAGCTCGTTGGGAAAGCAGATCCGCACGATCTCCTCCAGCACGATCCGAAAGTCCTCATACTTCGGTTTTCCGCTTGAAAAGGCCCCCGGCACGTTCTCCCAACACATCCAGCGCGGCCGTATGTTGACGCTCTCCCGGCCACGGGCTTTCTCTGCCAACCGCATTTCGCGCACAATGCGCATCTGCTCCATAAAGAGGCCAGAACGCGCGCCGGCAAGACCTGCCCTTGCGCCAGCAACGGAGAGATCTTGGCACGGGCTGCCCCCGCAGATGATGTCCACAGGCGGCAGTTCCGCGCCATGCAGCTTAGTGATGTCGCCTACATGGATCATGCCGGGAAAGCGCAGCTTTGTCACCTCAATGGGAAATGCTTCGATCTCCGACGCCCATACCGGCGTGATGCCGTTGCGGACCGCAGCCAAAGGGAATCCGCCGATACCGTCGAACAGGCTGCCCATGGTGATTTGTGTTAACCAGGTCATATCATCACCCTTTCATTTGATCGCCGCGGCGATGGTTCGGGTGGTGTTGACGGCAGCCTGCGCTGTATAAACGGCGCTCGTAATATTGGCCTTTGTTGTGGTGTCCAAGCCGAAGCTGCCGGCGATGCGCGGCACTTCGCCAGCGGAGAGCATGAGCCCCACGCCCATCAGCGCGTGGTCTTTGAACACCATAAGTCCCGCAATGAGTATGGTGGACTGGAGGAAGGCGGTCAGGCACAAACCGATGACCTGCCGCAGCCAGCCCATAAAGCCGTCCAGATAGCCCCGTGGGACGCTGAACATATAGAGGGAGCCGACTGCAATTTGAATCAGCAAAATGCCTCCGCGTTTCAGATTGGCGAAAAACACCTTCAGCACCGCGTAGCCCATAAGGATGATGCAGAACAGCAGCATGATAGGACTTGTGATGATGCCGAGTCCAAAGTGGGAACTGTTCACTACATCGGCAAGCGTCTGGATCTCGCTGAGTTCGGTGATGATGTCCTGTCCCACCTCACCGATGCTCCGACCGTAGCCGGTAAGCCCTGCGGAAAAGGTTCCCTGCAGCGACACCGATAAGGCATAGAGCCGGACGGGGACAACGGTGAAGAGACTCACCGCCAGAAAGCCCTTGATAATATTCATCCCGCACTGCTGGAGATTTCCCCTGCCGGTGGAGTATTCGATGCCGCATTCAAAGGCGCAGACCACCACGCTGACGGCGAACAGCGCCCAAGCAAGGCGGGAGAAAAAGAGAATAATGGCGCTGACCCATTCCAGTTCAAAAAGTTCCACACCCATATTGCCCATGAGGGCAAAGAAATTGCCGAGAAAGCCCACGATCTGCCCGTAGATCCAATCCACCAACTGATCCAGGACTGTCGCGGCAACAAAGTCCCAAATAAATATTGTTCATTCACCTCCGGAGACGCGACAAGGCCGCCGCCCTTTCGGGCGACGGCCTTGACTGCTGTCTTTACTTATTTCATTGTCTGTCCAAAGCTTTGGGTATCTTTGCTTTCCGGTTCATATCCAAGTTTCTGGCAAACAAAGTCTTGAACGAGCCTGCATTCCTTTAACGCGCAGACGGCGTCGGATTCATCCAGTTCTAAATTGGACGGATAGCGAACTTGAACGCCGTATGGCGTCAGTTCAATACAGGAGTCTGCCAGTTGCTCAAATCGCGTGTCTACTTCACAGCACAGCTTACAAAGCTGGATAAGGTCATGCGTTTTGGGCGGCTCTCTGTCGAATTGAACAAGCGTGGCTTTTAGAAATTTTTCGGCAGCCTGTTCACAGTGATAGCAAATAATTTCCACAGGCAGCGGACGCATCGTCAGCAGATGTTCCGCGGCGCTGAGATCCATATAGGCAAAGTCAAGCCATTCGCTGCTCCAGCCGGTGCTCATGCAGCAATACCCCCTCTCTGGCGATCTTCCGCTCCAGAGAAGCGTGTTCCGCTCTCTGATGGAATGCGTTAGAGCGATAAACAATTACATCCAAGGGGACGGACTGCGCTGAAAAGAGCGCACGGCGGATCGCCTTGACCGCGTCTGCCGGACGCATGGAATTTTCCGGGATAATGACGCACAAATCGTAGTCACTATCATCGGTTGGTGTACCATAGGCGTATGAGCCGAAAAGATAGATCTTCTCTGTATCCACAGTTGCGTCAATGATCCGGCAGATATCAGAAAGCTCATTTTTCACAGATTCTGTCATTCGCGCCGCCTCCTTTCCTAATTTCCATTATACCCAGCACACAGAAAATAAGCAACTGATTTTTACCCTTGCACTACTTAGATGCCGATGATGCTCCAAATGTATTTCGGAGCCGTCAGGGTGAAGATGAGGCAGGCAAAGAGGATAGCGGGGCCGGTCCACTCAAACTGCCCTCGCTGGCGAAAATCAAAATAAGCGCCGCCAAGTTTTACGAAGAACGCGATGGCGAGGATCATATCCAGCGCTGGGAACACCACCTTCTCCACCACGCTTTTAATCTGCGTAGCGGCCTCCTTCCATGTCTGCTCCACAGCGCCTGCCACATCGCCGCCCGCGGCAAGGGCGGAGGTGCAGCAGAGCGCGGTCAGGAGCAGGAGCGCTAACGCCAAAATCATGATTTTTTTGTGTTTCAAAATCTCAACCTCCTATTATTTTGAATATCCTCATGCAGCGGCAGAAGCTGTTATCATCTCATTCTCTGCCCAAGCTGCTGTGCAAAGCTTTGTGTCTGCTGCTGGAATAAGCCCAAATATTCCGATATCTCATTTGTGAGCGTCTGGTAGTCCCGGCTGCTTGGCTGATAGACATACCAGCTGACGTTTCCGTTGTCATCCCAGATGTGTGGTTCCACACCGTTTCGGAAATTGGGATTCTTCGTTGCCTGCTTGCCTAACAGATCCGTTAAGCTGACGCGCAGCGTATCTACAGTTCCTTCGCTGCGGTTTAAAATCGTCATTTGCAGAGCGTTATATTGATTGGAAACGATGCCGGTGACAAACTGAATCTTCGCCCGGTTCTCCTCTCCCAGCCGCACATAGCAGGCTCTGCCGATATAGGTGGCATCCGGATAAGCACTGCCTACGATTTTTCTCAATTCCTGTTCAAAAAAGTTCATCATATTCCCTCACAAAACGGGGATGCCGCCCCTTGCGGAGCGGCATCCGTTGTTGTTAGCCCTTAATAACCGGTGCGGGGCAGGGGCTTGCTGGGGGCATAGACACGGGTGACCCAGCGGGAGGTCGCCATGATCCACTGCCCGTTGTAGACGCCGCCCGCGTCCGCCTGGTTGACGAACTGCGTACCGCCGGTGAGCTTGGCAAGGGCCTTGCAGTCCACGCGAGGGGCTTCCACCTGCCGGAAGTTAGCGGGGACGATGCCGAACGCCGCCATGAACTCCGTCACATACTCGTTGGCGGCAAGTCCCAGCGCCGCGGGGGAAGCATCCAGCACATAATTTTTGGATGTGCTCAGGTTATCCGCCAGCGTGCGCCATGTACCGCCGCTGAGATTGGTTTTGTACACGATCTTATAATTTCCAGGGGTATTCCATGTGCCGGTGTAGATGGTCTGAAGCCGAACCGCCTTGACGGGCAGGGTGTCACGCCAATAAAAAGATTCAAGCGCCGTGGTGGAATTGTTGGCGATGCCGGTGAAATTGTAGCGGACGAGCTGCCCCGGCATGACCTCCACATAGCCGGTTTTCTTGATGGAAACGTTGGTAGACAGGCTCTTGTTGGTCATGCTTGCCTTGACGATCTGACCGGCATACTCAATTTCTACCTCAATGGGCGTCTTGTCCAGCCCGTAAAACTCCGCCGCCTTGGATTCCACGATCTTATACCTCGCCAGCGGCAAGGGCTTGCTCACCGCCAAGCCGTTTTTATCCGTCTTGATCGTATCCACCAGACGGTTGGTGCGGGCGTTGTAGATCTCAAAGACGGTGTTGGGAATGGGCGTCCCGGCAGGCCAGCCATTCATGGCGTTGTAGTCCGCGCTGACCTTCGTCACTTGGATCTGGCCGGTGATGGGGGTATTCTTCCATTCGATTTCCGTGGTTTCGCCGGATTTTACATACACGGTCTTTTTCTGCGTGTCGGGGATATAGCCCTCGTTTTCCAGTTCACGCAGATAGTAGCGGCCATCTTCCAGTCCCTCAAACCGGACATAGCCCCGGTCATCGCTGGTTTCCTGCGCGATGGGGTTGTTGCCGCTGTCATAGAGAATAAAGGACACGCCGGGGATGCCCTCGCCGGTGGCCGAATCGACCTTGTGGATCAGGATACCGGAGATGGCCTTGTTGGTGATCTCCAGCGTGGCGGTCTGCCCATCCCTGACCTCGACCCGATGGGGCGTGTCATCCAGACGGTAGCCATCGGCAGCCTTCAGCTCCGTCACGGTGTACCAGCCGTTTTCCGTTTCGGGGAGATAGATCACGCCGTTTTCATCGGTGGTGAAGGTGCCGACGATCTCGCCATCCATTTTCCGGATCTCAAACTGGACACCGGGGATGCGCTCTCCGGTTTTTTCATCCTTCTTAATGACGGTAAGCCCGCCCGCGCGGACATTATAAAAGCGAAGGGTCTGCACCTCGCCCGCCTTGATGAGAATAGATTTCGGCGCGCCGTCCAGCACAAAACCATCCACGGTCTTGACCTCCCGCGCCGTAACGGTGGTGCCGGGTTCCAGATCATGGATAACGACGCGGCCATTCTCATCGGTGATGAACTCTCCGTTGCTTCTACCCACAACAGCGCCGCTGCTGTCGGTCACAAGGAAGGTCACGCCCTTCAGCGGCGTCGTGGTGCCCTCAATATACTTTTCAATCACAAGGGTGGTGCTGGGCGTGTTGGTGAAATGCAGTGTCTGGGTGTCATTGGGATCGACTACCACGGTCTGGGTGCGGCTGGCCTCGTCGATGGTGTAGCCGGGAATGGTGGCCGTTTCCGTCACCACCAGCGTCCCCACCACACCATGTATGGTGATTTTTCCGTCCTTGTCGGTGAAGTACAGGCCGTTGCTGCTGATTTGTCCGTTTTCAGCGGGTACAAACTCGCCGGTAGAGGTCGTCACCTTGAAGGTCACGCCCTGCAAGGGCTTCCCGGTGAGGGAATCCCGCTTGTCGATCACCAGGGTTCCGGCCTTGGAGTTTTTCACGATGACAGTCTGTGTATCGCCGTTTTTGCCGATGACCACGTTTGTGGACGCACGATCCATCACATACCCTGTCGGGGCCTTGATCTCCTTGATGACATAAGCGCCGGGGGCCAGATCAGTGATCGTGATCTCGCCCTGCCCATCCGTGGTAAAGATACCGTTTTGCGTCAGGGTGCCGGTGCCGATCACGCCGTTCAGCCCCACCTCGCAGCCAGCGGCAGTGGTCACCCGGAACTCCGCGCCGGGAAGGGGCTGACCGGTGGCGCTGTCCCGCTTCTGGATGATGAGCTTGCCCTTGGGCTGGTTCTTGAAGGTCAGGCTGACCGTGCGGCCTTCCTTGATCTGAACGGTCTGGCTCTGGGTGTCGATCAGATAGCCGTCCGGCGCGCGTGTTTCTGTTACGATGACGCTCTTGCCGGGCTTCAGGCCGGGGACGCGGATCTCGCCGTGCTCATCCGTCCGGAAGATGCCGTTGCTGTCGCCGATCAGCGTACCGTCCGCGTAGGTGATCTTGAATTCCGCGTTGGCGAGGGTCACGCTGGGGTTCACGGAACAGACCTTGCGGATCAGCAGGATGCCGTCCGGGGCGTTGTCAAAGCGGACGGTGACAACACTCTGCTCACCGCTGTCCGCCAGATAGATCGTTTCGGAGGCGTTGATGATGGAGTACCCATCGGCTGGGTCAACCTCCTCCACGATATAGGTGCCGGCGGTCAGCCCCGTCCAGATGGCGGTGCCGTTCTTGCCGGCGACCTTCTGCCCGATGGCCGTGCCGCCGGTGCCGGAGGTGCCGCCCAAAAACCGCAGTTGGAAGGTGCAGCCGGGAAGCGCCTCATGGGTCACGCTGTCATACTTCTCGACAACAATGGCGTTCAGCGGGGTATTCTGGAAGGTCAGGGTCTTGCTCTCGCTGCCGTGGAGGATGATCTTCTGGGTGAAGGGTTCCTTCATCTGGAAGCCGGGAGCGGGTTCCACTTCCGTCACAGTGTACGCGCCGGGATAGAGCCGCTTGCCCTGCTCATGGAGCCGGATCTCACCCTTGGCATTTGTGAGGATATTTCCGTAATCGATGGTGGCAGGGGCCTCGGCGGATTCGCCGCTGCTGGTGTAGGTGATGTGGAATTTGGCTCCCTCCACAGGAGCGCTCGCTACGCTGTCCTCCTTGTAGATGGTAAGCTGGGGCATTTTCCGATTTTTGAAAGTGACATTCACCTCGTCACCGGCGTTCAGGCTGACGGTCTGCTCCCTGTCGGCGTTTTTGCTGGGCAGGTAGTACGGTGCGGGAACAGACTTTTCCGTAATTTTGTAGCTGCCGGGGGCCACGCGGTTCGTCACAGTACCGTCCGCACCGGTGGTCCAATCGGCGGAGAAATCACTGTCGATGCCCTCCACGGTGAACACGGTGCCGGGGATGGGCTTGGAATCCTCCGCGTCGATTTTGGTGACGGTCAGCCGGGGCATTTTCAGGTTTTCAAATACGAGGTTTTGATCGTCGCCGGGGCCGAGGTAAATGGTCTGGGTCATCTCGCCGCCCACCACATAGGGGGCAGGGACGGATGTTTCCTTTACCTCATAGCTGTCAACAGGGATCGCGGTGAGAACCGCCTTGCCGTCCGGCCCGGTGGTGACGTCCTGATGATAGCCGTAATGGATGCCCTTGATCTCAAAAACCGTGCCGGGGATGGGCTGCTTGGTCTGCTTATCCAGCTTCTGGATGGTCAGATTGGGGAGCTTCTGGTCTTTGGCTGTTACAGTCACGGTGCCGCCGCCATTGACGGTAGCCTGATCCACATGGGCGCAGACGGGGGCGGTCAGCTTGGCGTAGGGGGCGGGGGCGCTGACCTCCACAAAGGCGTACATTCCCTCCGTCACATGGGGGACGGTGATCCTGCCGGATGCGTCTGTGGCCTCCGTGCCAATCAGCTGGCCGTCCCGGAGGATGTGGAATACCGCGCCGGGAAGGGGCACGTTGGCATCGGTCAGCTTAATGAGCCGCACCTTTACCTTCGCGTCATTCTCAAAAACGAGCGATACGTCCGTTTTGCCGTCCCAATAGAATTCCTGACGGACTTTGCCGGCGTCCTTGCTCAGAGAGTAGCCGTTGGGCGGCGTCATTTCTTCCGCCACATAGCTGCCGATGGGCATGGTATCCCAAGGCACATCCGTGAGCGCGCCGCCCGCTCCGGTGGTATAGGTGCCGGTGAAATTGTTATCCACGCCGGTGATCTTGATGACTGCGCCCGCAAGACCTCTGGTGGGATCGTCCGCGTCCACCTTGCGGATCTTACCGGTGGCGGTGACGGTGGGAGTATCCGTAAAGGTGATCGTCACGGTGCTGCTGCCGTTGTTTGGCAGGACGACATATTCGGGCCCCGCGTTGTCGATCTCGTAGCCGTTCGGAGCCGCCGTTTCCGTTACGGCGTAGGTTCCGGCGTCCAAGGGAGAGAAGGTATAGGTGCCGTCCGCGCCGGTGACGATGTCCTTGGAGAAGGAGCCATTGGTGGATTCCACATGGAACCGCGCTCCGGCAAGGCCCTTGGTGGGGTTGGTGGCGTCTACCTTCTTGACCACCAGCTTGTACTGCTCATTCGTGACGGTAAGGCTGCCAATCATAACGCTCTGGACGGTGCTGGCGGGGTGTGCGGCAGAGCCCGCGCCGGTGAAGGAATACTCTTTTACGTCGCAATCGCCCCAAACATCCTGCTTGCCCAGATCCAGGATATATTTCGCCCGGTCCCGGAATGTGGTACCGTCGCAGGTCTGGTCGATGCTGGTATAACTCGCGCCCTTCAGCGAGTTCCAGACGTACATCAATTCCTCCGCGCAGGCAGTGGCGGGATCACCCAGGGAGCCGTCCTTATACCGCCACACGATGGCCTGCACCCAGGCGTTCATGTACCAGCTATAACCGGAATCCCAGATGTCATCCACGCCCAGGGCGTGGGCCTTGTCCGTGAAGATACCGAGAGAGTGGGCGTAGTAATAGGCCATCATCATTTTGACGGTAGGATCGGTGACGGGCTTCGGATCGCCCCAGGTCTGGCCGATCAGGGAGGTGCCCATGCCGCCGCCCTTCGTCCCGCAGAAGCCCACGGAGGTCTTTCCGGCCACGCCGTAATACATCTGGTGCATTGTGCATCTGCCAAGGCTGGCGGACTGATAGGAAACACCGCTCATGCCGAACCGCTCCAGCTTGATGGTGTCGGCCCCTGCCGCCAGCGCGGTAGTGGGGAGCAGGCCGAGAACGCAGATCAGGGCCAGCAGCATCGCGGTCACGCGATTTTTCAATGAATGCCATGTCTTTTTCATCGTCATTTGACCTTTCTTTTTAGATTTGCTCATAAGAAATGGCCTTCCGGCAATGATGCTGGAAGGCCATGTGAGCATATTGAGTTGCGGATAGGTTATGCGTAGGGATTGTGCGCGTTGGGATCACCAACGAACAGGAAGCAGATCGTTCCGCCCTCATCAGTTGAGATCCCGACGCCGATGGTGTCGCAATCAGGGTCAACCATCGTCTGGAAGTGGCCGGGAGAATTCCGCCAATTCTCCACTGCCCGCTCTGCGGTTTCAGAGACGGGCACATTTGCGAACGCGGTGATGTTCGATCCAAATCCATGGGGATACCCGGAGGCCGCTACCGCCTCGCACTCCACCTTGTTCTGGTGGTATGCGACACGCAGGGATGCGCAATGCTGCGCCGCGTCCATCAGAGCCGCGTTGACCGTCAGCTCTGGCGCGCCGTTTTCACGGCGTACCTGATTGACCAGCCGGACGATCTCCTGCCGCGCCGCGTCTGTCTGACTGGCGCCGGATTCCGGAATGCTCGAACTTTGCTTGTCGTCAACTACCGCCAGCGTTAAAGCGGCGGTCTGGCCATGCTGATCGGTCACGACCACGTCGGATGTGCCGCTGCTGACCGCGATAGCGGTCCAGAAGCCGGAGGCATTCTCAACGCGGATGACATTGGGCTGCGTGGAGACCACATTTTTTATATCCGCGCTGGGACTGATATTCAAGCCGCTGCGGTCTCCGGGGCGGAGGGTGCTGCCTTTGTAGCTGCTGACGCGGATACCGGATGCGGCAGGGGCGATCCCCGTGTATGGATGCCCGGTGTCGATTTGGACTCCGGCACTCCAATAAACATTGAAACCGACCTGCTTGCCCATGTCCCGCAGCTTCACATAGTTGTGTCCCGCAATGTTGTAGGCTTGCATTTCCACCTGCTGACCATCCACAAAGATGGGCTGCCAGGTGGGTTCCGCCGTGATCCCGGCTGCGACTGCGATAGAGCCGCCGGTCAGCGCTGCGCCGATCATCATGCCGGTGAGCATCATACTGACATTCTTTCTCACGTTTTTGCTCTCGTTCATCTTTCTGCCTCCATTCTAACTGTGTATGTGTGAAAATCTTCTTCGCAGCTTCACCATATCACAAGTGAGGGGCAGAAGTCGAACAGAACCGATTCGGCAAAAGGGAGAAAGATTCAGACCTCCGCTGCGGTGACGCACCAGCGCTGGTCCCGTTGGTTGCGGACGCAGGTGTAGAGCGTCAGCATATTTTCGCCGGAGTCCGCAAGGCCGCTGCGGTCTGTCTCGCTGACCTTGAAAACATCCGTTACCTTGTAAGTGCGGGTGCCCAGCTTGGTGGTCAGTGTAATTTTGTCCCCGATGTCCAGCGTGTGGATCTGGCCGAAATAGCTGTTGGCGCCCCGGTTATGGGCGGCGAGGCAGACGTTGCCGTTCCAGATGGAGGTGTCCTCGAAGTGTCCGACGCCCTTGGCAAGCGTCTTGCTGTCCGTCCCCTGATAAATGCGGACGCTCAGATCCAGCGCGGGGATCTCCAGCCTGCCGAGGGAGCCGTTTTTGTAGTAGAGGTCGCTGGTCACCTCCGTGAACAGCACGGCGGGCTGATAGCCGCTGCCGCCATTTACCGTGCTGCCTGGGGTGATGACACCGGAGGCACTGCCGCCAATGACCGCGCCGGACGCGGGAATACCGCCGGGGGCAAGGTTGGGCGTGAGGTACTCGCCGGTATGGAGGGCGTTCATGCTCTCAGAGCCGAAAACAGGCGGAATGAGCGCTGCGTTTTTGCTCATGTCGGCGTTTTTCATAGCGCCGCCATCTGCCGTGTGGATGACCTCGATGGAGGTGTCCTTACCGAAATCGTAATCGTCCGGCGAGTCGATACTGTATTCCAGCGCATACGTCGGAGCCGCCAAAGCCGCTGTCATGCAAAGGCTCAGGCAAAGGGTAATGATTTTTTTCATTCTGCCGTTTCCTCCTCATCTGCGTTTTCTTTTCTGTGCTTCACCAGCAGCGCACCGCCGACACCGGCTCCTGCCGCAGCCACAATTCCGAGGGG
>OGNY01001530.1_pt1 | contig 14540 bp, 9 predicted proteins | sample 1573551 | NCBI WGS metagenome assembly OGNY01 (sample SAMEA2581885, study PRJEB24529) | metagenome | biome: Human gut stool | place: China | collected 2011
ACCGGGGGCTCGGAGAAACAAATCTACACCACGGCGCTCAAACTCGACGGAAAACCCTACGGCAGCACATGGATCGGCTGGGATGCGCTCCGCAACGGCGCGACGCTGGAATATACGACCTCGGCCAGACCGTCCGGGAACTGGGGCCGGACACAACTGCCGCCCTCGTACGAATAAATCCGCTCACCAAAACACAACAAACCGCATAACCATGAAAAGAATCCTTCTATCCCTTGCGGCGGCGCTCTGCATGTGCGCTTCCGCCGCGGCGCAGACCGTAGCGCCGTTCAAGGACGGCGACCGCGCCGTATTCCTCGGCAACAGCATCACCGACGGCGGCCACTACCACTCCTACATCTGGCTCTATTACATGACCCGCTTCCCGTACATGGATTTGCGGGTGATGAACGCCGGCATCGGCGGCGAGACCGCAGGCGACATGTACAAGCGCCTGGACGGCGACGTTCTCAGCAAACGCCCCACGGTGCTGACCGTGACCTTCGGCATGAACGACACGGGCTACATGGAATACAACGGCGACGATGCCGGGGCATTCGGCGAAAAGAAGTACCGGGAGTGCTACGACAACTTCAAGAAGATGGAGAAGCGCCTGCAAACCCTCGACGGCGTGCGGGTCGTGATGCTCGGGGGTTCGCCCTACGACGAAACGGCCCAAATCGAGAACAACGCCCCGCTGCGGGGCAAGAACGCCGTGATGGATCGCGTCGTCGGGTTCCAGAAGGAGTCGGCCGCAGCCAACGGCTGGGAGTTCGTGGATTTCAGCGCCCCGATGGTCGAAATCGGCCGGCGCGTGCAGGCCGGACAACCTTCGTTCTCGCTGTCGATGGGCGACCGCATCCACCCGGACAACGACGGACACATGGTGATGGCCTACCTCTACCTCAAGGCACAGGGCTTTGCCGGCAGGGAGGTGGCCGACGTGCAAATCGACGCGGCGAAGGCGAAGGTTCTCAAGGCTGGCAACTGCGAAATCACCGGCCTGCGCAGAAACGGCCGCGAAATCTCGTTCGACTACCTGGCCGAAGCCCTGCCCTACCCGCTCGACACCTTAACGCACGGGATGGGATCCAAGCGCAGCCAGGCCGAGGCCACGAAGCTGGTTCCCTTCATCGAGGAGATGAACCGCGAAATGCTGACCGTCAAGGGGCTCAAAGGCGACTACACGCTTTACATCGACGGCGAGCGGATCGGCACCTGGAGCGGCAAACAGCTGGGCGAAGGCATCAACCTCGCGGAGCTGCAGACGCCGCAGTACCGGCAGGCGATGGAGGTGATGCACCTAAACGAATACCGCTGGGAAATCGAACGCAACTTCCGCGACTACGCCTGGGTGCAGTACGATTTCTTTCAGAACAAGGGGCTGCTCGACGCCAACGACGCACATGCCGTGAGCGTGCTCGACGCGGAAAAAGGAAAGAACATCTGGCTCCAGATCCACCGCGAAAACTACGCCAAGCTCATGCTCCCGCATGTCCGCGAGGCACGCGCGCAGCAGATGGAACTGCTCGTGGAGACCATCTACGAGATCAACAAGCCGCAGACGCGCAAGGTCGTACTGCGCCCGAACTGATCCGGGCAGGCTGCAAACAAGTGAAGGGGAGGCCGATGCGGCCTCCCCTTGTTTTATCCGGTTGCTCCCCGGCGGCGTGCATCCGCCCCACGACCGAGGGCGGGGCGGGATTTACTCCTTGTCCTTCCCCAGCGAAGCCTCGTAGGCCCTGCGCAGCGCGAGCAGCTCCTGCGCCTTTTCGGGGTACCTGTCGATCAGGTTCTCCGATTCGGTGCGGTCGATCTTCAGGTTGGTCAGGTACAGCCCTTCGAGCGTCTTGTTCCTGTCGTTGGGCAACACGTCGATCGCATTGCAGATCAGCTTCCAGTCGCCCCGGCGCACGGCCCACTGCCTCTCGAAATCGAAGTGCAGCACGTCGTGCGGCGAAGCTGCGGCACCGTCGCGGATCAGCGGCACGATGCTCGCCCCGTCCACGTCGATCCCCGAGGCATCCAGCCCGCACAGGTCGAGCAGCGTCGGGAACCAGTCGATATTCATCGCCACCTGATCCCGGACTTCCCCTGCCGGGAGGTGCCCCGGCCAACTGATGACGGCCGGCACGCGGATTCCGCCCTCGAAAAGCGAAAACTTGCCGCCCCGGTAGTCCCCGCAGTAACCGCCCCCGCCGAAAGTCCGCACTTCGGTGCTGTGCCCGTTGTCGGACTGGAAGACGATGATCGTATCGTCGGTCAGTCCCTGCGCATCGAGGAACGTGCGCAATTCGCCCAGGTAGTCGTCGAACGTGGAGACGAACGCGGCGTACATGCGCCGCGGATCGGGCAGTCCGGCGTAGTAATCCAACCACTTCTCCTTGGGTTGCAGCGGGTAGTGCGGGATGTTGACCGCCCAGTAGAGGAAGAAGGGCTGCCTGCGATCCCCCGCCCGGATGAACTCCTTGGCTTCGCGCAGGGTCTCCTCGGTGAAGAACCGCCCCTCGCAGTGGATCTCCTCTCCGTTGCGCCAGAGGTCGTGGACATTGGGGCCGCCCCAGTAATAGAAATGCGAGTAGCTGTCGATGCACCCGCCCAGGAATCCCCAGAAATAGTCGAAGCCCCGGTTGTTGGGGGCATATTCGGGACGGGAGCCCAGGTGCCACTTGCCGATGCAGGCCGTCCGGTAGCCGTTGGCCTTCATGCGCTGGGCGACGGTCTCCTTTTCGGGCGGGAAGCCCGTCCAGCCCGCATTGCCGGTCAGGCCGGCGCGCGAGGCGAACTGCCCGGTCATCAGGCAGGCGCGCGAGGCGGAGCTCACGGGCGCGGCGTAGAACTGCGTGAAGCGCACGCCGCTCGCGGCCAGCGCATCCATGTTGGGCGTACAAAGGTCGGGCGCCCCGTAGCAGTTCACGTCCAGCGTACCATGGTCGTCCGTGTAGATGACGATGACGTTGGGCGCCGCTGCCTGCGCCGAAGCCGCGCCGGCCAGCAGCAGGCCGCCGGCACCCAGCATGAGTTGTCTCCTATCCATATCGGTCAATTTTTAAAGTAAGGCAAACCGGAGCCGCTCCGCGGCGGCAGCATTCCCGATACGGGCGGGGCCGCCATACCCGGGGCACAGGCCGGGCCTGTACCCTCCGGCAGCGACGGAGCCCCTCCGCATCGTCCCGGCCCGGGGCTGTCCCTCTTGCCCCCGTGCCGGGTATCCTATTCCGCCTCGGCCCTGTCGAGCGCCCGGATGATGTTCCGGGAGATCCCGATCGAGACGAGCTGGATGATTCCGATGATGAGCAGCGCATAGCGGATCGCAAAGGTATCCGACAGGCAGATCGTCAGAACGATGAACAGCCCGCATCCGAAGAAACGGCCGAGGTAGAGAGCGAATTCGTGGACGAAAATATAGGCGTAGGAGTTGCGGTTCTCCTTCCGGCTCACGTAGTCGATGACCCGCAGCTGGATCGGGAAATAGCCCAGATCCATCAGCGGGCGCCCCATCACCAGGCACAGCATGAATACGATCGCGCCCGTCGCCGAATAGAGCACGGCGTTGAACGCCCCGCCCAGTGCGAAGAGCAGCAGGCCCGAGGAGAAGATCAGCACCCGGTGCCTGGCCGAAGCGAAGCGCCCCAGCAGGTAGAGCAGCACGGCCGAAACGATGGCGCTGACCGATTGCAGCGTCCCGAGCGTGGATTCGTTCCCGACGAGCGTCATGACCAGCATCGACGGCGCCGTGACGATGTATCCCTGGGCGATCCCCTTCAGGACGGCAAGGCGCATCATTTTGTTCCACAGCACATCGAAGCGCAGATAGATGAACCGCTCCTTCGGGGGATTGGAGAACCTGCCGCGGAATACGACGGCCGAGGCGATGATCGTAAGCACGAAAACGAAGAGAGTCACCAGTTTATAGGCCAGGTTGATATTTCCCCCGAGCCAGTTGTGGTCGGCCGTGGCGCCCAGGAACGCCCCGATCATACCGGGTACGACAACCCCGGCGACGGTGTTGAAGAAACTTTCCAGACCGTAGTAATAGTTGCGGTTGCCGTCGTCGGTGGAATTCAGGGCGAGGAAATCGCGGTTGGCCCAGAAAAAACCGTACGAAAGCCCCATGATAAGCCCCGCCACGACGATCCCGGCCAGGTCGAGCGTTTCGAGCGACATCATCACGGCCATCGAAACGCCGCTCAGCAGCATCCCGAACGAATAGAGGTGCGAAATCCGGATGCGGCGCATGAGAAAGCCGTTCACCAGGAAGGTGAGCGGGATGCCCGTGTAGACGGCCAGCTGGTAGCCCACCACATACGCCAGCTCCGAGCTGTTGCGCATGATGTAGGTGCCGACGAAAAGTTCCACGACGGGGAGGACGAACGCATACAGCATGTTCGTCAGCAGGAGTATCCGCATGTTGAACGGATAGGTTCCGAAATGCCGGATTTCCGAGAAAGCCTTGCTGAAAATGCCGTTGCCCGAGGTCGAGACGGTTGTTTCTTTCATGTCAGTAGTTTAGTATTGCCCTACAAAAATAAGCCCCCGGGGGCGTTGCAAGGTATACTATTGTAACCGAAACGTATCTTCACGCGGGAAAACGGCGCTTTTGCCCGCTCAGCGCTCTTTTTCGCGCATCTCCTTGGGCGACATGTGGTATATTTTGGCGAACTCGCGGTAGAAGTAGGACTTGTTGTTGAAACCCGAGCAGAACATGATTTCCTGGATGGTCATATTGGTCGTCCGGAGCAGGTGCGTTGCATGGCTGATCTTCACCGAGCGGATATATTCGCTCGGCGTCATCTGCGTGATCTCGCGGATTTTGCGGTAGAGGCTCATGCGGCTCACGCACATCTTGTCGCACAGGAAATTCAGCGACAGGTTCTCGTCGGTCATGTTCTCCTCGATGATCCCGGCAAGCTGTACGATGAACTTCTTGTCGTCGGCGTCGATCGTATTCCCCTCGTAGACGTCCGACGAGGAGATCACGGAATTGTAGTAATCCCTCAGCGAGAGGCGGTTGTTGAGTATCTGGTGTACGACGGCCAGCAGGTGCTTGGGATGGAACGGCTTGGAGATATAGGCGTCGCCGCCCAGTTCGTAGCCACGGATTTCCTGTTCGACATCGCTCTTGAAGGAGAGGAACACGAACGGAATATATTTGGTGATCTCGTTGCCCTTGAGGTATTTGAGCAATTCGAGCCCGTCCACGTTCGGCATACTGACATCGCTGATAATCAGGTCGGGGCGCCTGTGTTTGAGGATCTCGATGGCCTCCGTCCCGTCGGCGGCCTGGATGACGGAATATTCGTCGGAGAGTATCTCGGCGATCAGGTCGCGGATCTGCTTTTCGTCGTCCACCACCAGGATCGAGGCCCCCGCGGTACGCGACTCTCGGGCCTGCCCCGTCCGCATGTCCTCGACGTCGGGCAGCGGATAATCGGGCACACCCGTCTGCCCCGGTTCGGTCACCAGGTCGCGGCTCACCTCGGGCAGCGACAGGGTGAAGGTGGTATATTCGCCGGGGTTGCTGCTCACCGTAATATTTCCCGACAGCATGTCGGCCAGGCTCTTGGCGAGCGCCAGCCCGATGCCGTTGCGCATGACCTTGCCCTCGTTGGCCTGCCGTTCGAAATTGTCGAGTATCTCGAAGCGGTTGAAGACATTGCCGATGTCCTCGGGCTTGATACCCTTGCCCGAGTTCCTGACCCTCACGGTCGTACGGCCGGCCTCCGCACGCAGCGCGATGCTGATGTATCCGCCTGCGGGCGTATATTTATAGGCATTGGAAACCAGGTTGTAGAGGATTTTCTCCAGTGCCCCCTGGTCGCTCACGAGGATGACCTCCTGCGCCGGGAAGTCGATGCGCAGGTCGATGCGCCGCTGCTCGTTGACCTCGTTGAAATTGTCGGTGATGGTCGAAATCAGCTCCGTGACGTTGACCAGCACGTACCGGGGCGTGTAATGCCCGGTCTCGACCCGCCGGAACTCCATCAACTCGCCGATCAGGCGCTGCATACGCGCCGCATTGTTCTTCACGATGCGGACATGCTTGGCGACGTCGGGCGCGAGGCTGTAACTGTTGAGCAGCTGCTCGCCCGAACCGTAGATCAGCGTCAAAGGGGTGCAGAACTCGTGGGCGATGCTGGTGAAAAAGCGGAGTTTGGCCTCGTAGTTGTCGCTCTGCTGCTGCCGGCTCATCGACTCCATCAGCAGCCTGCGCCGCTGCTCGATCCGGTCGTTGACCACGAACCAGACGACGTACAGCACCACGAACGAGAGCAGCAGGTAGACCATATAGGCCCACACCGTGTTCCACCACGGCGGACGCACCCGGATATGCAGCGAAGCGGTATTGCCGCTCCAGATTTTGTCGCCGTTGGTACAGCGCACGCAGAATTCATAGGCTCCGGGCGGCACGTTGGTGAAGACCGCCGTGTTGTCGGTGCCGATATTCACCCAGTCGTCGTTGAACCCCTTGAGGATGTAGGCGTATTCGCAGTTGCCGTTGCGGATGTATTCCAGCGCGGAGAACTGGATGCTGAAAAAGTTTTCGCTGTGCGACAGGACGATCTCGCGGTCGGCACGGAATCCGGACACGGGCGTCTGCTTGATCAGGAAATTGTTGAGCTGCACGGCCGGGGCGTACGTCCGCACGCGGATGTCGCGGGGATCGAACCGGTTGAACCCGGCCACGCCGCCGAAGTACATCCTGCCGTCGCGCGAACGGTAATAGGCACCGTCGGAAAATTCGTTGCTCTGCAACTCCTCGTTGTTGTAATAGCTGATTATCCGGTTGTCGCCGGGGTTCAGCTGCGCCAGCCCCTTGTTGGTGCTGAGCCAAAGGTTGCCCGAGTCGTCCTCCAGGATACCGTGGATGGTGTTGTTCGGCAGCCCGTCCTTTTCGATATACCAGCGGAAACCGCCCCGTCCCCCTGCGGTGGGGCTGAGCCGGTTCAGACCGTAGCTCGTCCCGATCCAGAGCGTCGAGTCGCGCCCGGCGTAGAGCGACAGGATGTCGTTGCTGCTGATCGGATAATCGCCCGAGGAGGTCGTGTAATGGGTAAACTTGCCGCTGCGGGTGTCGAAGAGGTTCAACCCGCCGCCGCGCGTTCCGACCCACAGCTTTCCGCCGCCGGCCGGGACAATCGCGAACACCGTATTGTTGCTCAGCGAGGTGGCGTCCTTCTTGTCGTTGACATAGACCCGCTGCCGCCTGATTTCGTAACGCCCGCCCGACTCGGCCAGCTGCAGCCCGATCAGCCCGTAGCCGTTCGTCCCGAGCCACACGCAGCCGTCCGACGGATCGCGGTAAATCGCATACACCGAACCGAAATAGGTGCCCGGGACGGGTTTGATGGACGAGATGCGCCCCGTGGCACACGAAAGCACATCGAGCCCGGCGCCGTCGTGCCCGATGAACAGGTCGTCGCCGAATCCCCCGGCGAGGGCGTAGACGGAATTATTACCCAGTCCCCCGGATACGTCGTAGACTGCGCCCCGGCTCCCGTCGGGACGCAACATGCCGATGCCGTTGCCTTTCGTGGCGACATAGACGTTCCCGCGGCTGTCCTCGCAGAAGGCGCGCACGGGGCAGTTCCTGTCGCCGAAAATCCGGCTGTTGGGAATCTTGTCGAACTGGATGCCGTCGTTGTATACCTGGAAGACGCCCTGCCCGTCGCTGCCGACCCACAGGATGTCTTGGCTGCCGTAGCAGAGCGAAAGGATGTTGATGTCGGGCATTTGCGACATCCGGTGGAACGTCCGCCCGGGCATGTCGCAGACATACATGTCCGGCGCCCCGGTCGCTATCAGCAGGTAATCGTCGCCGTATTGGGCGACAGCGCGTATCTCCCGGGCCGGGGGGGGGGAATTTGCCCACCGCCGCCAGCTCCCCGTCGCGGCGTTCGTAGCGGTAAATTTCCGCATCGGCCGTAACCAGGTAGAGCGCCGTCCGGCTGTCGAACACCGACTTGACCCCGCCTTCGGGGAAGAGCCCGACCTTTTCCCGCACCTCCATGCTCCCCGTCGCGGACAGCCCGTAACGAATCCGAACCAGCTCCTCCTGCACGGTATGCAGCAACAGGGTATTCTGCCCGCCGTAGTAAACGGCACGTATCTCCGAAGAGTTGAACTGCGGGACATTGAGTGCCGAAAGCCGGCCCAGCGCCTTGTCGTAGCAGGCGATGCCCCACCCCGTGGCGGCGCAGAAAATTGTGCCGTCGGCCGCGGCCGCGACCGAGAATACCTGCTCGGCCGTGGGGCCGTTGTCCTCGTAGCCGGGGTAGAAGCGTTCGATGCGGTCGTTTTCCACGTCGATGCGGTTGATCCCGTAGTCGGTGGCGACCCAGAGGATGCCCTTCGCCTCCTCGACGATGTTGCGGATGACGTTGTTCGAAATCGTATTCGCATTGTCCGGCGCGAACTTGTAAGTCCTGAAGCCGTAACCGTTGTAGGCATTCAGGCCGTCCCATGTCCCGAACCACATCATCAGGGTCGAATCCTGATAGATGCAGTTGACCGAACTGTTCGACAACCCGTCCGCGCTGGTCAGCGTATCGTACTTGAGGGAGGCCACGGCGGAAGGCACGGCAACCCAAACCGCCGCCAGCAACAGGAAAATCAACTTTTTCGACATAACGCTTCGCATGTTGTTACAAAGATATGTTTTTATCCGGAACCGCAAAATCACGCGGCAGGCCGTTTCCCGAAAAAAGCGGGAAGCCGGGGCGGATGATCCGCCCCGCCACAGAACGGGAAAGCCATGGCAGGGCGCGCCCTGCCATGACCCTGCGGATGTTCCGTCCGCGCAGTCCGCCTCCCTGCAGGCCGAATCCGGCCCGGAGCGGGGCGGACGGTTTCCTTAATAGCGTTTCGCGCCGTCCGTCCAGTCGTCGGTGCGGAACGGCCCGGCCGGAAGCCCGGCGCCGTTACTGAGGTTGCAGACCGGGTTGTTGGCCCAGGCATAGCGCACCCCGACGGGGAAACGCACCCCGTCCGAAGAGACGACGACCGTATTGCCTTCGATGACGGCCTTGGCGGCATGGAACTTATGGTCGGGGCCGGCGATATAGAACCCCCTGACGGGGCCGCCGTCGGAGGTCTTGAGCCCCTTGTCCGTGTGCGAAAAGTCGATGCGGATCGTGTTCCCCTCGATGCGGTAACCCTCGTATACGGGCCCCGAATAGGGAATCTGCTCACCATAGGTCAATGCCCGTGCCACGAGCGAGAGGCGCCGGCCGACCGCCGGTTTGTTTTTCGGATGGAGGTCGTCGCCGTCACCGACGTCGATGCACACGGCCAGCCCCGTGTTCTCGAGGCGGAGCGCATGTTTCTGCGCCTCGCGCAACTCGGCCCACTCCGACTCCTCGGGGCCTTCCTGTGCCTTCATGTAGTTGGGAAGCTGCACGATATAGAAGGGGAAGGCATACCCCCAGTGCTGCCGCCAGTCATGGATCATCAGCGGCAGCAGGTCGCGGTACTGCGCCGCGCGCGCCACGTTGGCCTCGCCCTGGTACCAGATGGCGCCGCGGATGGCATAGTCCACGAGCGGGTGGATCATCGCATTGAAGAGGAACGTCGGGTAGTTGGGTTCGGTGGCGGTGTTGACCGGCATGTCGGGGGCGTCGCCCAGGCCCATCGAGACCTTGTATTTCCATTGCCCGGCCAGCGGGAGTTTCTCCGAGTCCGCTATGTCGAGGGCGATGCTGTTCGCATCGCCGAAGATGCCGCCCTTGCCGCCCGTATCCATCACACGCACGGCAACGGTCGCCTTGCCGGCCTTGACCAGTGACGCGGGAATCTTATAGCTCCGGAAAGCCATGCAGCCCTCGGTATGCCCCACTTCGACGCCGTTGAAATAGGTGAAATCGTTGTCGTCTATGGCCGCAAGCGTGAGCGTCAGTTCCTTACCGGCCCAGCCGGCCGGGATCTCGACGTCCCTGCGCACCCACATAAAGCCGCTGAACCCGTCGAGGCCCTGATCCTGCACGAACCCCGGAACCGCGATCTCGCCCCACGACGAATCGTCGAACGAACTCTCGGCCCACACCGCGCGGCCGTCCTCGAACGCCTTGTCGACCTGCATCATCCGGAGGCGCCACTCGTCCATGTCGTCGTGGAACATCCTGTTACGCGCTTCCCGGGATTCGGGGATCTGCTTCACCTTCTCGACGCGGGGACGGAAATAGGGCATCTCGGACAGCGCTTCGGCGCTTGTCCACGACTCGGCGTACGTCCCGCCCCAGCACGACTCGATCAATCCGATGGGTATGCCCAGGTTTTTATAGAGCTCCTTGCCGAAGAAGTAACCCGTCGCCGAAAAGTCGGCGATGTTTTCGCCCGAGCACACCTGCCAGCCGCCGTGGCGAACCGAAGCCTCGTCGAGCGGCACCGGGCTGGTGGTGTTGTCGATATGCAGCAGGCGGATATTCCCGTAGGCATCGGCCTCCTTCATCTCCTGTTCGTAGTTCAGCACCCGGTCGGCAACGCGCATCTCCATGTTGGACTGCCCCGAACAGAGCCAGACCTCGCCGATCAAAACGTTTTTCAGTTCGACGGGTTTGCCGTCCGAAACCGTGACCGTATAGGGGCCGCCGGCCACGGGGGTCGACACGCGCACCTCCCAGCCGCCCGTGGCGGAGGCCGTCGCCGCGTAGGTCTTGCCATCCCACGAGGTGGTGACTTTCACGGCCTTGCCGGGTTTGGCCCTGCCCCAGATTTTCACATCGCTCTGTTGCTGCAACACCATGTTGTCGGTGAAGATCGCCGGGAGCGTGACCTTGGCGGAGAGCTGCAGGGGCAGCACGGCCGCCAGCAGAAAAAGGGTTCGTTTGAGATTCATGACAGTTTCGGATTAGTAGACGAAATATTTTTTGTTGGTACCGTTCACCTTGTTGATGGCCGGCACGATGATCTTCTCCATGACCTTATAGCCCTCGCCGTTGGGATGGCATCCCTCGGGCGAATATTCCGGGAGCATGGCATTGTCCTTGTCGGCCATCGCCGAGAAATAGTCGACATACTCCACGCCCTCGGCCGAGTCCGCATACTTCCTGAGCATCGCGTTGAGCTTAGGGATGATCTTCCCGGGCTCCACCTGCGGCCGCCAGTTGTAGCGCACGCACGGCGTGACGGAGCACAGCAGCACCTTTATCCCGTTGAAGCGCGCCAGCTCGCACATCGAAACGATGTTCTGGTAGGTATTTTCCAGGGCGATGTATCCGTTGTTCATCGCAATGTCGTTCGTCCCGGCCATGATCGCCACGCACTGCGGGTGCAGTTCGATCACGTCCTGGCGGAAGCGCACCAGCATTTCCGACGAGGTCTGCCCGCCGATGCCGCGTCCCAGGAAGTTGTTTTTCCGGAAGAACTCCGGGTGCTGGTTGAACCACCCCTCGGTGATGGAGTTGCCCATGAAAACCACGTCGGGGCGCACGTCGCCCAGCGTTTTGTTCACCTGGGCATAGGCCCTGAGCCCCGCCCAGTCCCGGTAGAGGAGGTCGGAATAGGCCTGGCCGAAAACAACGCCCGCCCCAAACAGGCAAAGCGCACATAACAAGATCAGTTTTTTCATTTCCGCAAAATATTAGATCGGTTCCACAAAGTTAAAAATTATCCGTCCGGAACGGCACTACGGGCTGCCCGAAGGCATCCCACAGGCAGCCGACGCTGCAATTCTTGAAATTATAGCGCAGGTACACGGGGCTGCCCACGTCGTAGTTCGAGACATAGAGCACCGTGGGGTCGGGGCGCCGGCGCACGGCCTTCGCGGGGCGGAACACCCCGTCGCTGCCGGCCAGTTCGAAGCCCTCGATCTCGCCCTTGACGAGGAACCCGCAGTCGCTGCCGTCGAAATGCACCCTCACGACACCGCCTTCGAGCACCTCCATCGACCTGAACCGCGGCCCGATGGTCTTGACCGCATCGCCGTAGCCGTAGTCCCGGCTCAGCGCCCAATAGGCCAGACGCCGCGCGATGGGCTCCTTCTGGCTGGGATGCACGTTCCACGTCTCGTAGTCGTAGACCAGGTCGTTGGTGCAGACCATGCCCACGTTGTCGGTCATGTCCATCACCCGCGCCTGCTGCTCGCGCACCAGCGCCTCGTTCACGTTCTGCTCGCCGTCCTCATGGGGTGCGATCTCGACGTAGTAGAACGGCTTGCGTTCGCCGCCCCACAACTCCCGCCAGTGGTCGATCATCGCCACCATCTTGTCGGCGTAACAGGTGCTGCGCCCGACATTCGAGCAGCCCTGATACCAGCAGAACCCCTTGATCGCAAAGTTATGCAACGGGTAAATCATCCCGTTGTAAAGGATTTCGACCGTATTCATGCCGCTCTGCCCCTCGCGCGTGGCGACCGACGCCGGGTCGAAATCGGCGAACCCGCGTTGCAGCGACGCCGGGAACCACGCTTCGATCCACGTGCCGCCGCAACTGCTGTTGATGATCCCCACAGGGACGTTCAACGCCCGGCGGAGGTTGCGGCCGAACAGGTAGCCGATGGCGCTGAAGGTCTTGACGCTCCCGGGCGAGGCTTCGCACCAGGCACCCGTCACATCCTCCCGGGGACGAAGCCCGCCGTCGATTTTCACCGAGAAGAGCCGCACGTCGGGGTACTGCGCACTTTCGGCGATGATCTCCTGCGCATGTTCGATCGGGCAGTCGCGGCCTCCCTGCACGGGGATCTCCATGTTGGACTGCCCCGAGCAGAGCCACACCTCGCCGATGAGGATATTCTTCAGCACGACGGGTTCGCCGTCGCCGTCGCCCAGGGCGATGCTGCGCGGCTCGAACGAGGCGGCCGGGGTTGCGACCGTCACGCACCAGCGTCCCTTCTTGTCGGCCTGCGTCCGTACGGCGCCGCACCACGAGGGTGCGACGCTGACTTCGGCCTCGGGCGCCGCCCAGCCCCAGAGCTTCACTTCGCAGGACTGTTGCAGCACCATGTTGTCGCCCACGATGGCGGGCAGCTTGATTTTCGCTTCGGACGGCGCCCATGCCGCGCACAGCAGGAGCACCAGCGCACAAAACCTTTTCATACCCGCAATCAATCGTTATAGGGCCTTGCGACCAGTTTGTAGGTATCCTCCCCGAGCAGCGACTCGTCGATCTCGATGTCGACCTTCCGGGTCTCGCCCCGCAGCAGTGTGAAGTAGTTGTCGTCCATGATGACCGGCAATATCTGCTCCCCGGTCGAGGCGTAGACCGGCATGAGGCGCACGGCGAACGCCACGCTGCGGCCCCGGTTCGTGACGGTCGCGCGGATGATGCGCTTGCCGTCCACCGTTTCGGCTTTCGTGCGTACATCCAGTTTCGCGGGTTCGAGGTCGTTCAGCGCACGGTAGTCGCCCAGGCGGTTCGAACGCCAGTAGAAATTCTCCGAGAGCAGGTTCCCAGCATCGTCGGTCAGCCGCAGGCGGATGAAATGCACGGGCGAAAGTTCTTCGGCCGGGGTTTCCGGGCCGTAAAGCTCCATTTCGAAGAGCACCAGCTGCCAGTCGTCGTGGGGCGCCGTGCCCTGCAACTTGACATAGCGCGCCGTCACGGGGTCGATCCGGATCTGGTCGATGGGCGTGCTGGGCTTGCCGCTGGTGTAGACCGTCCGCCACGTTGAGGCGTCGTCCGACGCGAGTATCTCGTATGCTTTGGCCGCTTCGCTCTCCCACGTCAGGACGATGTCCGAAAACTCGGTGGGCGCGCCCAGGTCTACCATGACCCACTGCTCGCCCGGGCCGCCCGAGCGCCACGAGGAGCCCGTATTGCCGTCGGTGACGGACTTGGCGGCATGCGAATCGTCATTCTCCGACGACGAGGCGACGGTTTTCTTACCCCGTGCGAGGTTGCGGTCTTCGGGGAACGGCAGCGTCATCACCTTGACAGCCGTATTGGGCAGCGACGACAGGGCGGCCTGCTGCGCGTAGCGCTTCACCTCGCTGCCGTCCATATTGTAGACCGCCGCCGTGGCACGCAGGCCGTTGTAGGCCTCGCCGCTGGCGTTGACCACCTTGACCGTGTTGTCGGCGTAACTCCACTGGATATGCAGCGGCTCGCAGGCCTTGCGCACGCCCCAGTAGGCGCCGTTCAGGTCGTAATAGTAATCGTAGGTCTGCCATACGAACGACGGGTAGGCCGACTGGCTCATCCAGGTCAGGATGCCCGAAGCGTCGTTCCACAGGTGGTGCTGCCACCCCTCGTACATCGCCTTGTTGACCTCGATGTTGAGCAGCTGCGCCTTGCGGCAGAAATCCTCCGCGCCCGCGGCCTTGCCGTAATTGTACTCCACGGCCGCGAAATAACGGGTCGGACGCGCATTGCCCGCCGAGTTGCCGAAGAAATGCTTGTCCAGCATCTCGGGCGAAGCCGGCCACCGCTCGGGCTCGGGCATGAACTTCTTATAGCTCTCGTAGTTGGTGAACACGGCCGAACCGATCTCCGTGCGGAAGCCCCAGCCGACCGTGGCGCAGGGGAGGCCGGAATTCTTCGCGGTCTGCAGATCGACCTCGGAGTCACCGAGATAGATCGCATCGTCTGCCGTGCTGCTGAGCCGCTGC
>OGNY01001536.1_pt1 | contig 14485 bp, 16 predicted proteins | sample 1573551 | NCBI WGS metagenome assembly OGNY01 (sample SAMEA2581885, study PRJEB24529) | metagenome | biome: Human gut stool | place: China | collected 2011
TTAGAAAATGATAATATAGCTCATTTTAATGAACCTTTATATGTGAAAAATGAAACAGTAGGATTCATTCCAGAAACATTATATGAAGATAAACCATTGCGAAACGGAGATTTAGTTATTATTGATACAGACTTCTTATTTAGAGAAGAAGATTTTGATGTTACACATTTGGATAGTAGAATAAATACAGAGTTTTATAGAGTTTGTGAACAAAGATATCAAGAAGAAAAAAATAATAAAATCATCAACAAAGAGCCAAAAAACGCTATGGAAAGATAAATTAATTTTTATATCTTATTTATCTTTCTATAAAACATTGAATATAAATTTTTATTTAATTAACTATCAAAAAAGGAAAAATTATTAACTAATTTCATCCTTTTTTATTATTAAAAATAAAATCAAAATATACAATTTATTTATATACTATTTTTCTAATACTTTATATCAAATTTTTCTATATGTTTATCTACCTAAAAAAGTACTCCAATTTTAAATATTATCACTAAATAGTGTATATTTAAAATTATAGAGTACTTTTTTAATCTACTAATATCCTAATGATCCAACAAATTCTTTAGCAGCATCTTTATATTCTTCATCAACTTTTACATACATTAATGTATTATCAATACGATATAAATGCATGTAATATCCGCTACTAACTAAACTATACATTGAATAGTTGCTTACACTTTTAGATTTTTCAACAGATGCATTACCTTTATATGTTTCGAAAATTTGCTTATTTGTGTTAAACATGCTTACTGCATTTGCATCTTCATCTAATACATAAAATTCAACTTGCCATCCATCTGGACTTTGTGCAACTGTAGCTGTTTTAATATAATCGTAGCTTTCATATTGTGCTGTTGCATCTCCAACTGTAAACCCTTTTTCTTTTGCTTTTTCTTCAAACTTACTATTTGTAATAGCATTTTGTTTTGTACATCCTGAAAAAGCAGTAAGTATAAATATACATATTATACTAAAAATAATCGTTTTCTTTTTCATATACTCCCTCCATTTTTATGATATCATAATATATATTTTTTGTCATTACAAATTTTTACTAATTTTTGTATTATCAATAAATTTTATCTAAAAGTTCATAAATTACAACCACGTTTGATTTTTTTATGTAAACATGCTATAATAATTATAGATTTTCAAAGCATTATAGTCTCATATCTCAGACTTGAGGAGACTTAACTGCCAGATTGAAAATTCAAAATCATTCAAATTCACATTTTTTACAACCAGAAAGGAAGTATAACCATGAATGCAATTACAACCATTACTTTTAGCACAACCCAGAACTCCGAAAATCGGCTCGCAACAGCAATTTCCGAAGCCAACGAGACTTTAAGTACAATACAGGCTCTCTTGGCTACCCAAAATGAAACAGCTCGGTCCATCGCAGCCAAGGAAACTTTGAAGCACAAATATCAGATTGGTCGAATTTATGGGACATTGAAAGCCTACCTCGACTGTATGCCTGATAAGATCGCTTCGAACCAGAAGATAAACGGGATACCGCTCAACTTTTGGATCAAGATTAAGGTCGATGAACACGTTCTCGATATTCTTGAGAAAACTAAAGGATATGTGTATGCTCATTTTAATAGCGTTGACCACAAAGGAATATATGAAAAACTTCCTTACCAAATTTTCACTTATAGCTTCACTTATAATGAGAAGAAGTTTAAGGATTGCTTTCCTAATAACACTCATGAGTTTGTTCTCGGATTTTCTGAAAGTTATTCAGAAGTATTTCATGAAATTGCAGCATTTAAACAAATTGAGACAGACTGTACAGATCCCCAAATGCAGGATATTTGGAGGAATTGGGAATATTTCTTTAAGCGAGATGTTTCTGACTACCGGATTGATGGAGAATTTCTTTTATTAAAAGACGGCCCTTATGCGACCTCAGTCTATAAGTTCATGAACAAAGATGTATATGAAAATATCCGGTCCTATGATGATTCGGAATTTACAGAAACCGCCTTTGATTTCAAGTTCTAAGAGTTGTTGCTATTTCAATCTGAGCTTACGCCTAAAAAGCGTAAAAAGAGGTACTGCATTGCGGTACCTCTTTTCGTTTGAAAATTTTATTTTACTAAATTCAAATAAAATATAATTCTCTATATCATTGTGCAAAATTTATTATTCTTCCTTGCAAAAAAATAAAGTGAAAATTTAATTTCACTCTATTTTTAGAACTCTGGATTTTCAATTTTTAATTCAGATTTTATAATTTCCATTATTACATTTATAGATTTTTCTAAGTCATTATTTTTTATTACATAATCATACATTCCCATTTTTGATTCTTCATAATCGAATCTATTTAAACGTAATGTTATTTCTTTATAGTCTGGTTTTTCCATTCTTTTTTCTAATCTTTTAGCTAATACTTCTTTTGGAACTTTTAAAAATATTGTTACAACTCTTGTGTCATTTCCTAATAATTTTATTAAATTTGCTGTTCCATTTACATCTATATCTTTTACTATTACTTTACCACTTTTAATTTTTTCATTCATTAATTTTCTTGATGTTCCATAATAGTGCTCATGATGTACATTATATTCATAGAATTCATTGTTGGCAATCATGTTTTCAAATTCTTCTTTTGAAACAAAATTGTAAATTTCACCATTTTTTTCACCTTCACGAGGTAATCTATCTGTATAAGATGGTAATGATTCTACATTGTCCATTCTTGCTATTAATGCTTTTTTTATTGTGTCTTTTCCTGCTCCTGATACTCCTGATAATACTACTAACATATTTCCACCTTTCCTGCTGCAATTTCTTCTGCAGCTATTGTTACTGGTGATTCTTCTAAAGTATCAACTAATGGTTCACTTCCCATCGCTATTTTTCTTGCTCTTTTTGATGTAGCTATTACTAGCTCAAATCTGTTTTTTGATTTTTTTAATAATTCTGCAACACTTGGTTTTACTATCATAATAAAATTCCTCCCTTTTTATACTTGAACTTCAATTTCTTTATCTAATCTTGATGCTATTGTTTCTGGTTGAACGGCAGATAATATAATATGTCCTGAATCCATAACTAATACTGCTCTTGTTTTTCTTCCATAAGTTGCATCAATAACACTTTTATTTTCTTTTGCATCTTGTATAATTCTTTTGATTGGCGCTGATTCTGGGCTTACTATTGCTACTATTCTACTAGCTACAACTATATTTCCAAATCCTACATTAATTAATTGCATAATTAATCACGTCCTTTCAGAATTATTCAATATTTTGAATTTGTTCTCGTATATCTTCTAGCTCTGTTTTTATTTCAATTACTAAATTTGTAATTTCTAATTTTACAGATTTAGAAGCTATTGTGTTTGATTCTCTATTCATTTCTTGAATAATAAAATCTAATTTTTTACCTATTGCGCCTTCATTATTTAATAGTGTTTTAAATTGGTGTATATGGCTATTTAACCTTGTTAGCTCTTCTTGTATTGAAGATTTATCAGCAAATATTACTGTTTCTTGTGCTAATCTTGTTTCATCCACTATATCTGTTTTTAGTATTTCTTGGATTCTTTCCCTTAATTTTACTACATATTCTTCAATAAGTCCAGTACTATTTAATGATATTTGCTCTACCATTGAATTTATATGGTCAATTCTTTGTAATAAATCTTCTTTTATTCTTTCGCCTTCAATAAATCTCATATTTACAAAATTGTCTAATGCTGAATTTAAACATTGTTTTAGCTCTTGCAATATTGTATCATTTTCATCATCTTCTGATGTTAATTGTAAAACATCAGGCATTTTTGATATTTCAGTTATATTTATGTTATCATTTAAACATTCTTCATTTGCAAGCTCTTTTAATTGTTTAATATATAACTTTGCTAATTCCTTATTGATAACAACATTTTTACCTTCATTAGTATAATTAGCAAAATCAATGAAAACATCTATTTTACCTCTTGCCACTCTATTTGAAACTTCTTTTTTTATTTCATTTTCATAACAACTTATACTTCGTGGTAATCTTACATTTACATCACAATATCTGTGATTAACCGATTTTATTTCAATATTATAAACTCTTCCATTTATTTCTAATTTGCTTTTTCCAAAGCCTGTCATGCTTTTCATTTTCAAGACTCCCTACTTATTAAAATTTATTCCAAATCATCAAATTCGTCATCTTCGTCATCATCGTCGTCGTCATCAAATTCTGAATCAGGCTCTTCATCTTTTATAAAATCTTCTTTTGACCTTAAGTATTTCTTCTTATTACCCAAAAATACAATAATCATTTTAATTATGTAATATACGCCAACTACCATCCCTGCATACTTAATTGTTTTTATAAATTCATTTTTATGAATTTGATATACATATGGTAGTATTAATGTAAATATTGCCATTGCTAATGTTTCTAAGCCATTAGCACATGTACTTGCTTTTTCATTTTTGTATGCACTTTCTATTAGCAAAATCGCTGTTCCCAAAAATACAAATGCAAAAATATTTAAATCTTTGATTAATGCAATTTTATTGAATTTATAAAATCCGAAATTTACAAAAATAAAAAATGCAATAAATACAATGGCAAACACCAAACTTTTGCAAGACATTTTTATTATATTTTTCAAATCTGTGTTTGGAATTTCTTTTTGCTTTCTTATTTCCTTTTCTAATTCATTTATATCAAACTTGTTTTCAATCTCATCTTCTATTGATGTAATATTTAATTTTTTATTATATTCCTCATTTTCAAATTCTTTATCAAGCTCTTCAAATATTCCTTTTATTGTTTCTGGATTTCTGGTTGTTGCCTTTCTTGTAGTTGCTTTTGTAGCCGTTTTTTTAGCTGAATCACTATTAATTTTTATTGTTCCAGATTTTTCGCTTGCTCCTTTTGCCACTTCTTCTGATAACTTTTTCTTTACACCTGCTACTTTACTACTAGCAGTTGTCTTGGTTGTCGCTTTTTTCGTTTTAGTTGATGTTGTTGTGCTTCCTGTTTTTTTTGCACTTGCTGATGTACGTGCTTTTTTTGTCTCACTTGTTAATGAGCTTTTAGCACTTTTCTTTTTTTTGTCATCTGTACCAATTTTGGTCTTTTTTACAGCTGTTGATGTCTTTTTTACAGTAGTTGTATCATCAGATTTTTTCCTTGTAACAATAACAACATTTTTATTATTTTTTTCTGCTTTTTTTGTTACCTTTTTTACTACTTTTTTAGGCTCTTCTTGTTCAACAATTTTTCTTGTTTTTACTAATTTTGGTTCCTCTTTTACAACTTTTTTCTTTGATTTATCTACATCACTAATTTCATTTTCTGGAACTTTTTTTACGGTTTTTCTTGTCGTTTTTTTAACGGCTGACTTTGTTGATTTAACAGCCTCTGCAAAAACATCATCCTCAAATTCATCTAATACTTTAGTCTTTTTTACAGTTACTTTTTTTACTTTATTATCATCATTTTCAATTTTTTTCTTTGATACAGATAATTTTTTTTCTCCACTTTTTTTATCTGTTACAGTAGTTTTTCTTTTTACTGTTGAAACATCTTCTTCAGATTTTTTTCTTCTAGTTTTTGGAGCTAATTCTTCATCTGCATCTATTGCTATTTTTTTCTTCTTTTTTACTACATTCTCTTTTTCCAATTATATATTACCTCCAAGTTCATACATAATAACACTTACCATCGCCAAGGCTACAGTTTCTGTTCTTAAAATTCTTTTACCTAATGTAACAACTTGTGCACCAAAATTTTTCATTTTTTCAATTTCATTTGCATCAAAACCGCCTTCTGGCCCAATAACAATTCCTATTGATAAATTTTCTTTTTTCTGCTCTTTTGCTAAATCTATTGCTTGTTTGAAATCAAATTTTTCCTCTTTTTCATATGGTACAATTACCATATCAAAATTTTCTATATTTTCACAAATATCTTTTATTTTTACAACATTATTTACTTTAGGAATAATATCCCTGCCAGACTGTTTAGCTGCAACTTCTGATATCTTTTGCCATCTTTCAATTTTCTTTTTTTCATCTTTTGAAGAAATTTTAGAAACACATCTTTCCATATCAACAGGTGTTATTTCTTTTACTCCAAGTTCAGTTGATTTTTGAATTATAAGCTCCATTTTATCTGATTTTGGTATACCTTGAAAAATAGTAATATTAATATTTGATTCTGCTTCTGATAAGATTTTTTCTTTAATTTCTCCTATAATTTCATCTTTGCTAAAATCTTTCAATTTTACTATATAATTATTTGAAGTATCTGTATCACATACTTGAATTTCATCATCTAATTTCATTCTTAAAACATTAGAAATATGCTTTACATCTTCACCTAAGATTTTAACTATATTATTTTCAATTTGATTATTTTTTACAAAAAATTTTGGCATTTAAATCTCTCTTTCTTTATTTTCTATTCCATATTTTATCACAATTACACAAAATCTGTAAATAGTTTTAGATGTATCTTTTTATGTTACAAATTTGTCAGTGGGTGGTTGTCAGTGTCAGTGGGGACGGAGCTTTTTGACAACCCCCAAAAGCTCCGCCTCACTGACAACCTAGAAAATTATTTTTTTCCTACATCTCCCAAGTCAAGCTTTGCTCTGATATATTCGTATATTAATATTCCTGCTGCTACTGAAGCATTTAAACTTTCGGTTTTACCTAGCATTGGTATTTTTACTTTATTATCAGCTATTTCTTGAACTTCTTTTGATACACCATTTGCTTCATTTCCAATTACAATTACCTTTTTCATATAATTTACATCATACACACTATCATTTGTATCTAATGATGTTACAACTACCTTAAATCCGTTATTTTTCATTTCTATTAGATCGTGTACTAAATCATCTGATCTTACTACATTAACTCTAAATATTGCTCCCATTGTTGATCTTACTACTTTAGAATTAAACACATCTGCTGTTTCCTTTGATATAACTATTTGTTTTAAATTTGCACTACAGTTCTTAAAATCGTTCCTAAATTACCCGGATCTTGAATACCATCTAATACAATTATTGCATCTTCGTCATAATTTATTTTTTCAGATGTATCAGCTCTTTTTACAACTGCTAAAATACCTTGTGGATTTGAAACATCTGTTATTGTATTAAATACTTTACTATTAACATATACACAATTTTTCTTTGCAATTTCATACATTAATTTTTTATCAATGCAATTTTCTTTCATACAGTCTTCACATATTACAATACATTCAATATCAGCATTTTCTTGAATTGCTTCACCAATAAGCTTGATACCTTCTATAACAAATTTGCCATATGCATCTCTGTATTTTTTTTCTTTTAATTTTTTAATGCTTTTAATTAATTCATTATCTTTACTAGTAATAACTTGCATTTTGCCAACCTCCTTAATTCGATTTATCCCCACAAATGACATTTAAAAACTTTTTAATTTCTTCAAAGATAGTTTTATCATTACAATCTTTAATTTTTAAAGTTACATATGGATCTTTAGCTTGTGAAAATAATATTCTGTTTTTGTACATTTCAACTAACTTATTAACATCAACATCAAATTTCTTTTGATTAAAATAGAATACGAAATTCTCTCCTCTTTGAGATATTTTGATTACATTAGCAAGTTTAGCTAATTGTTTAATTCTTGCAACTTCTATTAAATTTTCAAGCTCTTCTGGCATAACACCATATCTATCAATTAATTCATCTATTACATCTTGAATATCCGCTTCATTGTTGCATAAAGCTATATCTTGATATATTTCAATCTTTTGGCTTGAATCACTAATATACTCATCTGGAATATAACTTGAAATATTTATATCAATTTGAACATCAATATCTTCTTCAACTTCATATCCTTGCATTTCTTTAACTACTTCATCAAGCAATTTGCAATACATATCATATCCAACTTGTTCCATATGACCATGCTGAATTTCTCCTAATAAACTACCAGCTCCTCTTATTTCAAGGTCTCTCATTGCAATTTTAAAACCAGAGCCAAATTCAGTAAATTCTTTTATAGATTTTAATCTTTTATTAGCAACTTCTGATAATATTTTGTCTCTTTTGTACATAATATATGCATATGCTTGTTTATTACTTCTTCCTACTCTACCTCTTATTTGATATAACTGAGCAAGACCCAATCTTTCTGCATTTTCTACAATAATAGTATTAGCATTTGGAATATCAATTCCAGACTCTAAAATTGTGGTACATACTAACACATTTGTTTTTTGAGTAACAAAATCAGCCATAATTTCTTCAATTTCTTTACCCGTCATTTTTCCGTGTGCAAAACTAACTTTAGCTTCATCAACTAAACTAGAAATTTCTGCCGCTTTTTTAGCAATTCCTTCTACATTATTATATAAATAATAAACTTGACCACCCCTTTCAAGCTCTTTAGTAATTGCCTCTTTTATAATTTCTGGGTCATATTCCATAACATAAGTTTGAACTGGTTTTCTATTTTGTGGTGGTTCATATATTACAGACATATCTCTTACTCCAACAATAGACATATGTAGAGTTCTTGGTATTGGTGTAGCTGTCATAGTTAATACATCAACTGTATTTTTTAGCTGTTTAATTTTTTCTTTATCTTTAACTCCAAATCTATGCTCTTCATCTATTATTAATAATCCTAGGTCCTTAAATTCAACATCTTTACTTAATACTCTATGTGTTCCAACAATAACATCAATTTCTCCAAGTTTTAATTTTTTTATAATATCATCTTGTTGTTTTTTAGTTTTAAATCTATTTAAAACCTCAACTCTAATTGGATATTCCTTCATACGCTCTTTAAAATTTTCATATTGTTGATCTGCTAAAACTGTTGTTGGTACTAAATATACAACTTGTTTTTGATCCATAACACATTTAAATGCTGCTCTTATTGCAACTTCTGTTTTTCCATATCCAACATCACCACATAAAAGTCTATCCATAGGCTTTTGATTTTCCATATCTTTTTTTACTTCATCAATACATCTTAATTGATCATCTGTTTCAATATATGGAAAACTATTTTCAAATTGAGTTTGCCATTCATTGTCCTTAGAAAAAGCATGACCTTTTGCTTTTTGCCTTTTGGCATATAGCTCTATTAGCTCTCTTGCAACAGCTCTTAAATTATTTTTAACTTTAGCTTTTGTATTAGACCAATCTTTTCCACCTAATTTATAAATTTTAGGAACTCCGTCTCCACCTACATATTTTCTTACTGTATCCAATGAATTAGTTGGAACATATAAAATATCGTCATCTCTATATCTAATTTTAATATAGTCTTTTGTTATTTCTCCTGTTTTTATTGTATTTACACCTATATATTGTCCAATTCCGTGAACTTTATGAACTACATAATCACCAATTCTTAAATCTGCAAATACAACCTTTTCGCTTTGTTTAAATACATTATTTGCTTTTCTCTTTTTTGTTTTTGTTGTAAAAAATTCTTCACTACTTATTACTAATAATTTAGTATCTTTACATTCAAAACCAGATGATAATGCTCCTGTTGTTACAACTACTTCGCCAAAATTTACATTATTTATATTTTTTATATAACGATGTTGAATATCGTTGTCTGTTAATAATAATGATAGTTTTCTTGCATTTTCTTCATTACCACCTAATATTACAACTTTCTTTTTTAAATCAATTGATTCTTTTAATGTGTTTAGTAATATTTCTGTTTCGGCTCTATAATAGTTTACATCTCTATATTTAAAGTAATAAACATTATTTCCATATGATGCATCTGTTTTTTCAATATTTATATGATTTAAATCTGCTATATCGTATGAATAATCACTTATACTTTCAATTGCATCTGGTATTATTCTTCCTTTTTCTGCTATACTTTTTATTAAATTATTATTATCTATTTTTATATTATCTATTCTTTGCTTTATTTTTGTTTCTTCATCTAGTATTAATAGATATTTATCAGATATATAATCTAAAAAATTGGCTTGATTTTCATAAAATAAATCAAAATATTTATCTATTTTACTTAAATAATTTCCAGAGCAAATTAGCTCCTTATCTTCTTCAGAGCATTTTTTATAAGAATCTATTTTATGTTTTATATCATCTATATCTGTTTCTAAAATAAATTCATGACATGGGTATATATCAATACTATCACTCATTTCGGTTGACCTTTGTGAAAGAATTTCAAATTTTCTTATTGAATCAACTTCATCTCCCCAGAATTCAATTCTTGTACCATATTTTTCAGTTAATGAAATATCAACAATTCCGCCTCTAACTGCAAATTGTCCTCTTCCTTCTACCATATCTGAACGCTCATAGCCTAGTGATACTAAATATTTTTTTAAGTCTTCAAGTTTACACTCACTTCCAACTTTCAATTTTAAAATATTTTTATATAATGTCTTTTTGGCAATCATTTTTTGCATTATAGCTTCTATTGTTGTAACTACTATATTTACTTTATTTGTTATTATTTTATTTAAAACATCAATTCTTTCATATGGTAAATCTTTACTTTCTACAAGATAGTCATATGTTGCAATTTCTCTTTTTGGAAATATTTCTACATTATCATAAAAATATTTTAGATCTCTTGCTATTCTTTTGGCTTGTAATTCATTATATGTTATTATACATATGTTTTTTTTCGTTTCATCTTTTATTGCTGAAATAAATTGAGCCTCACCAACGTCAGATAAGCCCGATATGGTTATCGGGCTGGTGTTGTTTTTTATATCTTCTATAAGCTCTAAAAACTTTTGATTTTGCTCTAAATCTTTACAAAGTTCATTCATTGTTATAAATAACTCTCCTTTTTATGATAGCAAAATTATTGGATTGCTATTATATATTTTTACATAGCACTTTTCATTTCTTCAAGGGCTTTTGCTATTTGGTCTGGACATGATGTGTCTTTAAATCCGCATTTTATTCCTTTTAATCTTGAAATTGCATCATCTATGTTCATTCCTATTAGTAATTGTGATATTCCTTTTAGGTTGCCATCACATCCACCTATTACTTTTACGCTTTTTATTATGTTATGCTCTACGTTTAATATTATTTCTGATGAGCATACGCCTTGGGTTTTGTATCTATATTCCATAATTTCCTCCTTATGTGAATCTAATATACATAATAATACCAAAAAAATGTTCTGTAGTCAAGTGGGAAAGGAGGACAGTTCTCTTTTCCAAAAAGTGGGAAAAGAGAACCGTCCCCTTTTCCCACTATAGATTATTTATCTAATATAATTTTTATCTTCAGAATATGGAATATCTTCTTTTGTAAATCCCCATGGATTATCTGAAGTCATTATTTTCCATAATGATGCATATGGCTCTAATTTAAATTCTTTATTTAACTTATCTAAGTCCTTGTGTGGTAATAATTCAAGTGGATCTATTGTATAATCTAATCCTGTTTCTTCAGTATTTGATTTTCTAATTTCTATGTGTAAATGTGGTACTCTTGAACCTCCACTTGAACCGGTTTTTCCTATTATTGTTGATGTATCTACTTCTTGTCCTGGTTTTACTAGTATTTCTTTTAAATGTCCATATACAACTCTTCTTCCATCATCATTCAAGATTTCCACTTTATTTCCGTAACCATCATTAAATGCATCAAATCCTTCAGTTGTTGTTCCATCAAATTCTGCTAAAAGTACTTTACCTTTACAAATTGGATGAACTTCTGTGCCTATATCTGCTGTTATATCAAATCCTGAATGTGCTCTTTGTTTAAATAATACATAATGATTTTTCCTAATTCCATATTTATCATGTTCAGCCACCTTGTATTTTGGCTCTATTGGCCATATATATTCACTCATAAAATCTACTTCCTTTCAATTAACGCGATATCTCATCTAAATTTTGTTGTAGTCTTTGAATTTTATTTAATTTTTTTCTCATAAAATTACCATACATCTTAAAAGTATCTGTACTGTATCCATGTATATTTAAATGTCCTCGTTTCGCTCTATTTCGTATTCTGTTCAATCTATGAAATTCTGCTCTTTCATATGCTTTTTGCTCATTTAAAATTTGTACTTTCTTTTCATTACTAATTTCTATATTTTCTGGATTATATCCATATAAAACAGCTAATTTTTCTGCCATGTGCTTTAAGTATTCTTGAGCTTCATCTCTTTTTACTCTTGTAATGTGAACCTCTCTATCTCTGCCAAATCTTCGGTTTACAAATAGGCTATCTTTTAAATCAAAAAACTCAGAAACATATTTTGATGAAACATTGTCTCTGTGTAATGTTGAACACAAAAATATCTCATCATTTTCTTGATTAGAAAAGAAATTATTTATATGTTTTTTTATCCCTTCATATACAAGAGCTCTTGCTTTTCCACAACTTCTTTTATTAGGATCTGTTATATATGTATCAATTTCAATTGAATTTTGTGGATTGGCTGAAAAATATTTGTTAGATTCAAAGTTTTTCTTTTCATTATAAATAATTAAGCTTGATTCTTTTCTTAATTTTTCATATTCTGCCTCTAAATTTAAATTTTCTTCTAGCTCTTTTGTAATAGCGTTTTGACTATTTTTTCCTTGTGAGTCTTTACCATATATTAAGTCTTTCATTTTTGAAAAAGTCATCCAATAAAAATCTTCATATTTGTGTACAGCATCTTTTTCGCCATCATTTTGTGCATTTTTTACATATTCAAACATATATGAATTAATTTTTTCACGAAGTGGACTTTTTTCATCAAATTTACTTTTACTATTTAATTCGTCTTTCAAAAATTCATTAATAAGACTTTATTTCTTGCATAATCATAAGCTTTTAATTTTAATTTATATGCACCTAAAGCCGACTTTTTATAGTCTGTTTCACTTGCATATTTTGATTTTACATATGATTCATATTCATCTGATACCTTAAAATATTTTGTAATATCATTATATGTAAACATATTTTGCCCCTGTGTTATGTATGTTGCTGCATCAACCCTATCATTACTATCTACAGAAACCAATACTCACTAATATCATTTGCTCCTGTAATAAATAATTGCCCTATTTGGCCATTTGCTTCCATGTTTTGCAATACTTGCACTTCTAAATTTGCAATTTGATTTAGATATTTGTTTTCATTATTGACATTTACTTCAATAATTTTCATATTACACGTCCTTTCAAATATAATTATTATAAAATATTTTCGTAATTACAAAAATATTCCAATAATTGTGACATAGATTATATAGCAAAGATTTAATAAATTCAAGATAAATTTAATTTAAATGATAATTCTAAAAAAGTACCGTTATAATTATTTATTAAAAAAAGAAACATTTTCGAAGATATTATAAAAAAAGTATTTTTCATATATTCATTTTATCTGCATAACTTTTATTAAACATTCATTTAAGAAAGGCTCTATTTATTGATGAAATTTTTATTAATAAAACTAAAACGAAATTCACTTACAATATTATTTGCTTTATTTTTAATTTTTTTAATAGCATTTTCTAAACAAAACTTAATAGCCGCCAAAGACGGTTTAACACTTTGGGCTACTTGCGTTGTTCCTTCGCTATTTCCTTTTTTTATCGCTACAGAGCTTTTAAATTACACAAATATTACATCAATATTTGGTAAATTTTTAAGTCCATTGATGAAACCATTGTTTAATATTCCAGGAGAAGGAGCATATGCTTTTATTATGGGAATTATTAGTGGTTATCCTGTTGGAGCAAAAATTGTAACTGATTTTTATAAAAACGGTATTTGTACCAAAAACGAAGCAGAAAGAATGCTAGCATTTACCAATAATTCTGGACCACTTTTTATTATTGGTACAGTTGGAATTCTTTTATTTGGAAATACTTCTATAGGAATTTTACTTTTTATAACACATCTGCTTTCAAGCATTACAGTTGGACTAATACTTGGAATATGCTCAAAAATATATAAAGCTGATGAAATAAAACATGAATTTTCCTTAAAAAATCAAGAACATTTGACTAATTCATTAAGTAATCTTGGTAATATCTTAGGCAGCAGTATTTATAATGCCATATCAACAGTAATGCTTATTGGTGGTTTTGTTGTACTATTTTCTGTAATTTTAGAAATACTTAATAGATTGAATTTAATTAATTTGTTAAGTAATACTTTTAATATTTTTGGAATTCCATTTAATTTTAGCAAAGGTTTAATAAGTGGAATAATTGAACTTACTAATGGTGTAAATATTGTTAGTTCAATACATACTAAGGCAATTTCTACTAATATTATATTGTGTGCATTTTTACTTGGTTTTGGCGGTTTTTCTGTTCTTCTTTAAGTTTTAAGTATTATTTCCCAAGAAAAATTATCTATAAAAACATATGCTCTTGGAAAACTATTACAAGGTTTTTTAGCCAGCTTATATACTCTTTTATTTATAAAAAATTGTTTTTTATTTAATATAGAC
>OGNY01001547.1_pt1 | contig 14380 bp, 12 predicted proteins | sample 1573551 | NCBI WGS metagenome assembly OGNY01 (sample SAMEA2581885, study PRJEB24529) | metagenome | biome: Human gut stool | place: China | collected 2011
TTTGGGCAGACTTTTCAGCACACTTAGGCGCTTCTCCTGTGATTTTCTCTGCCCACAGCATTATATTTGACATGCTTTGGGCAGACTTTTCAGCACACTCAGGCGCTTCTCTTGTGATTTTCTCTGCCCACGTCATTATATTTGACATACTTTGGGCAGACTTTTCAGCACACTTAGGCGCTTCTCCTGTGATTTTCTCTGCCCACAGCATTATATTTGACATGCTTTGGGCAGACTTTTCAGCACACTCAGGCGCTTCTCCTGTGATTTTCTCTGCCTACAGCATTATATTTGGCATGTTTTGGGCAGACTTTTCAGCACGCGCAGGCGCTTCTCCTGTGATTTTCTCTGCCCACCGCATTATATGTAACATGCCCTAGGCAGACATTTTAGCAGATATGGCAGAAATATACTCCTCCAGCTCTAAGCAATTAAAATAATTTTTTCATAAATTAAGCTTTATTCCTCTGTCACTTTAGCTTATAATGTAATTACTAAATTTAGGGAGGAAATATCATGCCAAAGCTTAAGGATATTGATAAGGTACTTATTATTGGTTCAGGACCTATTGTGATAGGTCAGGCCTGTGAGTTCGATTACTCGGGAACACAGGCGTGTAAAGCACTCAGAAAGCTAGGTTATAAGATTGTTCTTGTAAACTCTAACCCCGCAACAATCATGACCGACCCTGAGACTGCAGATGTCACCTACATTGAGCCTCTTAATGTTGAACGTCTTGAACAGATTATTGCCAAGGAGCGCCCTGACGCGCTGCTTCCGAATCTCGGCGGTCAGTCAGGTCTTAATCTCTGCTCAGAATTATACAAGGCAGGGGTGCTTGACAAATATAATGTCAAGGTTATCGGTGTACAGGTGGATGCCATTGAACGCGGCGAGGACCGCATTGAGTTCAAAAAGACAATGAATTCCCTTGGTATTGAGATGGCACGAAGCGAGGTTGCCTACTCTGTCGATGAAGCACTCGCCATAGCAGACAAGCTCGGATACCCGGTTGTTCTTCGTCCGGCGTATACAATGGGCGGTGCAGGCGGCGGACTTGTGTACAACAGGGAAGAACTTCAGACCGTATGTGCAAGAGGTCTTCAGGCAAGTATAGTCGGTCAGGTTCTTGTGGAAGAGTCCATTCTCGGCTGGGAGGAGCTTGAGCTTGAGGTTGTACGCGACAGCGAAGGCAATATGATTACAGTATGCTTTATTGAGAACATTGATCCGCTCGGTGTGCATACAGGCGACTCCTTCTGCTGTGCCCCTATGCTCACAATATCCGAAGACTGCCAGAAGAGACTGCAGGAGCAGGCCTACAAGATTGTTGACAAGGTTCAGGTTATCGGCGGAACCAATGTACAGTTCGCACATGACCCTGTAACAGACAGAATAATAGTCATCGAAATTAACCCACGTACATCACGTTCTTCAGCACTTGCTTCCAAGGCAACCGGTTTCCCTATTGCGCTTGTCTCAGCCATGTTGGCGGCAGGTCTTACCCTGCGTGACATCCCTTGCGGAAAATACGGAACTCTTGATAAGTATGTCCCGGACGGCGACTATGTGGTTATCAAGTTCGCACGCTGGGCATTTGAAAAATTCAAGGGTGTGGAAGATAAGCTCGGAACACAGATGAGAGCTGTCGGCGAGGTCATGAGCATCGGCAAGAACTATAAGGAAGCCTTCCAGAAGGCAATCCGCAGCCTTGAAAACGGCAGATACGGTCTTGGACATGTCAAGAATTTTGACACGCTCTCCAAGGAAGAGTTATTGAAAAAGCTTGTTACACCTTCGAGCGAGCGTCACTTTATCATGTATGAGGCCCTCAGAAAAGGTGCAACGGTGGATGAGATATATGAGCTTACCAAGGTTAAGCATTATTTCATATCACAGATGAAGGAATTGGTTGACGAGGAGGAGGAGCTTCTCAAGTTCAAGGGCTCACTTCCATCGGATGAGCTTCTCACCAATGCAAAAAAGGATGGCTTCTCAGACAAATATCTTAGCCTGCTTCTTGATGTCTCCGAGGATGATGTGCGCAGCAGACGTACAAGCCTTGGCGTTAATGAAGCCTGGGAAGGTGTGCATGTATCAGGAACCGAGAACAACGCCTACTACTACTCGACCTACAACGGCGAGGATAAGAACCCTGTTTCAAATAACAGAAAAATCATGATTCTCGGCGGCGGTCCTAACAGAATAGGTCAAGGTATCGAATTTGACTACTGCTGTGTTCATGCCTCACTCGCACTCAAAAAACTGGGATTTGAGACAATTATTGTAAACTGTAATCCTGAAACTGTATCGACTGATTATGATACCTCGGACAAGCTCTACTTTGAGCCGCTTACACTTGAAGATGTGCTGAGCATATATAACAAGGAGAAGCCTCTCGGCGTCATCGCACAGTTCGGTGGTCAGACACCTCTCAATCTTGCGGCTTCGCTTGAGAAAAATGGTGTGAAAATTCTCGGAACCTCACCTGCCGTAATCGACCTTGCAGAGGACAGAGACCAATTCCGCGCCATGATGGATAAGCTTGAAATTCCTATGCCTGAATCAGGCATGGCGACAACCGTGGATGAAGCCATCAGCATCGCCAATGAAATAGGCTACCCTGTCATGGTTCGTCCTTCATACGTTCTTGGCGGACGCGGAATGGAAGTGGTATATGATGACGAAAGCATGAGCGATTATATGAAGGCTGCTGTCGGTGTAACACCTGACCGCCCTATCCTCATTGACCGTTTCCTCAATAACGCCCTCGAGTGTGAGTCCGATGCCATAAGCGATGGTACACATGCCTTCGTTCCTGCAGTAATGGAGCACATTGAGCTTGCCGGCGTACACTCAGGAGATTCAGCATGCATCATTCCATCTGTACACATTTCAGAGGAAAATGTACGTCTTATCAAGGAATATACACGCAGAATTGCCGAGGAAATGCATGTAAAGGGTCTTATGAACATGCAGTATGCCATTGAAAAAGGAAAGGTATATGTGCTTGAGGCTAACCCAAGAGCTTCCCGTACAGTACCTCTTGTCTCAAAGGTCTGCGATATAAGAATGGTTCCTATTGCAACGGATATCATTACAAGTGAGCTTACAGGAAGACCATCTCCGATTCCGGCAATGAAGGAAAGACACATTCCATACTATGGTGTGAAGGAAGCTGCCTTCCCATTCAATATGTTCCCGGAGGTTGACCCTATACTCGGACCTGAGATGCGCTCTACAGGTGAGGTGCTCGGTCTTTCATCCCACTATGGTGAAGCCTTCTACAAGGCAGAGGAAGGTGTATCCTCCAAGCTTCCGCTTGAGGGAACAGTCCTCATCTCTGTTAACCGCAAGGATAAGGAGGAGGTTGTCGATGTCGCAGGAAGCTTTGTAAACGATGGCTTCAAGGCTCTCGCAACAGGCGGAACCTATGACCTTATCGCCGAGGCCGGTTTACCTGTCACAAAGATTAAAAAGCTCTACGAGGGTCGTCCTAACATACTCGATGCCATAACCAACGGCGAGATTGATTTGATAATCAACTCCCCTGTCGGCAAGGAAAGCGTACACGATGACAGCTACTTAAGAAAGGCTGCCATCAAGGCAAGAATACCTTACATGACAACCATGGCTGCGGCAAAGGCAACCGCTGAAGGAATAGCCTATGTTAAAAAGAACGGTTCGTCTGAGGTAAGGTCGCTTCAGGAGCTCCACAGCCTTATCACGGATAAATAAGGTTTAAAATAACACCTAAATGCAGGCATAGTCAAACAGACAACAAAAAAGGACAATATCATTCAAAAAAGATAATTTAATCTGAATGATATTGTCCTTTTAATATTCGGAAACCGCTACTTCCTCATGCTTTGCGGGTTCCAAATTCAAAAGTCTAGTTGTATAAGCGTTAACGGCTTTTGGAACTTTTGACCATGATATCTTCTTATTTTTATACCCTGTAATAGGAAACCAGAATTATATTTTCAAACCAGCAGTTACCAGTTATTGCCTATCTGTTTCCGATAGTCGCAATATCTATAGGAGTCATGTGCTGCTTATCCTGAACCTCAAGGCTTGTGATAAGCGCATGAGCTGTATCAAGTGATGTGAGAACATTGACACCTGTCTCGATTGCATGACGACGGATTAAGAAACCGTCACCGCTGTGCTCAATACCGTTAGACGGGCTGTCTATTACAAGGTCGATCTTGTGCTCGAGAATGAGGTCGAGAAGTGTCGGTGCCTCCTGCTCAAGCTTGTTGACCTTGATTGCATTTACACCTCTCTCGTTCAGATACTTGGCTGTTCCGAGAGTTGCATATATCTTGTAGCCGAGCTTCTCAAAGCGCTGTGCTATGTCAACAACATCCGGCTTATCCTCATCCTTGACGGTAATGATAATCTGCTTGTGCTTCGGAAGATTAACCCCGGCACCCTGGAATGCCTTGTAAAGAGCCTCATTGAACTGCTTAGCAATACCAAGACACTCACCTGTGGACTTCATCTCAGGTCCGAGGCTGATATCAGCGCCCCTGATTTTTTCAAATGAGAATACAGGCATCTTAATTGCGATGTAATCTGCCTTAGCCTGAAGTCCCGGTGTGTAACCCATGCTCTTTATTGTGTGACCTGTTATTACGCGAGTTGCGAGCTTAACAATAGGAATTCCCGTAACCTTGCTGATATACGGAACAGTTCTTGATGAACGAGGGTTTACCTCGATTACATACACGTCATCATGGCTTACGATAAACTGAATATTGATAAGTCCCTTTACATGAAGGGCTCTTGCAAGCTTGCCTGTGTAATCTTCAAGCGTTGCGATAACCTTGTCGTTAAGGCTCTGTGCAGGATATACCGAAATAGAGTCTCCTGAGTGGATACCCGCTCTCTCGATATGCTCCATTATACCCGGAATAAGGATGTCCTCGCCATCACATACGGCATCGACCTCTATTTCCTTTCCGACAATATACTTATCTACAAGTACAGGATGCTCCTGAACCTGTCTGTTGATGATATTCATAAACTCAACCACATCATCATCCGATACCGCAATCTGCATTCCCTGTCCGCCAAGTACATAGGAAGGTCTTACAAGTACAGGATAACCAAGCTCATGAGCAGCATTTAATGCCTCATCAACGGTAAATACTGTGTGTCCCTTCGGTCTTGGAATAGCACACTTTTCAAGAATCTCGTCAAAAAGCTCTCTGTCCTCGGCAGCGTCAACGTCCTCTGCACTTGTTCCGAGAATAGGAACTCCCATCTCCATAAGGCTCTTGGTGAGCTTAATCGCCGTCTGTCCACCGAACTGGACTACAGCTCCGTCCGGCTTCTCCAGCTCAACGATATTCTCAACATCCTCCGGTGTGAGCGGCTCAAAGTAAAGCTTGTCCGCAATATCGAAGTCTGTACTTACAGTCTCAGGGTTGTTATTTACAATGATTGTCTCATAGCCTTCCTGCTTGAATGCCCATGTGCTGTGAACCGAGCAGTAATCAAATTCGATACCCTGGCCGATTCTGATAGGACCTGAACCAAGTACAAGAACCTTCTTCTCAGGCTGTGTCTTTATGACCTCATTCTCACTCTTAAAGCATGAATAATAGTAAGGTGTCGTCGCCTCGAACTCTGCCGCACAGGTATCAACCATCTTGAACGCCGCATGGATACCGTACTCATTTCTGAGTGCCTTGATATCTTTTGTGGTCTTTCCTGTAAGCCTTGCAATCACATTGTCAGGGAACTCAATTCTCTTAGCCTCTAAGAGAAGCTCCTTGGTAAGCGGCTGTGTCTTAAGGGCATTCTCCATCTCAACAAGAATTGCAAGCTTATCTATAAACCATACATCAATCTTGGTGATATCATGGATTGTCTCGTAGGTAACTCCTCTTCTTATCGCCTCCGCAATAACGTAGATTCTTCTGTCATCTACTCTGTTTAACATCTCGGTAATCTCTTCGTCTGAATATCCGGAATAATCCTCGTTCATAAGGCAGTCCACATGCTGCTCAAGTGAACGGATAGCCTTCATAAGTGCACCCTCAAAGTTAGTGCAGATACTCATTACCTCACCAGTAGCCTTCATCTGTGTGGTGAGCTTTCTTGAGGCGTGGATAAATTTATCAAAAGGAAGTCTCGGAATCTTAACTACGCAGTAGTCAAGCGCAGGCTCGAAGCTTGCGTAAGTCTTTCCCGTAATTGCGTTCTTAATCTCATCAAGTGTATAGCCAAGTGCAATCTTGGCAGCAACCTTGGCAATAGGATAACCTGTTGCCTTGGATGCAAGTGCGGATGAACGGCTTACTCTTGGATTAACCTCGATTACACAGTACTCAAAGCTTGTAGGATGAAGTGCGAACTGAACATTACATCCGCCTGTAATCTGAAGCTCATTTATAATGTTGAGCGCAGATGAACGGAGCATCTGGTACTCTTTATCCGAAAGTGTCTGGCTAGGTGCGACAACGATACTGTCTCCGGTGTGTACTCCGACAGGGTCTAAGTTCTCCATGTTACATACCGTGATGCAGTTGCCGGCGCTGTCACGCATAACCTCGTACTCGATTTCCTTCCAGCCTGCAATACATCTCTCTACAAGCACCTGTCCAACTCTTGAAAGACGGAGACCGTTAGAGAGAATCTCGACTAACTCCTCCTCATTCTTAGCGATACCGCCGCCGCTTCCTCCAAGTGTGTAAGCAGGACGAAGAACAACCGGATAACCGATTTTATTCGTAAATTCAATACCATCCTCAACATTCTCAACAACAAGTGAAGGCGCGCAAGGCTCACCAATCTTCTCCATTGTAGTCTTGAATTCAAGTCTGTCCTCAGCCTTCTTGATTGTGAGTGCTGTTGTACCGATGAGCTTTACATTGTGCTCCTCAAGGAAGCCTGTCTCTGCAATCTCCATCGCAAGGTTAAGACCAGCCTGACCTCCGAGTGTAGGAAGAATGCTGTCCGGCTTCTCCTTTATGATAATCTGCTCAAGAGACTTGATTGTAAGAGGCTCTATATATACCTCATCAGCGATATCCTTATCTGTCATAATCGTAGCCGGGTTTGAGTTTACAAGTACTACCTCAATGCCCTCCTCCTTGAGAGAACGGCATGCCTGTGTTCCCGCATAGTCAAACTCAGCAGCCTGTCCGATTACAATAGGACCCGAACCGATAACCAATACTTTTTTAATATCCTTATTCTTAGGCATTATCTTGCACCTCCCATCATCTCTATGAATCTGTCAAATAAGAACCCAGTATCAAGAGGACCTGCACATGCCTCCGGGTGGAACTGGACTGTATACACATTCTTCTTAATATATGAAAGTCCTTCGTTCGTACCATCATTTACATTGCAGAAGCTCGGAACCGCAAGGTCAGCGGAAATCGTCTTTTCATCGACAACATATCCGTGGTTCTGGCTGGAAATGTATACCTTTCCCGTCTTTAAATCCTTAACCGGATGATTTGCCCCTCTGTGTCCGTACTTCATCTTATGTGTATCCGCTCCTGTCGCAAGTGCCATGAGCTGATGTCCGAGACAGATTGCAAAAATAGGAACTCCGGACTCATAGAGCTTACGGACCTCATCGATTATCGTTCCGCAGTCCTTCGGGTCTCCGGGACCGTTTGAAAGCATAATTCCGTCAGGATTGTCGGCAAGTATCTCTTGTGCCGTGGTTCTCGCAGGATATACCGTAACCTTGCAGCCTCTCTTATTAAGGCTTCTTGCAATATTTCTCTTAGCACCAAAATCCATAAGTGCAACCTTATAACCATCTCCGTCAAGCACATACTTCTCGGCACAGGTGACCTTGTCGACAACATTTCCCGTGCGGTATTCCTTAATCTTAGGAATAACCTCATCAAGCTGATAATTTTCATTTGTGGTTATCATGCCGTTCATGGTACCCTTTTCACGGAGGATTTTAGTAAGAGCTCTGGTATCAATACCTGAAATACCGGGGATATCATTAACTTCAAGGAAATTCTGGATGGTATCTTCACTTCTGAAATTACTAGGGATTCTCGATAACTCCCTGACAATAAATCCGTCCGGCCATGGTCTCCCGGACTCCATATCCGCATGACATATTCCATAATTACCAATCAAAGGATATGTCATTACTACCGCCTGTCCGGCATAAGAAGGGTCAGTCAGCACCTCCAAATATCCGGTCATTGAGGTATTAAAAACTATCTCGCTGATGACTTCTCTCGCAGAACCGATACTGGTTCCCTCAAATACATTTCCGTCCTCAAGAATCAGAAAAGCTTTCATTATACCACCATTAATCCTTTCCATCTGTACTTTAAGCTGTTTCTAAGCATGCAGATTTCTCTGCATAAAAATTCAGTAATAATGTATATTTAATGTATTATCTGTATAAAAATGCATTATTCCCTAAATTTTCTCAAAAAAAAAGACAGCTATACGGAGGTTATATCCTTACTGCCCGGATATCTCCTTGTGTCTTTTCCTCTAAGTTGACAAAAGTTTACCACAAAGTCATGCGCATTGCAAGCACAAAATTAAAAACCTTGCGAAACTTATCCGACGCCTCAATGACCTTGTCCTCCTATGTGCGTCTGACCTAGGCCATGTATGTATATTCTCTTCATCACACTTCCCCTTCCACGTCTGTGATTTCTCTTTTAAGCTCAACTATGTACTCCGTTGTCCCTTCCTCGAACTTTCTTGCGCCCGTCTGTATAAAGCCGTGCCTGTTGTAGAACGCTATTGCCCTTGTATTTTTCTCAAGTGCCCAAAGTAAATCCGTATTCAGCTTCTCGACGGCATATTTTATCAGCTTATCCCCTATTTTCTGATTCTGAAAGCACACATCCACATACAGCTTGCAGATTTCCGTGCCCTCCTTCTGCATAAAGCCCTTCACCACGCCGTCATCATAGACATAGATGCTGTCCAGTATCTCTTCCCTGCCAAAATAATTATTCACAAGCGGAACCACCTGCATCTCGCCGAATGAATATTTCTCATCCTTAAATATGGGAAAATAATTAATTCTGTTATTGAACACATAAATCTCGGCAATCCTTGATAAATCGCCCGACTCAGCTTTTCTTATACTCATAAAGCCCTCCTGAAAGAATTAGTATCGCACATTATCAAAGTATCGGCTTTCCAATATTCATATTTATACCCCTGCATACTGCAAGCATAGCTTACAGTACTGCCACCAATAAGTTGTTTGAAAGTTTCACTTTCAAACTTTTTCTCCATTCCGGAGCTTCCCCATCTTCCGCCCAATACTCATCAATGGATTTTATTTTTGAATCCTCAAGCCTTTCTGTGCATCAAGGCTGTAGCCTTCTACCTGCATGGAAGTGGAAACTCTTGTGTATATGTAACATTTCTGCTGTTTTTTCATCAGATGTTATCTCCTTTTTACTTCCTTGGAAACCTCTTTAATGCTTTGAAGATATGCTCTTTCGACTGGCGTCAAAGTAATCTCCTGATATTTTCTGTATTCTGACTTTGCTTTCTCCAATGCCTGTTTATGACTTACAGAACCAGCTCCGGTTAAAAGTTTTCTATTTCCTAATGACAACACACTATCCAGCTGCTTTACATAATCATCCATATACACACTGATTTAATGCGGTATCCAAGAGAGATAATCATATCAAGATTATAATGATGAATCTGCCTTGTCACTTCACGATTTCCTTCTTTTCGAATCTGTCGGAAATTCCGACATGTTGAAATTTCGTCTAATTCACCCTCCTCATAAATATGCTTAATATGTTCTACTACATTTGTTCGAGAAGTTTGGAATAATTCTGACATCTGCTGTTGTGTCAGCCATACTGTATCATCTTCTATTTTAACTTCTCATTCTACATGATACATTCTTCAACCCGGCATCTTTCATATAATGAGGCATTTTCATTGCTATGGAATAATCTCTGTTCTGTCGCTCTAATTCTGTTTTCCATAATTTACTAAGCCCTTCATGTCGACAGAGTTTATCATATTCCATTCCTTGAATATATAGTCCATCAGCTTCGAACTCTCGATTACACTTTCATAAAAATGTCTTTCATCCAAATTTTCAATTCTCATCAACTTGATATAATGTGACCAACTTAGGAAAAACTTTCTCCCTGTTTCTGTTGCCGGCAAATATTTAAATTAGGGAAACACTGTTTCCCCAATTGCATTATTCTTTTTTTTACGATTTATGCTTCTTTGTCCTTAACAAAGCTAACTATATCTCCAATATTACAATTCAAATATTCACATAATCTCATCAATACATCCATAGAAACAGACATTATAGGTTACTCGTTTGTACATGACCTTACCATACCTGAGATGAGCATTTATTTAACTGCTCTTGTCATAAACATAAGCTCTGTAATGTCCTCTTTCTGACATTCTACATATCCATTGATTACAAAACCGCAACTAATCAGTCCACCTAAGTATTCCTCCATAGTATGTCCGTACTCTATCCATTCAGATTCATCAAAATCTCTGGAACACCATGGCAGCTTATGAACAGCCTTATAGTAGCCACCTTTATCATCATCTATCCAATCACATACATAATTAATTGGATTTGGAGCCATAATAATAAAAGTCCCACCTACTACCATTACACGATAACATTCTTTAAAAACAACACTCAAATCTGGAATATACATAAGAGATGGTGGATTAATTATCATGTCAAAATAACCATCTTCAAACATGGACAAATCGCACATATTTCCCTTTACAATTTCAATTGATAAATTTTCCCTTTTGGCAATTTCTCTGTCCTTGTCCAACATTTTGTTAGAAATGTCAATCACTGTAACCTTTGCACCGGCACATGCAAGAAGTGGTGCCTGCAAACCTCCTGCTCCAGCCAGGCATAGAACTTTCTTTCCCTTGATATTCATTAACCATTCTTTCGGAACTATCTTGTCGAAAAAATGTAATGTCAATTTTCCCTCTCTTGCAGCGTCAAGTTCCTCTTTTGTCGCTGACGCAGTCCAATCAGCTTGATTTACCACAAGATTATCTATATTTTTTTCTACCTGTTCAAATATATCATTCATTTTCACACTTACTCCCACTCGCAAAATATTATTTTAAGTTTTTGAAAAAATGTTTCAGACATATGTGCCAATCCCGGTATATGCACAAATAAAACAGGACAAGACATTTTTCTTAACATACAAAAATATGCCTCATTACACAAATATTTAGTCGGGATATCTGAGGCACAATACCGAATATTGTTTTCGGCTGCCAAGTGTATATATGGTGCCATATCAAAGGACGTATGTATTACCTGTCCATCCTTTTGTGCTACACTTTCAAATCTTATACATTCAGATAACTTTTTATCTACTCCAAACATAACAACTTTTTTATATTCTTTTTTCAATATATCTATATCACGATATACTCCTTCAAAAGAGTTGGTAAGGAATAAATGATCCCCTTTCATAGAGTCTACAAGTTTGAATGATGAATTATTTTTTCCCTTGAAACCCACATATAGTATTTTATCTGTTTCTTGTAACATTTTGAAAGCACCTCTATATTATTCCAAAATGTCTAAACGCCTGCATAATCGCTTCTTCCTTCTCCGGCGTACACTTTGGTTGTCTTGTATTATCAGATTTAGACAGATTAAAGTTCTCCCCCACATCCAATCCGCATTTCTTCTTAATCTGTGCAATATATAACGAAGAAACCTTAAGTCCGGTCTGTTCTAATATATAAGCCTTCACCTGCTCATAAGTTGCTTTTCCCTTAAATTCAGATAGATCCATATCCTCCAAGGAGAAATCCACCTTCACTTTTCTGAAATTATCCTTGTCGACCACACCCTTGGAAAGCAAAACTCCCGTCTCCGACTGTCTTGTCCCGGAAAAGCCTCCTTACTTTTACATATTATCTTGCGTACTATATTTTCGTCGCTTTTTTCGTCGCTTTTTCAACAAAAAAAGCGGCGAATTATTTTAATCTATACAACTTGCCTTTTGTTTTCCCATTATCGATTAGTTTATCAAGTACAATTAATTCCTTTAACAATTCCTTAGTCCTAGTATCCTTTAATCCAAGATTACCAGCTATTTCAGCTGTTTTATGCCACTCGCCATCATTCAATAATTTTATGATTTTGTCATATTGTTCTATCTTTTTCTTTGATGATTTTTTCGTCGCTTTCTCATAGCTATCAGGCAGCAAAACTTCATCATCCGCTTCCAAAAATGCCGGGTGGATTGGAATTCTTATTCTCATAGCTCGTCTATCTTCATCCGTAAAGAATTCCGCTCTTGGTGAGCCATTCTTCTCAAGTTCTTCCTGTATTGTTGGGATACCGGAAGAATGCCCCTCTGATAAATCCAGTTCTTTTAAAAACTCTCCAAGTCGTCTATTTCTATAATATCTCGAAACAAATCTCTTACCTTCAGCTATTGTCTTTTCTGAAATAGATCTGTCTATCCCCGGAAAGTTCATAATATTTATGCAATCCGGCTCTATCTCTATAGTTACCGGTTCAAAGGACATATAATCTCTGTGATAAAAGGCATTTACCACAGCCTCCTCTATTGCTTGATATGGATAATTGAATATCCTTAACGCCTCCATCTGATTTGGTACTTTAATTACCCTTTCCCGAATAATCAAATTACGAAATCTTTCCATTGTTGCCCGAATCATCTGGGGCACCGAACCTGTAATATTAGGAAAATCTTCACTAATACTTGGATTCTCAATGCTTCCTTTAGGAAAAGAGGTCATCTGCACATAAGTATATCCAAAGAATTTTTCCGGATGCTCACAGAACATCATAATTGCCACATTCTGAATATATCTGAGTTCCGGCGGGCCAACCAATAACTGCATATCATTAAGTATTTCCTCTACACCACGTTCCCTTACCTGTTTTGCAAGCTTACTACCGGTTTTTCTCAAATGATCTTCTAACAGCACCGGTGAAATATCCTCAACTGTTGCCTTATGATTTGCTCTGCAATCAAACGGGGTCTGATCTGACATATTAATCAGTTCTCGCTCCTGTTCACTATTTGCCTTAACAGAACTTGTCTGATAACGAATATAATAATTGTACTTTTTCTCTTTCTTACTTGTTACATGCTCCGGCGATTTATAAGGCGCTGCTGTCCTGTTCTAACTACAATTACAAAAATCCATTTTCCATCCACTTCTGCTGGTATACCCTGAGGAAAGTAGGGTGGAGAAATCAAATTATTGTAACCCAGCATATCTTTCTGCATTGAATCCAGCATATATTCAGGTAAGCCTTTTACTGGACGCTTGGCAACACCATCTTCTTCCTCAACGCCTACAACAATATAACCGCCGCCATCATTATTATAATCATTTGCAAATGCACAGACACTATGGTAAATATCATCAGGATTCCACCCGGTCTTAAACTCTATTCGGTCTGATTCTAATTTTCTTTTGTTTAATAAGTCCTCTACATCCATTTCAAGTTCCATAGCATCATCTCCATTCTGGTTATCCTTAAATTACCCCATCAGGTTCACACATTGCGTAAAATATCCTGCTTCCGGAAATTATCTTACATATTAACTTGCGTACTATCTTGCAAAACTTTTGTCTTATAAAAATCCTCCAATATCTGCGACAGTGCCTCAGGTGCCTGAGCGTTGACCTCATGAGCTACACCTTTGACCGTCTGCATATCGGCATCCTGCAAAATATCTGCCATTTTGACGGAAGCCTTCATGTTAGCCGTGTCATTCTCACCGCACACGACCAATGCCGGGCATGTAATTTTATGTAGCTCGTCGGTAAAATCAAGCTCCATCATGGATTTACACAGCTTAATAAAATCCTTTTTTGTAAAGCCGATTCCCTTAAAGCCCGAATCAGGCATAAAACGGAACACTATGTTTTGCAGTATCAATGCTGCCTTCGGCATTTTATAAGGTGTGGCAATCAGGACAAGTGCCTTTACCTTCTCAGCGTGCTCCACCGCATAGTTTAAAGCCAGCACACCGCCCAGCGATAATCCGCACAGAATCAGCTCCTCATCCTTTGCATCACACATTTTTGAAAAAGCGGCATATAAATTCTCATAAGTCGGCTCTTTATCCCCGATAAGCCCGGACAAATCCGGGCATGCGATGCCATCCCTATTATCCGACGCCTCAATGACCTTATCCCAGCTGTGTGCGGTCTGACCAAGACCATGTATGTATATTCTCTTCATAATGCTTCCCCTTCCCCGTCTGCGGGTTCTCTTTTAAGCTCAACCATGTACTCCGCATCAAAGTATCGGCTTTCCAATATTCATATTTTTTCTCCATTCCGGAGCTTCCCCATCTTCCGCCCAATACTCATCAATGGATTT
>OGNY01001550.1_pt1 | contig 14368 bp, 9 predicted proteins | sample 1573551 | NCBI WGS metagenome assembly OGNY01 (sample SAMEA2581885, study PRJEB24529) | metagenome | biome: Human gut stool | place: China | collected 2011
ACATGAAGGTAGGCGATATGATCGAGACATTCGAAGAAATAGAAGTGAAACAGACTTTATGATTTATGAGTTATGATTTATGAATTATAAGGGTATAAGGCCATTCGCGAAGTAATGGTTGCAACAATAGATGGGTGGTAATGTGGTACTATTTTATATGGGACACCACCTTACCACTTTATTGTTTTATCACCTGACAGAAATATAAATCACAGATCATAATCATAGAAACATAAATCATAAATCACAAATCATAAATCACAACGTGGCAACGATTGATATCATTATCTTTATTGTAATAGGCGCCGGAGCGGTGGTAGGCTTTGTAAAAGGCTTTATCCGCCAGTTGGCTTCTATTTTGGGGTTAATAGTCGGGCTGTTGGCGGCGAAAGCTTTGTATGCCTCTTTGGCGGAGAAACTTTGCCCGACAGTGACGGATTCGATGACAGTTGCGCAGGTGTTGGCTTTTATCATGATTTGGATTGCCGTGCCGTTGATCTTTGTACTGATAGCTTCGTTATTGACAAAAGCAATGCAGGCAATTTCGCTGAACTGGCTGAACCGCTGGTTAGGGAGTGGGCTGGGAGCACTTAAGTTTCTGTTGTTAACGAGTGTAGTGATCGGTGCGATAGAGTTTGTGGACAGCGATAATAAGTTAATTAGTGCAACAAAAAAGGAAGAATCTTTGTTATATTATCCGATGGAAACGTTTGCGGGGATCTTTTTCCCTGCTGCGAAGAATATGACGCAACAATATATATTAGAGAATAAAGATGCAACAAGAAGAACCCAATAAAATGAAACCCAATCAGAAAGACGAACTCGAAAAGAAGACTGATAATGAGTTTGTCCGGAAATTTGCGGAGGAGAAATATAAATACGGCTTCACCACAGAGGTGCATACAGACATCATTGAGCGTGGACTTAATGAAGATGTCATTCGTCTGATTTCATCGAAAAAAGACGAACCGGAGTGGTTGCTGGAGTTTCGCCTGAAAGCGTATCGCCACTGGCTGACGCTGGAGATGCCGACTTGGGCACATCTCCGTATCCCTGAAATTGACTATCAGGCGATTTCTTATTATGCCGATCCGACGAAGAAGAAAGAAGGACCGAAGAGCATGGAGGAAGTCGATCCCGAATTGATAAAGACGTTTAATAAACTGGGTATTCCTTTGGAGGAACAGATGGCTCTTAGCGGAATGGCGGTGGATGCCGTTATGGACTCCGTTTCCGTAAAGACTACCTTCAAGGAAACGCTGATGGAGAAAGGAATTATCTTCTGCTCGTTCAGTGAAGCCGTGCGGGAACATCCCGATTTGGTGAAGAAATATATGGGCTCGGTGGTAGGTTACCGGGATAATTTCTTTGCGGCGTTGAACTCCGCTGTCTTTTCTGACGGCTCTTTCGTGTATATTCCGAAAGGGGTACGTTGTCCGATGGAACTTTCCACCTATTTCCGTATCAATGCCCGTAACACGGGGCAGTTTGAACGTACGCTGATTGTGGCGGACGACGATTCATACGTTTCTTATCTGGAAGGATGTACAGCGCCGATGCGGGATGAAAATCAGTTGCATGCCGCTATCGTTGAGATAATCGTGCACGACCGCGCAGAGGTAAAATATAGTACTGTTCAGAACTGGTATCCGGGCGATGCTGAAGGTAAGGGCGGTGTATACAACTTTGTGACTAAACGCGGTAACTGCAAGGGAGTGGATAGTAAATTATCCTGGACACAAGTGGAAACCGGTTCGGCAATCACTTGGAAATACCCTTCCTGTATTCTGACAGGCGATAACTCGACCGCTGAATTCTATTCCGTAGCTGTAACGAACAACTATCAGCAGGCTGATACCGGAACGAAAATGATTCATCTGGGCAAGAACACCCGCAGTACGATTGTAAGTAAAGGTATCTCCGCCGGACATAGTGAGAACTCCTATCGTGGGTTGGTACGTGTGGCCGAAAAAGCGGATAATGCCCGCAATTATAGCCAGTGTGACTCTCTGTTGTTGGGAGATAAATGCGGTGCGCATACTTTCCCTTATATGGATATTCACAATGAAACGGCAGTGGTGGAACATGAAGCCACAACGAGCAAGATCAGTGAAGACCAGATATTCTATTGCAACCAGCGCGGTATTCCGACAGAAGATGCGATCGGACTTATTGTGAACGGATATGCAAAAGAAGTATTGAATAAACTTCCGATGGAATTTGCGGTAGAAGCACAGAAGCTGCTTACTATCTCATTGGAAGGAAGCGTGGGGTGAGTTACTAGTTGGCAATTTACGATTTACTATTTGGCTGCGCGCTTGTAGGAGGTAAATTGTCGGTAGTATAGGTTTTTAATAGTAAATAGTAAATGGAAAAATAGTACATATAATCATGTTAGAAATAAAAGACCTGCATGCCAGCATTAATGGCAAAGAGATATTGAAGGGTATTAACCTGACGGTGAATCCCGGTGAGGTGCACGCTATTATGGGGCCGAATGGTTCCGGTAAAAGTACGCTTTCTTCCGTATTGGTGGGAAATCCGGCTTTTGAGGTAACAAAAGGTTCGGTCACGTTTTATGGAAAGAACCTGTTGGAGTTGAGTCCTGAAGATCGTAGCCATGAAGGAATCTTTCTTAGTTTCCAGTATCCGGTAGAGATTCCGGGTGTGAGCATGGTCAACTTTATGCGTGCTGCTGTGAATGAGCAACGCAAATATAAAGGTTTGCCTGCGCTGACAGCCAGTGAGTTTCTGAAACTGATGCGTGAGAAACGTGCGGTGGTAGAGCTGGATAATAAGTTGGCTAACCGTTCGGTGAATGAAGGCTTTTCGGGTGGTGAAAAGAAACGGAACGAGATTTTCCAGATGGCCATGTTGGAACCGCGGTTGAGCATTCTTGATGAAACGGACTCCGGTTTGGATATTGATGCGCTCCGTATTGTTGCAGAAGGAGTGAACAAACTGAAAACTCCTGAAACAAGCACAATCGTTATTACTCACTACCAACGTTTGCTTGATTATATCAAACCTGATATTGTACATGTCCTTTATAAAGGTCGTATCGTAAAAACTGCCGGACCGGAACTTGCACTGGAACTGGAAGAAAAAGGATATGATTGGATCAAGAAAGAAGTAGGAGAATAACAAATAATAAGTTATGATAGTTGAACAACAATATATAGACCTCTTCTCACAAACGGAAGCAATGATCTGCAAGCATAGCGCCGAAGTGCTGAATGCGCCTCGTGCAGCTGCATTTGCCGATTTTGAACGCCTCGGATTTCCGACCCGTAAGATGGAGAAGTACAAATATACGGATGTGAGCAAGTATTTTGAACCGGATTATGGTTTAAACTTGAATCGTCTGGCTATTCCGGTCAATCCGTATGAAGTGTTTAAGTGCGATGTGCCGAATATGAGTACCGCCCTGTATTTTGTGGTAAATGACGCATTTTATAATAGAGCACTTCCTAAAGTCAATCTGCCGGAAGGTGTGATTTTCGGCAGCTTGAAAGAAGTGGCCGGACAGCATCCGGAATTGGTGAAGAAGTATTACGGTCAGTTGGCAGATACTTCCAAAGATGGGGTGACTGCTTTCAATACAGCTTTTGCGCAAGACGGCGTTGTATTTTATGTGCCGAAGAATGTAGTGGTAGAAAAACCGATCCAGCTGGTAAATATCCTGCGTGCAGATGTCAACTTCATGGTGAACCGCCGCGTACTAATCATCCTGGAGGATGGTGCGCAAGCCCGTCTGCTGATTTGTGACCATGCAATGGATAACGTGAACTTCCTGGCAACACAGGTGATTGAAGTATTTGCAGGTGAGAACACGGTATTCGATATGTATGAACTGGAAGAAACACATACAAGCACCGTTCGTATCAGTAACCTGTATGTAAAGCAGGAGGCAAACAGCAATGTATTGTTGAATGGAATGACTTTGCATAATGGTACTACCCGCAACACCACTGAAGTATTGTTGGCAGGAGAAGGAGCCGAGATAAACCTCTGTGGCATGGCAATTGCCGATAAGAACCAGCACGTAGACAATCATACAAGCATCGACCATGCCGTACCGAACTGCACCAGCAATGAGCTGTTCAAGTACGTACTCGACGATCAGTCGGTAGGTGCGTTTGCCGGATTAGTACTGGTGCGTCCCGATGCGCAACATACGAACTCCCAGCAGACTAACCGGAATCTTTGTGCTACGCGTGATGCGAGAATGTACACACAACCTCAATTGGAGATTTACGCGGATGATGTGAAATGTTCGCATGGAGCAACGGTAGGTCAGTTGGATGAGGGTGCATTATTCTATATGCGTTCACGAGGTATTGCAGAGAAAGAAGCCCGTTTGTTATTGATGTTCGCATTTGTCAATGAAGTGATTGATACCATTCGTTTGGAGGCACTGAAAGATCGCCTGCATCTGTTGGTAGAGAAACGTTTCCGTGGCGAGCTGAATAGATGTCAGGGCTGTGCCATTTGTAAGTAACCACTAATAATTAATAAACGTGGATATTCAAAAGATACGTGAGGATTTTCCGATATTGAGCCGTACGGTTTATGGTAAACCTTTGGTTTATTTCGACAACGGTGCGACGACGCAGAAACCCCGTCTGGTAGTTGATGCGTTGGTGGATGAATATTATTCCGTTAATGCCAATGTGCATCGCGGTGTGCATTATCTTTCGCAACAAGCTACGGAATTGCATGAGGCTTCCCGTGAAACGGTGCGTCAGTTTATTAACGCCCGTAGCACGAACGAAGTTGTTTTTACTCGCGGAACAACGGAAAGCATCAACCTGCTTGTTTCCAGCTTTGGTGACGAATTTATGGAAGAGGGGGATGAAGTGATTCTTTCCGTGATGGAACATCATAGTAACATCGTTCCCTGGCAACTGTTGGCTGCCCGAAAGGGAATTGCCATCAAAGTGATTCCAATGAATGACAAAGGCGAACTCTTGCTGGATGAATACGAAAAACTATTTTCCGAACGAACGAAAATAGTCAGCGTGGTTCATGTTTCGAATGTGCTGGGTACGGTGAATCCGGTGAAAGAAATGATTGCAACGGCTCATGCGCATGGCGTACCTTGTCTGATAGACGCTGCACAGTCTATCCCTCACATGAAAGTGGACGTACAGGAGTTGGATGCTGATTTTTTGGTGTTCTCTGCCCATAAAATATACGGTCCGACAGGTGTCGGAGTGCTTTATGGAAAAGAAGAGTGGTTAGATCGCCTTCCGCCTTATCAGGGAGGAGGAGAGATGATTCAGCATGTCTCTTTTGAGAAGACCACTTTCAACGAACTTCCTTTTAAGTTTGAAGCCGGTACGCCCGACTATATCGGAACCACCGGACTGGCAAAAGCCCTTGATTACGTGAACGGACATGGACTTGAGCAGATAGCCGCCCATGAGCATGAACTGACAACTTACGCTTTGCAACGGCTGAAAGAGATTCCCCAGATGCGTATATTCGGTGAAGCAGCCGAACGGGGAGCAGTCATCTCCTTCCTGGTAGGAGATATCCATCATTTCGACCTTGGAACGTTGCTGGATCGTTTGGGTATTGCCGTGAGGACGGGACATCATTGTGCACAACCTCTCATGCAACGTCTTGGTATAGAAGGAACTGTACGGGCTTCGTTTGCCATGTACAATACGAAATCGGAAATAGATACATTGGTGGCGGGAATTGAACGCGTTAGCAAGATGTTCTAACAATATAAGCCGCTATTCCTGTGGGATGGCGGCTTTTTTTATTCTTTAACTAAAAAAAGATGCCTTCAAGTGCAGTGATTTGAGCTTTTGTGCGTCTAATAGGTAAAGAAACAAAATGTTCATTGAATATTAGGAGGGTCGTGAGACCATGCTCATATTATATAAATTCTCTCTCTTTAACATTAATCGCAGCTATATCGTAAGAAATTACGGTGTAGCTGCAACTTTTTTAGGGGGACTTGCGTCTAACTAAATACATATAACTTACAGATAACTAATAAAGAAAAAACTATGCTGATGACAACCACTCCCATCATTGAGGGAAAACGAATAGTGAAATATTATGGAATAGTTTCCGGAGAGACAATCATAGGTGCCAATGTATTCCGTGACTTGTTTGCAAGTATTCGGGATATTGTGGGTGGTCGTTCCGGTTCTTATGAAGAAGTGCTGCGTATGGCAAAAGATACAGCATTGAAGGAAATGGAGGCACAAGCAGCTCAAATGGGAGCTAATGCCGTGATAGGTGTTGATTTGGATTATGAGACAGTTGGAGGTAGTGGCAGTATGCTGATGGTGACTGCTAACGGCACAGCCGTAAAGATTGAAGAGGATTAATTGATTATTGTTTCTTTTACTACAGAGAACACGGAAGACGCAGCGCATATAATTTGTTTATTATCAATGATATAAAACGCTGTGTCCTCCGTACTTCTGTGGTGAATATTATTCGGCAGTCAGCTCAATCACACGGCTGAAAGCCTGATTGGTAGTGAAAGCATTGATTCCTACTTTCATCAGATAATCTCCTGAATAAGTCTTCTCATTAGCAGCAAGATTCGATTTAGAGTTCGGCATCAGGTTGATTTCTTTCACCTTATACATTTTCTTCGCATCCAATCCCTGAAGTTTAACCGGGAGCAGCTTCTCACCGAAACGTGGGTGGATATCGTAGGTATAAAGCACTGCTTTGTTCTTGTCCGGTGCGGCGTACATGACAGACATGTGATTACCATCGTATGGAGAAACCAGTCTGTACTGGTCACCATCCAGAATCACTTTCTTCAGACGCGTCCAGTTGGCAACTGCGTTTTGGCAAAAAGTCTGTTCGTCCGCATTCAGCTCTTTCAGTCCGAGGTCGAAGCCCAGTTTACACATACTTGCTACATCGGTACGGAATTTCACGCTTGTCTTCTTGTTCCAGCTGGTTACGTGTGCGTCCATTGCTTTTGCAGGGAAGATTTGTGAGAATCCCCATTGGATAAACAGGCGCTCTATCGGGTCTGTATTGTCACTGCACCAGAATTCTGTGAAGTATTTCAATGCTTCGTAGTCGCAACGGGCGCCACCGCCGGAGCAAAGCATCATCGGTACGTTCGGATATTTGTCTTTGATACGTTCCAATACATTATATATACCACGTACATGGTCGATATAAAGTTGTCCTTGTTTATTCTTCAAATAGGGAGAATAAATATTTGTGATGGGAGAGTTGCAGTCCCATTTAAAGAAAGCCACTTCCGGGTTCGCTGTCAGGATGTTATCCACTACGCCAAACACAAAATCCTGTACTTTCGGATTGCTAAGATCGAGCACCAGTTGGTTACGGTAATAGTATGTTTCGCGATTGGGCAGTGTGATAGCCCAGTCAGGATGCTTCTCGAACAATTCACTTTTGGGGTTTATCATCTCCGGTTCGATCCAGATACCGAATTTCACTCCGGCTTCTTTGGCAGACTTCACGAGTGCGGGAATACCGCCCGGCAGTTTGGATTTCATCACTTCCCAGTCACCCAGTCCGGCATTGTCGCTGTTGCGCGGATGCTTCTTGCCGAACCAGCCATCATCCAACAAGAACATGTCTACACCCAGATGTTTGGCTTCTTTCATCAGTTCGGCAAGCAGTTTCTCATCGAATTTGAAGTACGTATTTTCCCAGTTATTCAATAAAGTCATGCGGTCGCCTTGTCCGTCTTTCAGTTGGTGGTTGCGTGCCCATGCGTGGAGGTTGCGGCTGGCTTCGCCCGTACCGTTGTTGCTGAAAGTAAAGATGAATTCGGGAGTGGTAAATACTTCGTTCGGTTTTAGTTCATAATCAGATGCATACGGGTTAATGGCGGGGATGACGCGGAGATTGCCTACGTTGTCCACTTCAAAGGTAAACTGGAAGTTGCCTGTCCATCCGATAGTCCCTAGCATGGCACGTCCTTGTGTTTCCTGTGCCGGTTGTTCAAAACCAAGTTCGAAGAACGGGTGGGTATGCATGGCGGCACGGCTTCCCAGTTTGGTGTCGATCACCTTTTTGCCGAACAATAGAGGTTGCGTGCTCATTTGTGCTTCTTTAGCCCAGTCGCTGCTGAATTCAGTCAGATAATACTCGTTTCCGGAGAAATAAAGCATCGTCGAGGCGTAACGCCAGATGGTGACAGGTTTCTTTTCAGCATGTTTGATTTCACTCCACGTCTTGATGACGTTTTCTTTCGGATAAGCGATGTAATGCAGCGTGACTTCCACCGGGTACTGATCGTCTTTCAGTTGGATGACTGTCTCCGTGCCGCCTGCCACTGCTTTTTGTTCGGAAGATACATAACGGAGAATCGTGCTTGGGTTTCCATCATTGTGCGTGATTGCTACAGCCGGTTCAAAATAATCCTCGGCACCGGAGCCCGGATATACTTCCCATCCACGGGTGGATACGCTGCCGTCACTGCCACCTTTCACGTATGGAGAAAAGTTGTTGATGTCTTTCTCGTTCAGTAACTTATCGCCCAGATAAGCCTGATAAAGTCGTCCGTTGGGAGCTACTTGGAGAATTAGGTCTGTGTTGTCCGTTGCGATGCGGATAACGTTCTTTTCCTGGGCGTCCATTTGTGCCAGGGTAAACAATGCCGTAAGTAATACGAAAAGTTTCTTCATGGTTTTTTAATAATTAATTAGGTATTAGTTAGTTCGTGGGCATATAATGCCACAAAGATAATTATAATTCGTTTGGTATGAACTAGAATTTGATGCTTGCGCTAAATTCTACGGTGAATGGGCGTAAATAATTTCCACTCATATAATTTCCGGCGTACTGGGCAGCTTCTTCTTTCGTAATCAGTTCCGAACCGTTGATGGTTCCGCTGGCTCCTTTCTGATTCAGGAAGTTGATGACTGTTGCCCCCAGAGACAGGTGTTTGTTTACGTTCCAGTTGATTCCTCCGAACGTTTCCCAGCGACCGTTGAAGTAGAGCGCTTCCTGAAGATTGGCGTACGTCTTGCCGAAATAGCGGAAACTAAGCCAGAGGCGTAAGTCTTTCGTGATGTTATAGCTTGGGTCGAGTTCGACAAGTATCTGCGGGATCTCTTTTACGATCATTCCGTTGGCATTGACAGACATCTCCGAGCCATCGTTGAAAGTGACACTTGCGTTATAGTTCTTGTAAACAGGCTTCTGATACGTGAACAGGGCGTGTAGATGGAAACCTTTGAACGGGTCGATCTCGGCAGAGGTAGTCCATCCCAGTGTTTTGATATTATAGATAAGCAATACGGTCTTTCCTTCTTCCGTTCCCGGTTTCGTGAGGTTTTGCTGGTCGATGTTATTGGATTTAGAGATATAGGTCACCATAGAGGTGAGGTTGATCCAAGGTTTTTTGTAGAACAGACCGCCACGAATCAACGGTATGGTGACCCGTTTGTATTGTTCTTCCGTAGGACCTGTTCCGGCGTATTCGTTGATACGGGGGAAGCGGGTGGCTACTGTTCCGTCGGCAGTCAGCCCGAATTGTCCGGTTACGTTGTAAGTGGCGCGGAGTGTGGCGGCGTAGTTCAGTTTGTCTTTTACTACTTTGGCAGGATGAACACTGCGCGGGGTGGCGATGATATTTCCTGTTTCTTTCTCTTTTTGGTAAGTGGTAAAGTCACCGATGTGGAAGTTCGAGAAACGGGAAGCGGATATCTGGTCGGCACTCATCCGGTAATATTCGAGGCGTCCGCCATAATAGATATTGAATTTGGGAGTTACCTGCCAGTTGTCTGTAAGGTAGAGGGCGAGTTTGTTTTCATATCCCATTGTATATTCGGGGCTAAGCTCGTTGTAGCCGTATGTCTGCACGTGTTGACTGGTCAGTGTGGGGTCCAGGGAACTTGTTGCGGTGGAAGTGAGTAGTTGTGGATAGTTCTCTACGGTAGCCATCCATTGCAGAGAAGAGGAGTGGTAGTCAAGATGATAATACCATTCGTTCAATCCCAGGCGCAAATCATGGTTGCCGAAAGTCTTGTTTAGTTCGGAAGTAATCAGGAAGTTTTTCACTTTACCTACGTGCAACCAGGTACGGCGGCCTTCTGCCAGTCCTTCATACGGATGGCCGTTGGATAACGTAAAACCAGCGTCGGCAGTTACTTCGCTGATGGTGCTTCCTCCGAAATCCACATAGTTGGCGCGTGGGGCATCCATATATTTCAGGTTGAATTTCCACAGCAGGTCGTTTTGGAAACGATAATCGGCAATCAATGCTATTTCATTGGCACGGTTTTCCGAGCCGTCGCCGACATAGATAAAAGGAGCGGCATTGGCATAACTGCCCGGATTCTCACTGCGGGAATGTTTGTAGAGCAGGGATATTTTGCCCCGTCCGTTGTTGAAGAGGCGGGTCAGGCCGGCATGATAGATCTCGGTGCGGTCTGTATAGTTTGCAAATTTGAGGTCGAAACTTCCCGGATCGAAGTTCTGATAGATGCTTGCGGTGTAGAGCCAATGGTCGTTGATGGCTCCTGAAACATTGAAATCGAAGTTCTGCATTCCGAAATGATTGGTCCGGTAGTTGAAGATACCTTGAAAATCTTTTTGTCCCAGTTTGCTGAAGGAGTTGACGGAGTAAGCGATGTTACCGGTGGTGATGGCCGACTCGGAAGGAGATAAAAGTCCTACTTCTCCCAGGCTGCTGTCGCTGCGCCAATGGGCGGCGAGCTTGTGAACGGCCGAGGAATAGACGGCGGGAAGCCCATTCTCATATACATTAACGTCCTCGCTGGGAAGCCCGATTTGAATTTCGCGGGGTTTGTTGGCATCGGAAGCATTCAGCATCACATTGCGTTCGCCTTCTTCTGCTTCTTTTTTAGAAGGGTTGGCAGGTTCTTTTGAGAGATTGGCAGGAATTGTGTCCTGCTTCATTTCGGTTCGGTTCGTCTTTTTCTTTTGATCCTGAATGTTCGCTGCATTCCCGTTGGAGGGAATCAGTTGCAACAGGGTTGCTAGAGCAAGGCAACTAAAGGTTACTTTTTTCATTACTTGTATTCATTTTAAGATTTTGGAAGTTCACGTCGGTTGTGTCATTTTGACGAAGGCAAAGATAGGGGGAGGAGAAACAGGTGGCTATACTCTCTTTTGTCAAGATGTGCAAGAGATGTTTCAAATGTATGATAGCGCCCTTGTGGTGCGACATTTATTGCCATCCTTGCAACAAATGTTTCATCCTTCCTATGCATTTAGCGTAAAAAAAACTATATTTGTCGCTATCTAATATCTGTGTATGAAAAGGAATTTGCTGCTTTTTCTTCTTTCTGTTTGTTTCTTCCTTCCGGACTTTGCCGCGACGGGGCAGTATAACTTTATCCGTGTAGATGGTGAAAGCGGTCTTTCGAACAGTCATGTCAAGTCCATTATTCAAGATAGTTACGGTTTTATCTGGTTGGGTACCCGCAATGGACTTAACCGTTACGACGGAGTGTCGATGAAACTGTATAATTGCTATGACGAGACTTTGCAACATGGCAATCAGGTCATATCCGCTCTTTTTGAAGATAATCACCGGCAGTTGTGGATAGGCACGGACGATGGTGTCTATATTCAAGAACTTGCCACCGGGAAGTTTTCTTTTTTTGATGCCCGTACAGAGAGCGGAGAACAAATCAGATACAATTGGATTGAGGATATACTGGCAGACCATTCGGGAAATATATGGGTGAATGCGCCCAATCAGGGAGTTTTCCGCTATCAGGTGGAGACGGGGAAGCTGTTCCGCTACATTCCTTGTCCTGGTAAAGATAAAAGTAAGGACTTTCCGCAATCCATCTGTGTGGATAAAGACGGTGCGATTTGGGTCGGTACGTACGGAGCGGGAATCTACCGTTATAGCCCGGAACAGGATAAGTTTGTGGCGTATGCCACAGAGGCGCTTAAAGGAGATTTCATATTTACTCTGTGTGATTATGGCGATGAACTGATTGTCGGCGTGCATGAAGAGGAATTGAAACGGTTCAATAAGAAGACAGGGGAGGTGAGCGTGTTCCCTGCGCCGGAAGTGCATCGAAAGATTATTCGTTACGCAGTTTGCTTTGGAGACGAATTATGGGTGGGAACTCAAAATGGTGTTTATGTGATTAATGAGAAACAGAATAGTGTGCAACATATCCCTGCCGATGCCGGAGGAAAGTATGGGCTTGGTGATGCTATCGTGGATAAGATTTATCGCGATCGTGAAGGAGGAACTTGGATCTGTACGCAATTTGGAGGAGCCAGTTATCTGCCTGTACGCTCACTCGACTTTTCTGTTTATCTTCCGGGGGCGCCCGGTACGGTCTGCGGACGTCGCATCAGTGAATTGGCGGAAGGAAAAGACGGGACAGTGTGGATTAGTACGCAGGATGGCGGGGTTTGTTATTGGAATCCAAAGGCGCAGACTTTCGTAAAAGTTCCCGAATCACCGGACCGTCAGAATGTATTGAGCTTGTTTGCTTCGGATGATTTAGTCGGGGCGGGTTACTTTAAAGGAGGTATTGATCTGATAATTCCGGGGACAGCCTCTTCCGCTTCTTCTTCCATTTCTTCTTCGACTTTTTCATCTTTGACTTCTTCTTCTACTACTGTATCTCCTGTTTCTGTTGCCTCCTCTGCCATTTCTACCACAAACATTTTTCGAGGGCAGGTTCATACATTCTATCCCGCACAACTCGGCATCAGTGAAGGTTCGGTGTTTGCCCTTTATCGTGACCGTGGGGGAGTCATCTGGCTGGGCGATGGTTGGAACATCTTCCGTTCGGCCGACAAAGGGCGGACTTTTGAGAAGATGGAACAATTCGGTTATGCTTATATGCGTGACATCCTCGAAGATAAATCCGGCAATATATGGGTCGCAACAATGGGTAATGGCATATTCCGGTATAATCCGCAGACGGATCAGATGGTCAAGTATCAATGTGTACCGGGAGACAGCACTTCTATCGGAACGAATGAAGTGACAGGCATTTCGGAGGATAGCAAAGGTCTTCTCTGGTTTTCTACGGATCGGGGAGGGTTATTGTGTTTTAACCCCGAAACGGGCAGGTTCCGGACATACACTAAAGCGAACGGTCTTCCGGACAACGTGACCTATAAAGTGGTGGAAGACGCACAACATCGCATCTGGTTCGGAACAGACCGTGGACTGGTTTGCCTTCATCCGGAAACAGACAGCCTGCAAATCTTTACCCGAAACGATGGGCTGCCTGATAATCAGTTTAATTATAAATCGGCTTTGGCTGCCTCTGATGGGACTATCTGGATGGGGACCATCAACGGACTTGTCTCTTTTAATCCGCAGATTGTCCGCCGGAACACATTTGTCCCTCCGGTCTACATCACCGGAATGTATGTACAAGGACGTGAAACTCCTTTCCCGGCAGATGGCGTGCAATTGCCTTACCGTTCTAATGTCGGCTTTGATTTCGTTGCTTTAAGTTATACATCGCCGGGCGCAAACCGTTATGCTTATAAAATGGAAGGTATAGACAACGACTGGAACTATACGTCTGCTGCACATACTGCGTCTTATGCCCAGCTTCCGCCGGGAGACTATCTGTTTCGTGTGCGTGGCAGTAATAATGATGGTGTCTGGAATCAGGAAGAAGCCACTTTGTCGGTACGTATTCTTCCACCCTGGTGGCGTACAGTGTGGGCGTACCTTATCTATATTATTGTTGTATCCGGTAGTTTTGTACTGACCCTTCGTGCTTATCGCCGCCGTGAAGTGCAGAAGATACGTGAACAGCAATTATTGGCGGAACTGGCGCGTGAGCGCGAATCCCACCGTACGCATGAGATGTTTATTAATCAGATCACTTACGGCGCCTGCACTCCGCAAGGGGATGCCATGTCACGGGCGGACGAGCAACTGATGTCTCAATTGATAGCCAAAGTGCGTGAGAATCTTTCCGATGCCAACTATAATGTGGAAGCATTAGCTGCTGCTATGAATATGTCCCGCTCCAGCCTTCACCGTAAAATTAAGGCATTGACCGACCTTTCTTCACTCGATTTTATCCGTATCATCCGGCTAAAACATGCTGCGGAATTGTTGCAGGAGGGAGAACTGCGCATCAATGAAATTTGTGACAGGGTAGGATTTCAGTCACCTTCTTACTTCGCCAAAGTATTTCAGAAACAATTTGGAGTCACTCCTACAGAGTTTGCCCAGCAGAATAAGCAGAGAATAACAGATAGTTAGTAGTTATTGACTATTATTCGTTGTCTCTTTGTTTGAATTTGAACTGAAATTAGTTCATTTCCGTACAGTTTTGATTCTTTTCACCACAGAGGACATGGAGGACACAGAGGTGAATTTGTTTTATGACTTACGGTTGTGACCCTAATTTTGATGCGTAATCCTCCTACTATA
>OGNY01001553.1_pt1 | contig 14356 bp, 10 predicted proteins | sample 1573551 | NCBI WGS metagenome assembly OGNY01 (sample SAMEA2581885, study PRJEB24529) | metagenome | biome: Human gut stool | place: China | collected 2011
TCCTCTTGTTACAAGCCCATCCCTTCCAAGCAAACCCATCGCAGCTTTTATCAAAGTGGACTTTCCACTACCGGACAGCCCCATAATGACGAATATTTCGCCTTCATTAATGGAAAGATTCGCATCTTTCACCGCAACTGTACATCCGGTCGCTTTCAATATTTCACTTTTTGTTTTACCTTCTTTCAACATCTTCAAAGCCTTCTGCTTCTCATTGCCAAAAACCAGATAGAGATCTTTAATTTCTATTTTACTCATACAATAAAATGGTTTAGGTTATTAAAATAATATACACAGCAAGACAAGAACAAACGATAACAGGAATCTTTCTTTATATCGTATAAAGTTCTGATTTAAATAAGGGACAAATAACAATGAATCCCGAAATAATTAATAAAATGATTATTGACAGACTGAGTAATTAAAAAAGGAATAGAATTTGATAAGATAATCCTTTCAACGAATAGCAAAAAAATAGCATTTTTATGTATAAAAACAGCCTGTTCCAGTATCTTGCTGGCACAAAGATACAAAAAACGGATTAAACATACAAATTATATTCAAAATCCGGGGCATACAGAGGGCTTTATTTGTAATGATATGGAAAGTTTCCGGGTAATATTCCCCTATCACTCAGCAAAATAGAACAAACCGGCAGATAAATATAAAATAAGTTTGAATATTTCACCTAAACACCGTATATTTGGCGTCAATAACTAAACTAGATTTATATGTTCAACAGGGCTATTACAATTTTCCTGGGGAAGGATAATTGTCATTACACAACAAAAGAAAAACAAACAGGTACTGCCACACTAGACGACAAAAGCCAAGTACAGTTCCTTAGTAAAAAGAACCCCAAAATGCCGTTTTTCTATAGTCGGCGGAATCTCTACATGATAGGTTTCCTGCTCGCTTTTATAGTGACTCTGCTCGAATTTATGCGAGGAAGGCATCAAAACTTTATGGTCTTCTCAGACGCTACTCAATTCTTCTGGCAAGGCATCAGCCCATACACAACTGAATTTGTAGAAGCTCACGGACGCTACTTCCTTTATTCTCCAGTTTTCACGGTATTGTTCGCTCCGTTTGCGTATCTGCCTGCATGGCTGGGACCTTTCGCGTGGAATCTATTCAATTATTCGCTGTTCTTTATGGCGATCTTCACGCTGCCCCAACAATTCACCCAGCAGCAGAAATGCCGTATGTTCCTTTTTCTGTTACTGATTTTAGGACAAAGTTTACTTTCATTTCAGTATAACATAACGGTAGCCTATTTATTCTTATTCGCCTATACGTTATTGGAAAAAGACCGTGGATTTCTGGCTGTTCTGTTAATCATGATTTCGGGATGTACCAAAGTATATGGAATTTTCGAACTGGCATTGTTGCTGTGCTATCCTCACGTATGGCGTAACTTTGGCTATGCCGTTACAATGGGCATTGTATTGCTTGCATTACCGTTAATAAAAATAGCTCCTGCAGATTTGCTCCCCTATTATGAAGAATGGTGCCATAGTCTTGCTGTTCATCAGTCCGCCGGAGCTTATGATTCATTTTTCTATGCCCGCCCCATTGCAGCATGGACATTGCCACACTTCCGTGCACTTCAGATAGGAATGCTCGGCTTGCTGACTCTGCTCTTTTTGGGGAATTTCCGCAAATGGTCGTCTTTTGCCTTCCGTGCCCAGGCTTTGGGCATTCTCATGGGCTGGGTAGTATTACTGAGTGACTCCGCCGAGAAGCATACCTATATTATCGCAGTGGCAACCCGGAGCCATAATGGCAAGGAAGAATAAAGACATCCCGCAACAGACAAGATTCTATTTTGGTGCTGTTTTGTGCTGTTATGTATCGTTCCTATCGACATATTCGTCCCTGTACCCATCAGAGATTTCATTACCAGGACCTTATGGCTTCATGTATGGGTTTTCTTTATTGTATGGATACGGATGATATGGCTTACCTTCCTTGCATCCTTCATTCATCCACGTACCACAAATGTTCTTTCAGATTAACGCATCCGTTAGCTTTGAAAGAAACTTCTTCTGCCAGCAAGAGTTGTTTTTGTTCCACCCAACCGGGCACCAGCCTTCCGGTGGAATTTACAACTCTATGGCAGGGAATGGATAATTCATCCGGCACTTCTTTCAATGCACGTCCCACCATCCGCGAGCATTGGGGTGCCCCCAACAGCAAAGCAATACCTCCATAAGTAGATACTTTTCCCACAGGTATCTGGGATACGACTTCGTACACTTCCTTCCGAAAGGATTCGGAAAAGCTCTCTTTATCTACTTTATAATCTTTCATATATCCCTCTTTACGATCACAATGAAATCATCCTTTCCTTTTCAGGAAATCTGTCGGGCTCTCTCCAAACTGCTCTTTATAGCACTTGGCGAAATAAGAAGGTGAACTGAAACCGACTTCATAACCAATCTCCGCTACGGTCATGTCCGAAGAAGCAAGCAAAGAAGCTGCCTTCTTCAAACGGGCGATACGGAGCAATTCATTCGGAGAGTAGTTAGTCAATGATTTAATCTTGCGATAAAGCTGCACACGGCTTAGTCCCATGTCTTTGCCCAAGTCCTCCACATTCAAACCGGAGTCTCCCATTTTCTCTTCAATCAATGACTTGAATCTTTCTACAAAATCCTTGTCCATATCGCAGACATCTTCTTTTGCCAATGTCTGCCCGTCACCAAAGAACTGTTTCAGACGACGGTGAGAATCGATCAGATTGCGGACACGTGCCAGCAACAGTTGTGAACTGAACGGCTTTGAAATATAAGAATCGGCACCACCGTCATATCCCTGAATACGCTGTTCGTCCAGTGAACACGCCGTCAGCAGAATAACCGGAATATGACAGGTCTGTAACTCACTTTTCAGCCGGCGGCAACATTCAATGCCATCAATGCCCGGCATCATCACATCAGAAATGATCAGGTCCGGAACATACTTCATAGCCTTACGGATTCCTTCGGAGCCGTCTGCCGCTTCAATCACCGTATAGTCTGTATGCAACAGCGTATGGACATACGAACGGATATCCTCATTATCATCAATAATCAGTACGGACGATTTGGAAGAGTCATATCCTTTTTCCAGTTCTTCCTCTTCTGCCAATAGAACATCTGTTGTACGGGAATCCGGAGAAACAAGGGTGGTATCCGGTTCGGCAGTAACAGCCTCGCAAGACTGTACAGGCAGTTCAACGGTAAAGACCGTGCCCTGTTTCTCATCGCTCTCTACGGAGATCATACCACCGTGCATTTCTACGAAGGCTTTTACCAATGCCAGTCCGATTCCCGAACCGGTATGGTGCATATCAATCTTATAGAAACGGTCGAATACATTGCGGATATGTTCGGCAGAAATCATGGAACCGGTATTTGCCACCGTGAAACGTATCCATCGCTTGTCCTCTTTACTAAGGGAAGACAGACGGATGGCTATTTTCCCGTTTTCCGGTGTAAACTTAAAGGCATTGGACAGGAGATTGAAATAAATACGTTCCAGCTTCTCCATGTCTGCCAGTGTATGATAATCCGTATCCGGCATACTATCAAAAGAAAAATGGATATGCTTCTTACGGGCTGCCGCCTGAAAAGACTCATTCCATCCTTCGAAAGAAGAAAGGACATCCACCGTAACCGGAGTATATTCCATCTTGCCATTTTCATATTTACGGAAATCCAGAATCTGATTGACCAGACGCAGAAGAATGTTCACATTCCGCTGAATCAGCATGAGCATCCGGTGCTGATCTCCGCTCAGTGTCTTGTCCGCCAACAAATGTTCTACCGGATCGGCAACCAATGTCAACGGAGTACGGAAGTCGTGAGAAATATTGGTGAAGAATACCAGCTTGGCATGAGTAGCTTCTTCCAGTTGATGAGAAAGTTGTATCAATTGGTCACGCTGTTCTTCCAGTTTGTCACGTTGCTCTTCCAATTGTTGCTTCTGCTTAAAAAGTTCTTTATTCAAGCGATTCTTTGAGCGGAGTGATTTATAAACGACCAATAATAAGCCGGCTACCAATAAAAGGATAATCAGACTGCCGTATAAAACGACCTGTTGTGTAGCTACCTGAGAGAGATAGCCACCGATACGTCCGTTGAGCGTTTCAATCTTTTTATCGAGTTCGGAGATGTGTGTAGTCTGCAACTGCATGACGTGTGCGTTGGTACGGTCCACAACAGCGGTATTCATCACCGTTTCTTTGGGATAGGGTTTCTTCTCCAGAATGTCCATAGCCAGTTGCAGTACCTTATCGCCATTGGTCGGATAGATAAAGGTGGCATCCAGCACACTGTCCAAAACCAGTTCCAGTCCGTTTCCCTTACCCGGCAAGGCATCTATGCCGACAAAAATCATTTCCTTCTCCCGCCCTGCCATCTTTGCTGCCTGATAGGCACCCGGAGCGATACGGTCATTATGGGCATACACAGCATCAATCTTAGGATGCCTCCGAAGCATACTATCCATTTCTATCTCTGCCGGACCACGTTCCCACGCAGCATCCGCTTTATCAATCAGCTTTATATCCGGGAATTTACTGATGGCAGCCATAAATCCCTGATGCCGTTCCATTGCAGGAGTCGAACCGCTCAATCCTGTCAGTTCTACTATATTTCCCTTCCCTTTCAGACTGGAGGCAATATAGTTTCCTACCGAACGACCGATTTCATAATTATCGGCTCCGATATAGGCAGTATATTTATCAGAAAGAATCTTCCGGTCTACAAGAATAACGGGGATGCCTTTCTGATAAGCTTCTTCTACAATCGGAGTCATAGGAGCAGCTTCGTTAGCGGAAATAATCAGCAGATCGACTCCTTCGTCCATAAAATAATGGACATCTTCCGCCTGCTTACTGTTATCATCTCCTGCCGAACGGATTTCCACCGAAACGCCATTATAAAACATTGCTTCCCGAAGAATCTCATCATTCATCTTATGTCGCCATGAATCATCGCTGCATTGAGCCACCCCAATACGAAAACGGGGTGTATCCTGCCGGCAAGCCGTCATCCCGATTAAACAAAACAGCACCAGCATCCACTTCAGATATCTCATCGTCTTCATCCATCTCATCATTTCGTAGTTCTTTCTGTAATCCAATTAAGAACAAAAATAAGAAATAATACTGTAAAGTTCTCTAACTTCAGCTATTTATTATTCTAAAAAGAAGGAAAGCAGTCCTCTTTCAGACCATCGGAAAGTATTAACAAAAGTATAAAGCGTAAAACAAACACTTAATCAATGTTATAAAACATAGCGTTTTACTTGGATAATTTGCAGATTTCACAGAAGTCCGTATCTTTGCACTGTGTTTTTCATAGTATTAGATTTAAGGTTAACAAAGGTTGGAGCAAGGCGTTGCTCCTTTTTTTATGCCCTGACCTTTCATCTACCGGTTAGTTTTCATCCCATTCCTTTTCCAGTTTACCATCAATAGTGTAGCGTTTCCATCGTCCTACACGGCGACCATTCTTATATTCCCCACATTCACGAAGCTGGTCATTCTTTACATAACGAGCTTCGAACGGTCCGTTCTGCCTTCCGTTCACATAGGTAGAAGTTTCCCAATAATCAAAGCGGTTGCTCACTATCAGCCGTCGTTCCTTGCCATGCAATCTGCCGGCCTGATAGGTAGCTTCATATCTCAATTCACCATTTTCCAGATTATATTCACGGTATAAACCGTCTTTACGATCGTTCTTCATATAATATTCTTTCTGCCTTACCCCACTTCCGTTGGCAAATGAGACATGGAGTCCATCTTCTTTTCCATCCAGATAGGTTTCAATCATCAGCGTATCTCCGCTTTCAGCAAAAGTAGTCCACCGACCATTCTTCTTTCCATTCTTATAACTACCCAGTATACGTGGCGAGCCAAACGTAAACACGGACGAATATTCACCGTCCTGCAAACCTTCTTCATTGAAATAAACGGTCTCATACAAATCATATGTACCTTTCAGAAAAGTATACTGTTTGCCTACCTGCTTCCCGTCCTTGTAATTATGCTCTTTCCGCAAAGTACCGTCAGATTCGTACGACAGTTGCTTCCCGTGCTCTTTCCCCATCCGGAAGTTTCTTTCACTTTCCACTTTTCCGGTAGTAAAGTAACTTTTGCTCGTACCGTCCAGCTTACCTTCCTTATAGGACTTTTCTTCTTTCAGCTTACCGTCAAACTTGGAGTTAATCTTGAAGAGGCCATCCTTCCGCCCTTCTTTATAACTTCCTTCCGTTATTAATATATTGTCCACATATTCTTTGTATCCGCCATCATAAAAACCATCTTTAAAAGATGCCAGCACATAGGCGGAATGATAACCATCTATGATGCGATGTTCGCCATTCAATGCTTTTTCCGTTTTCAGTTCCCGAAACAACAGTCTGCCATCGCCTACATTGACAACGGATACCTGATCGATCTTATATTCCTTTTGCGCAAACAAAGGAAGAGCAAGATATAAAAACAAAAATACGTTCCAGCTTTTTGATCTGAGGAAGTTCGAAATGTGTTTCATAAAGTAGTTTTCTCTTTTTAATTTATTATTTAAAGACCTGCCGCAAAGATAGGCAATCGGCTTATAAAACAAGGAAAGAAAGAGGGGGACAATTAGAGAAAAGAACATCTGTTATTATCATTCTAATAATTAACAGATTAAGTAGTAAATCAAAACACAGGGAAGGGGGATATTTACTGAAATAAGAAACAGAAAAGAAGATGTGTCAAAAGCAACTAAATTCCCCTCCTTCAGGAAGGAGGAGAGTTTAGTTGCTTTTGACACACCTTCTTTTTGAATTTAAAGAGATTCTACAACAATCTGTCTTTCAGAATAACCGGAAGTTCGGGCATTGCACCGCTCTGCGTACAAACATAAGCGGAAACTTCGACAGCCAGCTTATGAGCTTCGGGAACAGACTTGCCATTCAGAATGGAAGCACAGAAAGCGGCAGTAAAGGAATCCCCCGCTCCTACCGTATCGGCTACCGGAACCTTCGGCGTTTCCTGAAAAGAAACGACTCCCGGAGTAAACACATAACTACCATTGATACCGCAAGTAAGAATCAACATTTTCAGATTGTACTTGGCCAACAGAATCCAGCACTTATCCTGTAAGTCGATGCCCGGATAACCGAACATACGGCTGATTGTCACCAGTTCTTCATCGTTTATCTTCAGAATGTTGCAGCGTTTGAAAGACTCGCGCAATACTTCTTTCGTGTAGAAGTCCTGACGGAGGTTGATGTCGAATATCTTCAGCTGTCCGTCTATATCGGGCATTGTATCGAGGAATCGGTTAATTGTAGCACGGCTCACTTCATTGCGTTGAGCCAACGAACCGAAACAAACGGCGCGCGTATTCAAAGCCAGCCGCTTCAGTTCGTCCGTGAAAGGAATGTTATCCCATGCCACTCCTTCTTTGATTTCGTAGCAAGGCACCCCTTCGTCATCCAGTGTCACCTGCACCGTACCGGTAGGATAATCCACCCGCTCAATCTGATTTTTGAGTTGCTTTTCTTTGAATACTTCCATGATTTCATCTCCCAGTTCGTCATTGCCCACCGCACTTACTACACGGCTGTCGAAACCAAACTGTGAAACATGATAAGCGAAATTAGCCGGAGCACCGCCTATCTTCTTTCCTTCGGGCAATACATCCCATAATGCTTCGCCCATTCCTACAATTATATTATTCATGATCTACAGATTTAATTGTTTTCCAAATATAAAATTATTTTTTGATACGGAAGGTATAGAACAGCAAGTAAAGTACACCGACTGTCATCACAGCAATCGCACCATTCTGCCCCATAGAAGTATCCGAAGCAACTCCCATAGCCAACGGGAAAACGGTTCCTCCGAAGAGTCCCATAATCATCAGACCGGAAACTTCGTTTTTCTTTCCCGGCAGATAAAGCAATGCCTGCGAGAAAATAACAGAGAACACATTCGAGTTACCAAAACCGATCAGAGCGATACAAGTGTAAATCACCGCCTTATCATGGAAGATGAACAACCCTACCATAGCAGCCAGCATCATAACAACACTGATACCGAAGAAAGATTTCGGAGACATCTGACGCAGGATGAATGATCCCAGAAAACAGCCTGCCGTACGGAAGATAAAATAGAGGCTGGTTGCAAAAGCAGCATCATCCAGTGTCATGCCGATGCGTTCCATCAGAATCTTAGGTGCAGTAGTGTTTGTACCGACGTCGATACCTACGTGACACATGATTCCGATAAAGCAAAGCAGGATAAACGGTTTGCCGAGCAATGCCAGGCACTGTCCGAAAGTGGAAGGTTTGCCTTCTTCCTTCTCTTCTTCAATCTGTGTCGCGTTGAGCAACAGAATGGCAAGGATGGCTATTACCATATAAATAGGGAATAATACACGCCATCCCAGATCGAAAGAAGGAATCGCCTGCGTTGCCCCCCACATGGCAATGTACGGTGCTAGGAAAGAAGCGATCGCTTTCACGAATTGTCCGAAGGTGAGGCTGCTTGCCAGACGGTCACCACGAACGATGTTGGAAAGAAGCGGGTTCAGTGAAGTCTGCATCAGTGCGTTTCCAATACCTAACAGGGAAAAAGAAATCAGCATCAGTGCGTAACTGTCCCCGAAGACAGGCAACAGTAAAGAAGCAAAAGTCACGATCAAACTTAGTAACACGGTTTTCTTCTGACCGATACGGCTCATCAGCATACCTGTCGGTACGGAGAAAATCAGAAACCAGAAGAACACCAATGAAGGGAAGATGTTTGCTTGTGAGTCTGTCAGACCCAGGTCTGCTTTTACATAATTGGAGGCAATGCCCACCAGATCAACGAATCCCATGGCGAAGAAACAAAGCATCACCGGGACTAGCTTGGAGAGAGAAGCGTTTTTAGTATTTTCCATTGTTTTATCTATTATAATTTCGTATATTAGCACAGTAATTATTTTCCTTTCCTATTGATCCTTTTTCTTTTAGCCTCCTATTTTCTTTGCTTATCACGGCTGTGAACAGACCGTATCACAAGGGTGATAAGGCCTTATCACAGTAATGAACAGATCGTATCACGTAGGTGAAACGCTATCTATCTCCCATACATAAGGAGAACATAAAGGCATGTTAACGAAAGGATTAAGGTATGTTAGCGTGAATTAAAAAGAGCGCAGGGAGAAGAAAGTCGTTTTTTATTTCTTCAGTTTGTAAACCACGAATGAATCTACTTTATAGGCACCGCCTTTGCTGTAGAAGCTGATATGATTGTAAGGTTCCGAAGGGAATACCTGATTGGTCATAGCGAAGCGTCCACCGTCACCGAAAGCCTCTACACTTGATCTGTCTACAAACAGGCGGAGTTTCATTTCATCCTTATCCCCTTCAATCGCAGTCCAAGTCAGCATCGGGAAGTTTTCGTTGAAATTTACCTCGCCACTCTTGCGACGGTCCATCGAGAATTTCTTCTCTTTCATGTCGTACTGCATGTCTACTTCTTCGCCCTTGTCATTGTAGAGACGGAAACCGATGATTTCTGCCTGCTGATTCTTGAGGGACAGTTCTATTTCGTAAGCACCTTCATTGTTCGGAATCAAATCTTTCACGATACGTGTTCCGTTAACCTTGAATGAGCGCTTTTTGGAAACACCACGCAGTTTCAGTAATTCGGGAGAAGGAGCGGATTGAAGATAAATCCCACCGTCGATGGCAAAGAGACTCAAATCACGAGGGATGGAGTTCGGACTACGGTATTGAGAAGTTGGCACGTCATTTGCATATTGCCAGTTGCTCATCCATGCAATGGCGATACGGCGGTTGTCGGGGGCATCGCTCCAAGTAACTGTAGCATAATGGTCTTTTCCCCAGTCCATCCATTTTGTGACATTCGGCTGATTGTCACAACTAAATTTCTTGCCGTCGAAGCTACCGATAAAGTATTGAGTAGCGGAGTCACCGAAAGGACCGTCACCAAGGCTGCAAAGCAATACCCATTTCTTTTCGTTGGTGCCCTCTACCGGAAGTTCGAATAAATCGGGGCATTCCCATACGTTGCCGTGAGCACCGTATCCTTCGCCGAAGCTGCTTTCAAATGCCCAGTCTTTCAGATTGGGAGAAGAGAAAATCTGCATTTCCTGTCCCACTGCGAGCACCATGATCCAGCGTTTTGTTGCTTCGTACCAAAAAACTTTCGGGTCGCGGAAGTCACGAGCTTCGGATACAAGTACGGGGTTGTTTTCGTATTTGGTGAAAGTGCGTCCGTTGTCAGTGCTATAAGCGATGCTTTGTACCTGACGGTCGCTGTTTTGTGTATAAATGGCGATGATTGCGCCTGCTCCGAAGCCGGCTGTATTGTTATGATCTACCACGGCAGAGCCGCTGAAGATAGTACCGAGCGCATCCGGTGCTATCGCAACGGTGCGGTGTTCCCAGTTTACGAGGTCTTTGCTGATAGCGTGTCCCCAGTTCATGTTTCCCCATTTGGAGCCATAAGGGTTGTACTGGTAAAAAAGATGGTATTCACCGTCTTTATAGACCATTCCGTTCGGGTCGTTCATCCATCCGTAAAGGGGAGAGAAGTGATAGGTCGGACGAAACTTTTCACGGTTGGTCGTATCGAAGGTGTCGGAGAGTTTCATTTCCTTGCAGCAAGCGGTATTATCCGGCGAAAGATTGACACGGATCGGATCGTTGGAGTTCATCTTGAACTTGAAAGAGAACGTTTTGCCGGAAAAGTCGGAAAGGTCTACCGGAACAAAGTAATCTACTTTATGTATGGCGAGACGCACGTCGAAGTTTTTCACCTCTTTATTATTAACGATCATGCTGATACGTACATCGGGAGACGCATCCTCTACGGGCAGAAGCAGGTACTTCTGGGAAGTATTGACACGTACAAGGCAATGACCTTCTCCCAGATTCTTAATCAGCAAAGGAGAATCCGCCGCTCGGGTTGAAACAGAAATAGTCATGAGAATAAAACAAATCAGAAAGGTCTGAAGTTGTTTGACAGGCAAAAATACATTCATGTTCTATGGTATTAAGGTTGTTATACTTTTGATAGTTGTTACAGTGCAAAGATAGGCGCTTCCAAGGTTAGCGCCTATCACTTTTGTTTCAAACGCTGTAAAAGATGTTACTTGCCGGTGTAGTTTTCATCAATAAGTGCTTACCTGAACGTCTGATACAGTTATTTCACCTTTATAACAGCAGAGTGACCACGGGTTCTTCTGCATTTGGTAGATACGGTTGGTGAAAGATAACTGGTCGTTGATATAAGTCACGCAGACGGACTGGTCACTGTAAATCGTCACACGATATTCATTATCTGCCGGAATATTGAATTTATTATCGAATAAGTATTTGGCATCGTCACCGTCTTTCTCAAAATTCGCTTTGCCTTCATCGGCATTGACATGGATACTATACCAGGAAGCGGAATCCGTTCCACGTACAAAAGAGATTCCGAAACGGTCCGTATTCGAAGCGGTCTTTACGGTGAAAGAAATCTTGTTATGTACTTTCAGACGGTTGAAGATGACGGAGGCACCTTCGCCCAAAGTATAGGTTTTACCGCTTTCGATCACGTTACCATCTTTTGCCATTACTTTCACTTCTTGTGCGGAAGTGTATTTACGGTCGATTGCATCGGGTACTCCGAGGGTTAAAGTACCGTCTTCGTGTTGAATCAGACGTTGTGCTACCAGATTGCCTGCCCATTCGGGTTCTACATCACCAACATTTCCATTATCATTTCCGGCACGTGTGGGACACCAACCCCAAATGTAGCGGTTTGTTCCGTCGGAAGCGGTCTTTCCGGCATAGAATGCGCGGCTGTCCAGCATTCCTTCACGATTGTCCGGCCATATTCCGGCATCATTGGCGGTAGTTGCTTTCAAATCTTCCAGCGTTCTGCCTTTGAAATATTGTACTTTACGCATGAAGGAAGCCTGTTCCGAATAAATCAGATACCACCAGTCCCCCATCTTGAATACATCCGGACATTCGTAGAAACGATCCCACATCATGGTCATAAAGGTTCCGGCAGATTCCCACTCTTTCAGGTCGGCAGAGGTAAATTCGGCGATATGCCCTTTTCCGTTCTTGCGGGTAGCGATCAGCATGTGATACACACCGTCTTCGGTCTGGAACAGGAACGGGTCACGGAAGTCATTCTTGTCATAACCATACGTATCTCCTTTCAGGTAGAAGGTACGGTTCTTGGTCCATGTCTTGAAATCGGGAGAAGTAGCTACCATCACTACCTGAGCATTCTGGTCGGAAGAAGGCTTGAACTTCTTACCGGTGTAGATGGTATAATACAGTTTGTCGGCAGGGTTATAGATCGTTCCTCCTGTGCCGATGGCAGCATCCTGTTCGTCACAGTTCGCCGAGAGATTCGTAAGTAGCACCGTCTTTGGTAGCCACCCCGAAAATGGGATGGTACGTAGCTTCGGGGTTCGGACGGTAATCTTGCAGGTACATCACTTTAAAGTCCTTGGCAACCGGATCATAGAATGGCATCGGGTCACCTACAAAGCCGACCTGTGGCTTATAGTACATCGAGAAGCCATGCTCATCACTCGATTGGAAGTATGTGGCTGTACCGTCCCAGTCTTTCTGAGTCAAGATGGGGTCAGTCTCGTCACTGCAAGCAGTCATCGAAGCTATCAGTGCGGTAAATGCTATAGGTAAGATCATATTTTTCATCATTGTTGCTTATTCTTTTTATTTACACAAGTAGTTGATTGCATTGAGAGTCATTTGCTCTACGTTGTAGTGATAGTAGTCGGCAGAAGCGTCTACTCCCTTGCCGTACCAGTCATAGCAGCCGGAACCGATACAGAGCGTACGTCCGCTATTGGAACGCGGTTCAAATTCGGCAATGACTACCGCCCCGTCGCCTCCATGTGCCAAATCGATTCCTCCTGTCAGGTTACGCCATGCGTTCAGGTCGTCATAACCTCCCCAGTCTGTCCCGATATGCCACTGCGCTGTGCTATTGGTAATCGCATAGCCGGCATCACAGGTATAGACTGTCGACTTGTCGCCATCTTTCCATCTTAAATCCTGGAATAACGGATGTGATTCACTGCCGGTAATCAGGAAGCTCCATGGGGCAGAGGTGATTTCGGGCGAGTCTTCGTTTCCTCCCCAGCTATTGTTCGGTACACGCTCGTCTTTAGCGATGCCGAGATTGGCGATATAGAAAGTAGCGTAACGGGTCAGCAGCAGATTACCACCATTCTGATAGTAGACTTTAAACTTCTCCGCTGCCGCTTTCGCGTCATCCGGCAAAGGAGGATTGTCACCATTGTCTGCGTGGAAATGCCACCAGATAGCGGTATATTTACCTAAATCCACTTTTCCGTCCACTACATCCTTGAATGAGATATATTCGGACATCGATACATTATCCATCATCCATTGGGCAGCGGCTTTCTCTTCGGGACTCGTCAGAAGACTGACGGAAGAAGCCGTACCGACAAAGGCAGTCGGAATCACATTTCCCTGAGTAACCGTTACCACATAAGGAGTTACTGCCGAACGGTAAGTTGCCGTGTAAGTAACGGGGTTCGTAAAGTCCTGAATACTTCCGGATGCCGGAGTCACGGTAGCTCCGTCCGTTACGGTAAACGTACCTTTCAACTGAGTGATATCCACTGTCAGCGGAACGACTACAGAAATGGTTTTCGATAACTGGTCTACCTTTCCTACATAAGTATCATTCAATTTGAAGGTCAGTATCTTCGCCTCATCTCTCTTCACGGTAATCGTGTAGCTCATTTGTACATCGCCATTCTTCACCGTCAAAGATACGGGAAGAGAAAAGTCGATTGTCTCACCGATAGCGATGCTAGCCTTGGCTCCTTCGGAAAGATTCATTTCTGTGACCACCATGCGGGTAATATCGTAATCGTAGGGCACTCCTACTACGATTGCCTTATTCTGATAGTCGACAGTTCCTGCGTATTCATCCAGCCGGATAGAGTTCACCCAAACATCTCCGTCCAGACGAAGGCCGGATTTGAAGTCATCACTACATCCTGTGACTGTAAGGCATGCCACAGTCACCAACAGGATAGTATAAAGTTGTTTTATGATTGATTTCATTGTATTCTTTGTTTTAAGATGGTTAGTTACCAACCGAAATTCTGTGTATAATTTCCATTACTTGCGCTGATCTGTTCGAATGGAACAGGAAGATATTCGTTCTTATTTTCCGTAAAGCCCGCATTCTTGTAGATAGAGCAACGGGATGCTTCCGTCACGTAATAAGCATTGATGACATCTTTGGCTTCTCCCCATCTTACGAGGTCAAAGAAACGTGAGCTTTCCATACCGA
>OGNY01001556.1_pt1 | contig 14331 bp, 10 predicted proteins | sample 1573551 | NCBI WGS metagenome assembly OGNY01 (sample SAMEA2581885, study PRJEB24529) | metagenome | biome: Human gut stool | place: China | collected 2011
TTAAACCTTTTTTTCCACACTATTGTTTTTTTTTGTACTTTTCGCAAAAATTTCAATGCGTATGGAACATATGAAGAAGAAAAAGAGGTTCTCAAGAAGAGATATATTATATAAATCATTGCTGTTTGTAGCGACAGTGACACTGATTGTCTATTTCCTGCCACGTGACGGAAAATTCAACTATCAGTTTGACATAAACAAGCCCTGGAAGTACGGGCAGTTGATAGCCACTTTTGACTTTCCGATCTATAAAGACGACGCAGTGGTGAACCGGGAACAGGATAGTCTGCTGGCTTCCTTCCAACCTTATTATCTGCTTGACAAACAAGTAGAGAAAGACGCAATCGCCAAGCTGAAAGAGAATTACCATACTCACCTGAAAGGTATACTTCCTTCCGTAGATTATCTGCGATACATCGAACGGACATTAAAAGAAATATACGGAGAGGGCATCGTTTCGACAGAAAACATACAAGAACTCCACAAGGACAGTACTTCGGCAATCATGATCATCGACGATAAACTCGCCAACTCCAAGCCTACCGATCATATATATACGGTCAAAAAAGCTTATGAGTACTTGCTATCCGCAGATACGACCCACTTCAACCGTGAGATTCTGAGACAATGTTCATTAAACGAATACATCACTCCCAATCTCACATTCGACCAACAACGGACACAGACCGCCAAAGAGGAAATGCTGAACAACTATTCCTGGGCCAACGGATTAGTCGTCAGCGGACAGAAAATTATAGACCGTGGAGAAATCATCAGCCCCGAAACGTACAATATTCTGGAATCATTACGCAAAGAGTCTATCAAGCGAAGTGAATCCATTGATCAGAGCCGCTTGATTCTTGGCGGGCAGATTTTGTTTGTCGGTATGCTGATGCTTTGCTTTATGCTCTATCTCGACCTGTTCCGAAAAGATTATTATGAGCGCAAAGGCAGCCTGTCGTTACTGTTTACACTGATTGTATTTTATAGTGTGGTAACAGCTTTCATGGTATCACATAATATATTTAATGTATATATGATTCCGTATGCGATGCTGCCCATCATCATACGGGTTTTCCTCGATTCACGAACTGCCTTCCTGACGCATGTCATTACGATATTAATCTGCTCTATATCCCTGCGTTTTCCGCATGAGTTCATTCTGACGCAGTTGGCTGCCGGATTAGTTGCCATTTTCAGTTTAAGGGAACTTTCGCAGAGGTCACAGCTCTTCCGCACGGCCTTATTGGTGATACTGACTTATGCGGCTATTTACTTCGCATTCGAGCTAATGACCGAGAATGGACTTGCCAATGACTTCTCTAAGTTGAATGCACGGATGTATACCTATTTCTTTATTAATGGTATTCTGCTGCTGTTTACATATCCGTTGCTGTTTCTGCTGGAAAAGACGTTCGGCTTTACCTCTAATGTGACTTTGGTCGAACTTTCCAATATCAACAGTGATCTTCTCCGACAGATGTCCGAAACAGTGCCCGGAACTTTCCAGCACTCTATGCAGGTAGCCAATCTGGCGGCAGAAGCAGCGATCCGTATTGGAGCGAAAAGTCAATTAGTACGTACCGGAGCTTTATATCATGATATCGGCAAGATGGAGAATCCCGCTTTCTTTACGGAGAATCAGTCGGGAGGCGTCAATCCTCATAAGAATCTGAATTACGAGCAAAGTGCCCAGGTCGTGATCAGTCATGTGACAGACGGATTGAAACTGGCGGACAAGCATAATCTGCCGAAAGTAATCAAAGATTTTATCAGCACCCATCATGGACGGGGGAAAACGAAGTTCTTTTATATCTCATGGAAGAACGAGCACCCCGACGAGGAACCGAATGAAGAACTGTTCACCTATCCGGGCCCTAATCCTTTCTCAAAGGAGACAGCTATTCTGATGATGGCGGATGCTGTCGAAGCGGCGTCACGCAGTCTGCCGGAATATACGGAAGAAACTATCAGCAACCTGGTCGACAAAATTATAGACTCCCAAGTTGCTGAAGGTTATTTCAAAGAGTGCCCTATCACTTTCAAGGACATTGCGACCATCAAGACGGTATTCAAAGAAAAACTGAAGATCGCTTATCACACACGGATCAGTTATCCTGAGTTAAAGAAGTAAGCAGACCAGCGCAAGCGTCTTCGAGTACATCCAGCACATATTCAAATCCTTCGGCCCCTCCATAGTAGGGGTCGGGGACATGGTCGGCGGGAATGCGGGTACAGTACTCCGTCATGCGATGAATCTTTTTCCACTCTTCCGTAGAAGGAGCTTTTTCTTTCAGATCATCTATGTTACGGTCGTCCATGCCAATAATCAGATCAAAATTATAAAAGTCCTCTGTCCGCACCGGACGGGAGCGATGAACCAGTTGATAACCACGACGGGCAGCGTGTGCACGCATCCGGCTATCCGGCAATTCGCCTTGATGATAAGACAGGATTCCGGCGGAATCAATCACAAATTCTTTTTCCAGTCCGGCTTCTTTGATCAGGTGAAGCATTACTCCTTCCGCCGTAGAGCTACGGCAGATATTTCCCAAACAGACAAATAATATTTTCTTCATAATTTACGTTTAATAATTGACAGGCTTCATTCGTTTCTATTATCAAAACGAATTAAGTATCTGATTGGCCCGGTTCACGGTAACGGCTGCCGGTATTTCCGGCATATTACCCAAATTGAACGGTGCCAGCATTTTCTCTATCTTCTTTAATCCGGCTTTATTTCCCTTCTTCTCAAATTCCTGACGAAGAATCGTTATTTTCTCATGTGCCTGAATACCTTCGATCAGACGTTCGAAACGGATACAGCTACGGGCTCCCGGATACACAAGATAAGTATCTCCAGCCGCCCACGTGCGGAAACGTGAATCGAGCAACGGCTCCAAAGGCCAGCTATTGTATGCCCAACGCAGATAGCCGTCCAGATGCTTCTTCGAAGAATAGAAACTCATCCATGCAGCCTCAGCAGGATCGGAGAAAGTGAATGTATTGGGATGTGCTTCCGTACAACAAGTATAATAGGTGGTACGTTTATTCTCGGCCGCACGGCGGAGACGCACTTCTTCCGGGAAGTTCTGTCCGATAACAATGCAATAATCGTACAAGTCCGGCTCTATCTCAGCATGATAATTACCGGCCAGTGAAACTTTAAACTCCGGATCTGCCTTACGGATTACTTTCAACGTTTTCTGCATTACATCCATCGGACGCTCATCCATCGCAATCGCACAAATATCAAACCATCCCTTTTCTCTCAGATGCTTGGAAAAAGAAGTAAGCATCGCAACCCACATTTCTTCATAAGCAGGTTCTCCCGGTGCTGTCCTCACAAATTTCAATGAATTTGTTGCCTGATCAAAATACTGGAAAGATAATTCCCAGGGAACCATAGAGTAACAGTTAATCTGCTGATTGATACCGACACTCATCATAAACTCTACCCAGCGATCAAAAACCGTATAGTCAAAAGCCCAAGTGCCGTCGGCACGTTTCATCCATGTTACCATTGTCTCGAAATAATCTTCAGTCTGACCGTTCCAAGGTTTATGTGTCAAAGTGGCTGTGATAATCTTTTGACCGGCATCTGCCAGCATTTTCATCAGCGGGCGCATAGCGTCTAGATGCTCCTGGCTCCACAAGGGAACCTGATAATAACGGGCTACGGCAAACGGGCTCTGCCACAAATCCAGATGATAAGCCCATTCGGACGGTGCAGGAAGTTCACGGGAAGAAACGAGGATTTCGAGATTAAGCTGCTGCAACAGACGGGAACCGTCTTTTACCAGCAAAGCACCCTTGTAGGTTCCGGAAGTAGCCGATTGAGGAATCCAGCATTGCACCCAGATAGGCTGAACGGTACGTGCCGGAACAGACATTGATTTCAAGTTCGTATCAATCGGGTCGGCTACCAACAACGAATCGTAATCCACTGCTTGACGGTGACCGCACGCGCCTCTGCCATCTTTATTCAGTTCATCGGTCATTACATAACGGATGAAACCGGCTTTAAACGCCTCATCCGAAAGACTATTTCCTTTTTTATCTTTAAAATCGGTAAAGCTGAAGTTCAGATCTTTCACCTCAGTGCCGGTCCAGACAACAGCCTGCGCATTTATACGTTCGCCACGCCAGCCTTTTAAAGTGGTAAGCTGCTGTTTTTTCAGCTGAGGAAGCCGATGCTTCGCATAGCGGGTGTCAATTGTTCCCCAGGAAATCTGAGGGATGGTAACTGCTGCCCAGTCTTTATCAGAGGGGGAAGAAGGATCAGGCAGTTCCTGATAAGTTTCAATTGGAAATTTCGGTTGCCCCGTAGGGGTTCCACACTGAGTCACTCCTTGCTGGGCAAAAAGAGGACTCACACCAATAAGACATGTTAAGCAATAAATCGTAAGTCGTTTCATGGTTAGTTAATTTATAAAGGTTATTATAAGGAAAATATTAGGTCTGTATCAAGTGCTACATCGGGTCTACATCATAATAGACAATCAAGGATTTATAGCGCTCATCTTCCAGCATCTCTTTCTGGATACGTTGTAGCAATTCCCGCGCACGTCCCATCGGGGCATTCTGTTCGATCTTCAACACTATCTTTTTGATGAATAATGTCTGGATACGGGCAACGGGAGGTTTGTCCGGTCCCAATACCCGGTTTCCGAACACGGTTCTTAGTTTATCTGCCATGACCGCAGCCATCTGGTCCAGCAAAGCTTCATTATGGTTTTTCAGATATACATACACCAACCGATAGTAAGGGGGATAATGAAACATTTGCCGTTCGGCGAGCTGACCGTCTACCATTTCTTCATAGTTATTACCGATAACCTGATGGATAATGGGGTGATCAATGCTTTTCGTTTGCAGTACCACCCGCCCGCGTTTATTTTTACGTCCGGCTCGTCCCGCTACTTGTGCCATCAGTTGGAAAGCACGTTCGTAAGAACGGAAATCCGGATAATTAAGCATGGTGTCCGCATTTAAGATACCCACTATACTTACGTGGTCAAAGTCCAGACCTTTCGATACCATTTGCGTACCGATCAGTATGTCCGTCTTTCCCTGCTCAAAATCGGCGATAATCTTCTCGTAGGCAGCGCGGGTACGGGTAGTGTCTAAATCCATTCGGGCAACAGCCGCTTCCGGGAAAAGGACTTTGATGTCATCTTCAATCTTTTCCGTACCAAAGCCACGATTGACCAGTTCTGTTCCTTCACAGGCGGGACAGAACTTCGGCAGTTGATAGGTATAGCCGCAATAATGGCAGGTCAGTTGGTTGATACCTTTATGATAAGTCAGACTCACATCGCAGTTCTTACATTTCGGTACCCAGCCGCAAGTACGGCATTCTATCATCGGTGCAAATCCGCGACGGTTCTGGAAGAGAATGACTTGTTCTTTCTGTTCCAGTGCTTCTTTCATATATTGTATCAGTAACGGCGAGAACTGTCCGACCATCCGCCTCTTGCGATGCAGTTCTTTGATATCCACCGGAATAATCTCCGGCAGCTGAATTTCTTTATATCGTTCTTTCAGTTGTACAAATCCATATTTTCCGTTCCTTGCGTTCTGCCATGTTTCTATGGAGGGGGTAGCAGTGCCGAGAAGCGTTTTTGCTCCATACATGGCAGCCAGTACAATAGCCGCATTCCGTGCATGATAGCGGGGAGCAGGGTCTTGTTGCTTATAGGTGTTCTCATGCTCTTCGTCTACAATCACCAGCCCCAGATCACGGAAAGGAAGAAATACGGAAGAACGGACTCCAAGGATGATATCATATCCTTTTTCTCCCAGTTGCTTCCGCCATATCTCTACCCTCTCGGCATCCGGAAACTTGGAATGATAAATCCCCAAACGAGAACCGAATACCCGTTGCAGGCGTTCTGTGATTTGAGTAGTCAATGCTATTTCAGGCAAGAGATACAATACTTGTTTCCCCTGACGAATCGTTTCTTCTATCAGATGAATGTATACTTCCGTCTTTCCACTGGATGTGACTCCATGAAGCAGGCAGACATTTTTCTCCTGAAAGGATTGCACAATCTCATCGTGCGCCCGCTGCTGAAACTCGTTCAAGGCATTCAACTCTACGACCTCCTTCATTTCCTGATTCAGCCGGCCGACTTCATGAAAGTAAATCTCAAATATCTTTTTCTCCACCAAGCCATTCAGAATAGAAGGAGACACTCCTGCACGTTGCAACAGCTCTTTTTTCGAAACTTCTTTCGGCGTTTCTCTTCCAAGGATTCCCGAACACTCGACATATTTCATCAGCAACGCCAACTGCTTCGGAGCACGGGACAGGATATCAAATAAGATATGAAGCCGCTTTTCATCAGCAGAACCGGCTAATCGTACTCTCGCCTCTGTTTTCGGCTTGTAAGTACGGCGCAATTCCTCTTTCACAAAGATAGCTTCTTTATCCAGCAGAGATTTGATGACTGTGAGGATATTTTTCATGCCACTCTCCTTCTCCAGTTTCGTGACACATTGCTGAGAATCTACTGAAAGCAAATCAAGAATACGCTGCTCTCTTTCCGATAATGGTGCATCCGCCTCAAAATCGGGATTATATTCTACAATCGTTTCACTCTCCAACTTCAAACCGGAAGGAAGTGCCGCTTTATAAACGTCTCCTTGTGTACAGAGATAGTAATCTGCCAGCCACTCCCAAAACTTAAATTGAGTGGACAATAAAATAGGAGAAGCATCCAGCAATGCAGATATATCCTTCACCTCATACTCCGTCGGAGCACAATAATGAACATTACGAACGATAGCTGTATAAAATTTCTTCCGTCCGAAAGGAACTATCACACGGCATCCGATTTCAACTTCTTCCGCACATTCATCCGGCAGGGAATAGGTAAAGTACTTCGGAAGCGGTAATGGTAATATGACATCTACATACTTTTTCATTGCAAGCACAAAAGTACAATAAAAAAATGGGGATTTAAAAGAGGGAAGGGAACACTGATAAGAAAAATAGTCTGTACACCGGAATTTAATAAAATAGATTCAAGTTTACAGACCAGTATCTTAAACAAAATACCTTAGAATAAAAAAAGAGCCTCCTCTATCGGAAGCTCTTTCTTTTTATGATAAAAAGTAACGGATAGCTTAGAATATATAAGCAACGGATACTTGCCAAGTCTTGGTTTTGTATGAGCCTTCAATGTCTTCAAAGCTGGCAGTCTTGCCCAACGGAATATTATAATTAGCTCCTACTTGCAGATGATTCAGCAACTTCACACCTGCGCCGACATTGATACCGACTTCAGCTTTCTTTTTATCGGTTCTTACTCCGTCTATTGTCTTATTACCGGCAAAATCAAAGTAAAAATCAGGACCGGCAGCCACATAAAGACCTACCAGACTTCCCAGGCCGATGTTATATTTCAAATTGACCGGAATATCCAAGCCATTCTGCTTGACAGTAGCTTCTTCACCTCCATCAGAGATTTTTATACCTCTTTGAGCAAAAAGCAAAGACGCATCGACTCCTAATCCCACAACCGGAATATTGAATTCCGCCATCGGACCGATAAAGAAACCTGTAAAATTATCCTTTTTAAAGTTTTCTTTCACATCAGAAAAGCTTGCTTTAGACAAGTTTAAACCACCCTTTACACCAAAATGTAATTGTGCCTGGGCAGGCATCGCCATACCGATACATACGGCAATCATTAAAGCACCAAAAATCTTTTTCATAAATCTACGTGTTTATAATTCGGGACAAAGATATATATTTATAATAAATAAACACAAATTATTGCTCTTTGTTCGAAATCAACTCCCGATTTGCCAGCAAGGCCTCCTTAGTCCCCGCTGCCATCGAAAGAATACCGTCATTACACGTAACCATACCGCTCTCCTTGCGTCGTGTCAGCCAATCGGTAACAAAGTCCGAAGCATATCCTCCCGTACTGAACTCACCGTCCAGCGCTATTATCTTTTTATAGGCAGACAGGTAATCTTCTTCCGTCGTATCGGGATAAGCGTTGGTGTAAAGCCAAAGCTGGATGTCGTAAAGCAGATAAGAACGTTCGTCGGCATGAAGCGCAAAGAATCCCTTATCAATTACTATTTCTTCCGATATCTTCCGAATCCACCGTTCCGTATCCACGGGATGATCACACTTTGCGCACAAATCGGACAAGAGCGGTGAGAAAGCTGCGTTCCGAACTTTTTCCAGCTCCATTCTTTCATCTTCTTCCGATGTATCAAAGACATCTTCGTTAACAAGTCCCCGAATAAATTTTTCAAAGTTATCGGCAAGGAAAGTAACATAATAATCATCTTCCTGATCGACATGAACGACTTTCGGTTCACCCTGCGGACCACACTCCCGATAATCAAGAAAAATCATATCATGTCCCGCAGAAGGACAGTCGCAGATGGCCACTCCGATGTCCGGATACCCCCATTCTTCAATCATGAAACGGCTGCCGAGCTGTCCGCAAAGAGAATATATCTTATCCTTATCAACTCCCATAATGCCGGTGATAGCCACATGATCGTCCGCCCAACTGGTAGGCTCGTCGCAAGGAAAACAAACATTGAAAGGTATTCCACCGTTATGCTGCTTCATCAGCCAAATATAAGATTCGGGGAGTTTGTATCCCAGTTCACGTTCTGTTTCTTCTATCATCTCTTCTGTTGGAGGCGCGCCAATATATTCATTCATAGCATATTCATCATCATCCCAGAAGTCTGTAAAGTCAAAATTCTCAAAAGGTCTGTTTTTCATAATCGCTGTTTTTAATTTGTATTCTTTTAGTTTTGCTTTGTATGTACACTACTTTTTACGAATATACTAAAAAACAGACATTATCAATTTATTTCCTTTATTTATTTCGTTTTTTTTACGAGTAAATGAAAAAGAATCCAAGATTAAATACATAAAATACACTAATGATACAAAACACAGAGACCAGCCTATATCAACAGGCTGGCCTCTCATTTTACCCCTATGAATCAATGATTCGGATGAATATCCAGTTTCACCGGTTTAATCATATTTTCCGGTTTCAAGATCGTATCCAGGTCTTCTTTGGAAAGAATGTTATGTTCCAGCACCAGCTCATACACTCCTTTACCCGTTTCCAGAGCCTCCTTCGCTATCTTTGTAGAATGTTTATAGCCAATTACGGGATTCAGTGCGGTCACTACTCCGATACTGTTGTGTACATCCCGACGGCATTTTTCTTCATTGGCTGTGATGCCATCAATACATAAGGTACGCAATGTATCAAAACCGTTCATCAACAAATCCGCAGATTCAAAACAGCATTGTGCCATGACAGGTTCCATCACATTCAGTTCCATCTGTGCAGCCTCTCCACTCATAGCTACACAAAGGTCGTTTCCTATCACTTTATAAGAAACCTGATTCATGACTTCGGGAATAACAGGGTTCACCTTTCCCGGCATAATGGAAGACCCCGGCTGCATGGCAGGCAGATTGATTTCTCCCAGTCCGCAACGAGGACCGGAAGCCAATAGCCTCAGATCATTACAAATCTTGTTCATCTTGACAGCTACACGCCGCATGGCCGAAGAATATCCTACCATGCAGGAAGTATCCGAAGTAGCGCCTATCAGGTCATCTGCCAGTTTGATATCCAGTCCGGTAATCTTGCGCAGGGCAGCAATGCACTTTTCCGCATATTCCGGTTCGGCGGTAATTCCGGTTCCGATGGCTGTCGCCCCCATGTTGACCGTCAGAAAATCCTGTGCGGCAAAATCGAGATTCTTCAGTTCGTGTTCCAGAATGCTGGCGAATCCATTAAAAGTCTGTCCAAGTGTCATTGGTACGGCATCTTCCAGTTGGGTACGTCCCATCTTAATAATGTGTGCAAACTCCGCTCCTTTCTTTCGGAAAGCCTCGATCAGTGTTGCAAAGTGTTTCACCAATTTAAGATGGGTATAATACAGACCAATGTGAATGGCTGTAGGATACGCATCATTGGTAGATTGCGAACGGTTGACGTGATCGTTGGGCGAGCAGTATTGATACTCTCCGCGTGCGTGTCCCATCAGTTCCAGTGCACGGTTGGCAATCACTTCATTGGCATTCATGTTAGTGGTGGTTCCGGCTCCACCCTGTATCATATCTACAGGGAATTGGTCATGATGTTTTCCTTCCAGTATTTCTTTACAAGCCTTCAGTATGGCATCCGTCTGTTCCTCGGTCAGTAACTCCAGTTCACGGTTGGCAACGGCAGCTCCCATTTTCGTGATGGCCAATGCCTGAATAAACAGGGGATACTCATTCAAATGAAACTTGCTGATGCGAAAGTTTTCAATACCACGGAGTGTCTGTACTCCATACAATGCACTTTCCGGCACTTCACGACTACCTATCAAGTCGCTCTCTGTACGAGTTTTTTTTGATAATTTCTGTTCCATATCGGTTGTTTTATAACAATAACACATTCGTTAGTTGATATAATAACCAGTCAGAGATGTTATTGTTTTAATAAATATGCAAAAACTATTCAATAACTTTTTTGTTGTTTATCTTAGAAACAGAGAAAAACGAAGATAAATCCTTTATCTTTGTTAGGAACTTATAAAACAACAACCAATGATATTACAATTAGCATTTGTTCTGACAGCCATTATTATTGGCGCACGCTTGGGAGGCATCGGACTCGGTGTCATGGGAGGAGTAGGATTGGGAATACTCACGTTCGTTTTTGGTTTACAACCCACCGCACCACCTATCGACGTTATGTTGATGATTGCCGCCGTCATTTCCGCTGCCTCCTGTATGCAAGCAGCCGGTGGGCTGGACTATATGGTGAAACTGGCAGAACATTTGCTACGCAAAAATCCTTCGCACGTCACGTTGCTCAGCCCATTGGTGACTTATCTGTTCACCTTTATTGCCGGAACCGGGCATGTAGCTTATTCCGTATTGCCCGTGATTGCTGAGGTAGCTACCGAAACAAAGATTCGTCCGGAACGTCCGCTGGGTATTGCTGTGATTGCTTCGCAACAGGCTATTACAGCCAGTCCCATCTCTGCTGCAACGGTAGCTTTGCTCGGGTTACTGGCAGGTTTCGACATTACATTATTCGATATTCTTAAAATTACGATTCCCGCCACTATCATCGGAGTATTGGTCGGCGCTTTATTCTCCATGAAAGTCGGCAAGGAACTGATAGAGGATCCCGAATATCAGAAACGCTTGAAAGAAGGTCTTTTCAATGACAAGAAGATAGAGATTAAAGATGTCAAGAACAAACGTTCCGCCATGCTTTCCGTACTCATCTTTATATTGGCAACTGCTTTTATCGTCCTTTTCGGATCTTTTGAAGGTATGCGTCCCAGTTTCCTCATCGATGGAGAAATCGTCACGCTCGGTATGTCCTCCATTATCGAGATCGTAATGTTGTCGGCAGCCGCTATCATCCTTATAGTAACCAAGACGGATGGAATCAAAGCAACGCAGGGTTCTGTATTCCCTGCCGGGATGCAGGCTGTTATCGCCATCTTCGGTATTGCGTGGATGGGTGATACTTTCCTTCAGGGCAATATGGCACAGCTCACTCTTTCCATCGAAGGAATCGTGCGGCAGATGCCATGGCTGTTCGGTATTGCGCTGTTCGCCATGTCTATCCTGTTGTATAGCCAGGCGGCCACGGTGCGGGCATTGATGCCGCTGGGCATCGCGTTAGGTATTTCTCCGTATATGCTGATTGCCTTATTCCCTGCAGTGAACGGATATTTCTTTATCCCGAATTACCCGACTGTCGTAGCCGCCATTAATTTTGACCGCACCGGGACAACAAAAATCGGTAAATATGTGTTGAATCATTCGTTTATGATGCCCGGACTGGTATCTACCGTAGTCGCTATTGTTTTAGGACTGCTCTTTATTCAAATATTCTAATATATTATTAACCTAAACTCATTTCAGTTATGAAACAAATTAAGAAATTAGGCCTGGTAGTAGTAACACTACTATTATCCGCAACAATGGCATTTGCCGCAAAACCGAATATCCACATCCTTGCTACCGGAGGAACCATTGCCGGAACAGGAAGCTCGGCTACGGGCACCAGCTATACGGCAGGACAAGTTGCTATCGGTGCATTGCTGGATGCAGTCCCCGAAATCAAAGATATCGCCAATGTAACCGGCGAACAGATTGTGAGAATCGGTTCACAGGACATGAATGACGAAGTCTGGCTGACACTTGCCAAGAAAATCAACGAGTTATTGAAACGACCGGATATCGACGGAATCGTGATCACTCATGGAACGGATACGATGGAAGAAACTGCTTACTTTCTGAATCTGACTGTCAAAAGTGACAAGCCTGTTGTATTGGTAGGTGCCATGCGCCCCTCTACAGCATTAAGTGCCGACGGTCCGCTGAATCTTTATAATGCAGTAGTTACCGCTGCAGCTAAAGAATCAAAAGACAAAGGTGTACTGGTTGCCATGAACGGTCTGATTCTGGGTGCAGAAAGCGTAGTCAAAATGAACACGGTCGATGTACAGACTTTCCAGGCTCCCAACTCCGGTGCATTGGGATATGTACTGAACGGTAAAGTATGCTACAATCAGATCACACTGAAGAAACATACCACCCAATCCGTATTTGATGTCACCAAACTGACTTCATTGCCCAAAGTCGGCATCGTATACAGCTATTCCAATATCGAAGCCGATATGATGACTCCGTTGCTCAACAACGGATACAAAGGAATCATCCATGCAGGAGTCGGAAACGGCAATATTCATAAAAACATATTTCCGTCATTGATAGACGCCCGCAGAAAAGGCATTGTAGTCGTTCGTTCTTCTCGCGTACCGACTGGTCCTACCACCCTTGATGCGGAAGTGGACGACGCCAAGTATCAGTTTGTAGCCTCTCAAGAATTGAATCCACAAAAGTCACGTGTACTATTGATGCTTGCACTGACCAAAACCACGGACTGGAAACAAATTCAGGAATACTTTAACGAATACTAAAAACCGGACCGACTTATGAAAAAATTAATGTTTATGCTACTCCTTGCGGGTAGCATACAGGCAATGTATGCCCAAAAGTTCTCCCCAAACACTCCTCTTTTCGAGGAACTGACAGACGTAAAAAAGAAAACGGATAAGTTCAACTTATACCTGAATATGCAGGGGAGTTTTGACGCTCATTTCCAGAATGGATTTCAGGAAGGTGACTTCAATATGCACCAGCTCCGCATCGAAGCGAAAGGAAATATCAACAACTGGCTTTCTTACCGTTACCGCCAGCGTCTCAACCGTTCGAACGACGGAAACAATATGATAGACAACCTCCCGACCTCCATCGACTGGGCAGGCATCGGTATCAAGCTCAACGATAAGTTCAACCTGTTTGCCGGTAAACAAAGTGCCAACTATGGCGGCTTCGAGTTCGACCTCAACCCGATTGATGTCTATCAATACAGTGATATGATCGATTATATGAGTAACTTCCTGACCGGTCTGAATGCAAGTTATAACATTACTCCCGATCAGCAACTTAATCTGCAGATATTGAACAGCCGCAATAGCTCTTTCGACAACACTTACGGAATCACAGAGGATGCGGAGGGTAATCTCCCCGATCTGAAATCCGGAAAAATGCCGCTGGTCTATACCTTAAACTGGATTGGCAACTTCAACAATGTGCTTAAAACCCGTTGGTCGGCCTCTGTGATGAACGAAGCCAAAGATCATAATATGTATTATTATGCCGTAGGAAATGAACTGAATCTCGGAAAGTGGAACGCCTTCGTCGACTTCATGTACTCAAAAGAAGAGATTGACCGTAAAGGGATTATCACAAGCATCGTCGGTCGTCCGGGCGGACACAATGCGTTTGATACAGGTTATTTATCCGTAGTAGCCAAGTGTAACTATCGTTTTCTTCCGAAATGGAATGCCTTTGTGAAAGGAATGTATGAAACGGCTTCTGTGACCAAAGCCTCCGAAGGAATAGAAAAAGGAAATTACCGCACCTCCTGGGGATATCTGGCAGGCATCGAATTTTATCCGATGGAAACTAACCTGCATTTCTTCGTGACCTATGTAGGACGTTCTTATGACTTCACCTCCCGTGCCAAAGTGCTGGGACAAGAGAATTACAGTACCAACCGGATTTCGGTAGGATTCATCTGGCAGATGCCGGTCTTTTAATATTGCATGAGAATAAAAAATACCCGATAGCTGTGTGAAAGTTATCGGGTATTTTTATATGTTCGGTTTCTTTTTCTAAATCAATACTCTTCCTCGTTAAAAAAGAAATCTTCTTTACTAGGATAATCCGGCCAAATATCTTCGATA
>OGNY01001561.1_pt1 | contig 14300 bp, 9 predicted proteins | sample 1573551 | NCBI WGS metagenome assembly OGNY01 (sample SAMEA2581885, study PRJEB24529) | metagenome | biome: Human gut stool | place: China | collected 2011
CAGCACAATCTGCCAACAGTTTACATCAACTGTACTGAGTAGTTATCTCGGATAATTTTCATATCGTTCTCACCTCTTCCTAAAAATTTTCTATTATTATATCATGCTAAGTTCCAATATTCTATCGTAATTCCGTCAAAAGAATATAAAACAAAGGGCATATTATCTTGCCCCTCTGTTTTTTGTCTGCCTGCTGATACTGTTCTGGTTTTCAGCGGCTTCCCTTTGTAGTCTTGCAAGTTTATCCGACAGTTTTTCATCCTTATGCGTAGGTGTATCCGGTTTTCTGCAGGCATTCTTCCAGCTTTCGTATTGTCTCTGATAATACATATAAGCATTCCTGCATTCTCTGAATGTCAGCAGGAACTCGTTCATGTTTTCAAAACCGCTATTACGAACCATGTTTGAGAGTTCTACCTTTAATCGGTTGATATAATCCGTCTTTTCGTCAATCTTTCTCTGTAAATCAGCTTTTCTGGTGAGCTTCGCCAGTCCCTTTAAGTTTGACATTTCGATTTCAAGACTGCCTCTTAGTTTCTCAGCTTCAAAGATAATGGCATTCTGGCTGTCCAGTTCTGTCCTTATCTTTTTAACTTCGGATAGGCGGCTGCTTCCGGTGTCATAACAGGCTCTGGCGGTAAAGCATCTACTGTAAGTATTCCGTTGTCCTGCTTTTGGGCTTTGTTTTTATCTTCGGGAGCATTTTCACGCTGCAGCCTGCTGTGAATGCCTTTTATAGCCTCAAGCACCTTTGTTATAAGCAGTACCAGCTCTGCTATTGCCATATTCAGGATAAGCGAGAGCATTTCGGGCTTATTGCCGTATCGCTCAATTGACCTCTTTACTGGCTCTGTGATATGTTCCCTCTTTATCTGTAGAATATCACCCATAGAAACCTCGCTTATGATAGCCCTGTCAACTTCACGATTCCAGTCCATGACACATTCCGCTGACAAATTTGTCACCGAAAATGCTGTTTTTGCATGAAAAAAGCAGCAATGACCTTTCTCATGTCATTGCTGCTTTATTTCAATGTTCCCTGGGGGAATCGAACCCTCAACTGCCCCTTAGGAGTTCGAGTCACCTTAGTTACCACTTGTTACCTGATGTCAACCAAATCCAGTATTTATCAGGAAAGTAGGCACTTAATTGAAAATCCTTGTCAATATAAAATAATAGAAACAAACCGATTTTTGATGTTCTCTGTTAGCAGTTTGTTAGCAATGCTAACGTACGGGATTAACTAATGTGTACATCAAAATTCATAAACATGACCATCATTCCCCTGTTAGCATCGGTAATGATTGATCAATATTTCTATTAGATTACTTACATTATATCGTGTGATAGGTCGGATGTCGATAAGTTTTTGACCTTTTTACTGATATAACTAAAACTCCCCATACCTTAAATTGAAATCCGTACCTTATTGGCGTGGGAAGTTTTAGTAAGATGTTTTAGCTTTTTTTATTTGTTACTTGTAGCGTTACCTTCTCCAAACCCTTCTCAAATTTCGTTATTATAACAATGCTTTTAGCACACTTAAATCAGCAAGATTCTGCTTCTTCTGCATACTTATAAATATAAGACATCTTTCTATATTATTAGATTATACCGCTTCTCTTTAATATGTGCTTGGAACCAAAATCTGTTTGCAAAAAATATAATAATTTATTTTGTATGTCAAAAACTATTATTTTCTTGGTAATCCTGCCTTTAAATCAGTTAAAGCATTATTAGGATCTTCTTTTAAATACACTAAGTAATTATATGCCCCCAATGGCGATAAATTGTAATCACGATGAAGTGTTTCTGCTGTATATCCACATACTTGTGTCTGTGTTTTGTCCTTTTTGCAAAATTTTCCTATACGAGCATAATTAAAAAATTCTTCAAAGATGTCATCATACAATTTCATTTGGTTAAGCATAGAGCTCGCTCTTTTATCTGAATATCCATACTTTTGCTGAATATACCTCTGAAGCATTTCAAATTTCGAATTGCCTTTGCTAGCCAATAATTTTTTATTCAAAATATCTTTTGCATATTCTACAGCTTCGTTTTCCGAGCAAAACGACTTAAAATCAAAAACATATCCTTTATCCGAATCTGTCTCTACATATTTCCAATTCTTTCCATCAAATAATATACTCCATACATAAATAACATTTTGCCAACATCCATTGAGAAATATTTGGCTTTCATTTGCATCAGATATTTCTATATATCTAGGCATTTTATCCGTCTCTATTGACGCATACCATTTTAATAATTCTGCCTTTACCATTACTACTCCTTTCAATATGTTCCTTTTTCAACTTCACTAATCATACCAATATTTTCTAACTCTTCCATACTTAATGGCATATCATATTGCTTTCCGCCACCTGTAGCACCAGTAGTATCCTCAAACATTGGTGCAATTTCACCTGTAGCAAGACCATCTCCATCTCCATACCCTTTAACCTGAGCATTTTCATAATACCGATCCACATTAGTGTGCATCTCAACTTTTTTATCATCGCTATACATCATAGAATTATCAATTGCATTAGTCAGATTTTCTTTTGTAAAATCTTGTTCCGCTTGATATCTATGATATGATGGTTCTTTTGTTATATCCTCTTCAGTAAAATGATATGGTATAGAACGTTCCTTTACTGTTGCACAACTACCATCTTCACCTACAGCACCAGTACATCTTCCCGATGGTGGTCCAACTCTATCAAATTGCTGGCCCTCTTTCATCACTTCCATTGTTCTTGTTTCGGGAACCGTATCAACAGTTTTCCAATCATATCCGATGTCATATTTTCCTGTCTTTCCGTTATAATAAACACTTGTAACGTCCTTTGAATCTTCAGGAACCAAAATGTCTCCTCTATCGCTTGTATCAGCACTATCATATGAATTTTTTAAGTCTGATACTAAATCTTGTTTCTGCGAATCAGATAAATTTCCACCCTCTTCCTTATAATAATTCTCTAATTTTTGCTGCGTATCATACTCAAATTTTGACGCATATCTATCTGGTTCCTTTATTTTTGACTCAATTTCTCCAGTCTTACTTTCTAAATCAGACGGAATTTCTGCCTTACCGTCAAAAACAGCACCTTTTTCCTCTTGATTCTGTCTTATATCATTTGATGTTGCATTTGCCTCAGATGGTGCACCATCAACTTTTTCATCTCCAATAGTTTTCTTATCAGGAATATGATCTGTGATATTCTTTGCATATTCTCTAGCATCTGCCTCAACCGGCTGATTCCTATATCCTCGATAATCATCTTCTGGTCTAATATAATCATCAAAATTTTCCTTAAAAGCTTGCGCTTGAGGATTGTCCGAATTATCAGCTATCTCATGTTGCCAACAATGTCTAGATTCGTGTGCTATTGTATCTGCAGTCTCCTTTGCATCTCCCATATTATGCTCATTAATATAGATTGCATTTTCAGATGGAGAATATCCACCAAAGTCCGTATCATCATCATTATTATAATATTTTACAGTTGGCTTTTCCTGTAATCCCAAATCATCTGCAACACTATCTCGTAATTCTGAAACGGCTTCTTTTTGTTGTTCTGGAGACATATTATCCCAATTAGATTGTTCAAATGGCTCCAATGCATTTTTTAATTCATCTGAGACTTCTCCCTTCACACTATCATTATCTGATTCATTTGATTCATTAGCATCTTTTGTGACAAAATCTTCTGGCATTTCAGGTCCATTGTTGCCCTTTGGATCTTCGCTATCTTCCCCTCCTTCTGAATTTTCAGACTCTTCGTTATCCTCTGGATTTTCGGTATCTTCCTCTCCTTCTGGATTCTCTGACTCTTCACCATCCTCTGGATTTTCGGTATCTTCTTCTCCTTCTGGACTCTCTGATTCCTCACCATCCTTTGGATTCTCGCTTTCTTCTCCTTCCGGATTCTCTGACTCTTCACCATCCTCTGGATTTTCGGTATCTTCCTCTCCTTCTGGACTCTCTGATTCCTCATCATCCTCCGGATTTTCAGTTTCTTCTTCTCCTTCTGGACTCTCTGATTCCTCACCATCCTCTGGGTTTTCGGTATCTTCCTCTCCTTCTGGACTCTCTGATTCCTCACCATCCTCTGGGTTTTCGGTATCTTCCTCTCCTTCTGGATTCTCTGACTCTTCACCATCCTCTAGATTTTCGGTATCTCCCTCTCCCTCTGAATTCTCTAGCTCTTCATTATTCTCTGGATTTTCGATATCTTCTTCTCCTTCTGGACTCTCTGACTCTTCACTATCATCTTCTATAGAATCTTCTGAATCAAGGGGATCTTGTTCGTTATTATCATCCTCTTCAACTGAATCATCAGTATCATCTGAATCAATTGAATCTTCTGCGTCTAATGAATCTTGGATATCTCCTTCTGTCGAGTCCTGATTATCATCTAAATCCTCAGCGTCCTCTATTTCGTCATCATTATCAAGCGAATCAACAGTTTCATTATTGTCTTCACCCATTTCATCAGCTCCCGATGGATCTGACTCAATAGTATCTTGATTGTCTAGCTGCTGTTCCGGAGCTACATTATCTGATTCTGGAGGTTGTTCAGTATTTGGATCATCTTCAATATTGTCTTCTTTATCTAACTGTGATGATTCATCTTCAGCCGATTCAGTAGCATCATCTTTTCCTTCTATCTGCTTTCTTTCACCTTCATTATCAATTGTCGAATTACCCTCAAGTTCTTCTCCGCTTCTCTGATGTTCCGCTTGATTTATCTCGTTTTGTTCATTGTTTGCTTGATTTATTTCTTGATTTTGTACTTCACTATTAGAACCGCCTTCTATTCCCATCGTAGCTCCTTTCACACTTCTTATGTTTATAGCCAATTAGTAATTCCCGTTGCTTCTAATGCCGTTAAGACAGCCGCTGCCATCAAAATAAACGCCCAAAATCTATCTCCTTTATTTCGAGCAATGGCCAATACTCCACAAACAACGGTTGCAATAGCTACTGGCACGCAAAGAACTGGTGATAGTGCCGCACAGAAAATACACGCAACAGCCAAAATTGCTGTTAAACTGAGCATTCCATGCGCATTCTCTCTTTTTTTAAATGTACTTTCTACCAATACATTACATGTAGTTGAACAACCGCCTTCTTTTGCAATACAAGTTAATGTACAATTACCAATTCCAGTTGCTCTAATTACAGTTTGTCCATCGTCTAATTTATCCACAATTGCCACTGACTTATCACTTGATTTCCATTCATATGAAGAATCAAAACAATTATTGGGTTCAACCAAAACCGAAATAGACTCTGTTTGACCAACATATAAATGACTTTGTGTAACAGTGGATACAATATTCCTTATATTAGGCAAAACTTTTACTGAAATACTTGAAGATGCTTTGGTTGTTGTTGCAGTGATTGTTGCAACACCATCCTTTAATGCTGTAATAACCCCATCCTGACTTACCCTTATTACATCCGCATTATCAACAGACCATTCAACTGAGTTTATATCTTCCGCATCTTCTGGAATCAATGCAATATTTACTTCTTGTTTTCTTCCGATTCCCATTTTTCCTGCAAACAAACTCAATTCAATCTTCTTAACAAAATTGTCTTGATATGTTTTAACACATTTTCTGACAAATGGAATATTTTCTTCTGCTCTATAAATATCAATATTTGTTGTCCCAGGCATTAAAGCTGTAATCGATAATCCATCTATACTGATTATGCTTTCATTCTGAGCAACTATTCTTAAATTAGGCAACTCCGTTCCCTCGGGAATCATTTCTACACCAAGAGTAATTGAGTGACCCACCTCAATTTCTGGTAATTCTGAAATTGCTAAAAATGGATCTATTTCTGTCGCAAGATTTAATGTTTTCTTATCCTCGTCATTCATCGTGTCCATAACATTTTTCAATAACTCAGATATCTTTACTATAATAGGTGTTTTTACAAATCTATCAATAATACAATTTACAACTTTATCCAAATCTGATTCACAGATTTCCCATATATATTTCTGACTTCCAATAGCAGTAACAACACTTTTATCTGATATCAATAATATAATGGAACCTTCTAACATGGCGCTTAGTTGATTTTTTACTTCTTTTTCATTTGTAACAATCAATTTTGCATCCTCGAGTGTTACAGATTTAACCATAGTTGTATCTAACGATAACTGAACATCTGTATAAACCGGAAGCTTAAATGCTTCTAAAGAATAATTAACGGCGTATTTTGATGCAAGTTTTCTAATTAAATCAAATCTTTCGCTTGTTGATGTATTCACTTGAAAAGAAGCTGTTCTATACTCTTTACAAGAATCAAAATCATTCTGCATCCCTTCAAGAAATAACGCTTCAAAAGATTCTGAAACTACCTCTAAGCAATAGTCATCATTGATTTCCCTTTCAGCTGCTTCCAACAATTTTGATACCCAGCTTAAAAATGGTTCCTTCATATAGTTATTTAATTCACTATATGGTGACAATGGTTTATCATCTAATGATGCAATATTAATATCTTTATATGGGTTTAATTTTAATTTCAGTGTATTCACACCACAGCCCTCCTAGTATAAAATTCGTTTTACTTCAAAATAATCTATTCCATTTTGTTCTAGTTCCTGTGCATGAATTAAGTATTTGAGAATAGTATTATTAAAATTATCCGGCAAGTCTACATACTTAGTAAGTTCACTTCTAAAACGTGATTTCCACTTTACTACGCTTGACTTGTCATATTTTTCATCTTCTACTTCTGACTTCTTTATTGTTGTTTCAATAATGTCAAAAAGATTTTTTGTTCCAGAAACATTTAATAGTGTCTCACAGAAGAAATCTATATCTCTTCCTTTCTGCAATCGACTTATTACATATCTCATACAACAGCGAATTTCTTCTTTTTTATATGTAACGGCGTCAACACTATCAATTACAGCCATCATCCTATCCATATTCATTGTTTTGTCAACAATATACTGTTGCATCAGTTCTTGAATAACAGCACCCTTCAATTTCTTTAATGAACTATATTCTGCAACTGGGATCTTTTTCTCATACTGATTTGAAAAAGCATCTATGTGTGTCAATACAGCTTCAAGCCAATTATTTTGCATTACAACAGCAATACCTGTTCCAAGCTTTGACATTTCTCTTACTTGTTCTTCATTTAATCCGGCTGCATTTCCAACGGCTTCACAATCTCCCTTTTCAGGCAACCGCATCAATATCTTTGTATTAGTATTTTTAATAGCTGCAATATCAACAGCTGTTGGAGACTGATCAACAATGATAAATCCTTCTCCGTATGTTCTCATTTCTGCAATACTATTACAAATCATTTCAACTGACTTACCAATCACATTACTTCCTGCTGCACCTGGTGTTGTACGTTTCAATAGATTATGTGCCTCTTCTAATACTGTGATATGTCTCAATACAGAATTTGCTTGATTTGCATTTGCCATTCTGTATTCAGATAACTTCAATACCAAAATACCCATTATAAGCGATTTAGTCTCTGATGAACCAACCCTACTTAAATCAACAATAGTATTTTGATCAAACATTACTTCATCTGGGATGTCATAACTGTCACAGAAAATCTGTCCCGAAATACCATTTGTCAAAGAAGTTACTCTTGTAACCAATGCTCCAATATAGTCACCCTTTGTATCAGAAGAATAACCAGAATTATTAATAACATTAGGTAATGTTCTCATCAAATCATGAAAGGTTGGATACGTTGGTTCCCCAGCTCTCATATAAACAGAGTTTAATAAATCCCAACCTTTTTCAATATAAATCTTTTCCACTGCGTCCTTCAAAATAGCCGGCATCGCGGCATACATTTCCCAACATGCATTAAAAATCTCTATCAGTCTGTCCAAATGCTCTAGAATATGTATATTTTTGTCAAAACGGAATGGATTAAGTTTTAGCATTTGACCCATTAACGGATTAGTTGTAAATATGTTTATTCCTTCAACTGCTCCAAATGCCTCTTTATACTCACCCTTTGCTGGTTCGACAACTAAAAATGGTATATCGTTTTGAATAAACTTTTCTAACAATCCATATGTCGTATTAGATTTACCAGAACCTGTTGAGCCCGTGATAAAGCAATGAGAAGTAAAACTGTTTAAATCTAATCTAACAATACTGTCCTCAGTATTCCCCATATGATAAACCTTTCCTAACTGTATTTTCTTCTGGTCAGGTTTTTCATTTTGAATAAAAACATTTCTACCAAACTCTGCAATACTACTTACCGTCAATCCAGTTACTGATTTATGAGGCAATCCCATAAGCAATGGTAGTTCTTTTCCACTAATGAAATTGCCTGGAGTAACATATTGCATTTCATATCCCATCTCCGGTGCTATCTCAACTAACGGATGTTGTCCATACTGAATATACTCCAACACACGCTCTGTATTTTTTGGAGTTTTGATTCCCCACACATTTACAAAAGAATTCTCAACATCAGTCTCATCTCCAAGCATTAATGCCTTATATGCATTGGCGGCTACTACTGATGTTTGAATATCATCTGCTATAAAATAACCTGCGCATTCCCATACACCAAAGGCTTCACACGCTTTTATTCTTTCCAACTGCTCATCAATTTTATCTAGTAAAACAGAAACAGATTTATTCTGATGCTCAACAGTTAATGTTCTTGTATTTCCTCTTGTTTCCGTATCTGATTGGTTTGTTCCCGAACCAGTTGTATCTGCAGTTCCTTCAGTTACAGATTTTGACCACGAGGAACCGGATGAATATCCGCTTGTTGTACTATTAGTGGTTCCGGAATTAATGCTAAATCCCCCGCCTCCAATACTACTTCCACTGTTTGTACCATGTGTACGTGATGAACTTGTGCTAGAGTTCTTACCTGTAGTATTTGATATGCTATTATTCACAGAGTGAGAAAAGTTTTCAAACATACCACTAGTTACTGCTTTACTATAGTTTTCTCCATACGCTAATGATGTTTTAACAAATGGAGACAATGAAGAATACAGTTCTTCAAATCCCCTCTTTCTCATTTCCAGATCATCTTTGGGAACTGGTTTAGCTATAAAAACAGCGGTAAACTTTTCTCCTTGCATTGTATCAATAAATTTTTCAATTCCTTGTACAAATTTATCTTTATCTTCATCTCTCATTGAAGGAATTACTGTAACACAGGATACATTACGAGATGTATTGTAATTATCTGTTTTTGCTACAGTTGCCATCACTTCAGCAATTTCTCCATTTTTCATACTTCTAAGTGTACTACCGGGAAAGTTGCCAACAAAACTCTTTTCTAAAATCTTACTTGCAGTTGCCGCATTATCAACCGAGCGAATACCGATATAAAATGTTACTTCTCTACCATTTCCATTAATCACAAGCAGCGCTGAACTGTCAACATTTTGCAACGCACTATAAACACTAATTAATTTATCATTTATATTTTCTGTTTTATCATAAACCAATTTGATGATTTGAAATAATCGAATCGAATTAGTAGTTTTTTCATAGTCATCTAATGGAACAATATTCTGTTCCGAAATATTAATTAAATAATTCTTATTAATGAATCTATCCGCTGTTATCAGACCGTTATTCAATAACTGTAATTGTTTCTGTTCCTGTACTGAGACTATTGCTGTATTATCCAAAGCCAATCTCCTCCTAAAAAAATAGCCAGGAATATGTAATCAAACACACTCCTGGCAAATAATCTTTTTATTTTGCTCCGTAAGTAGCTCTATATGTTGCACCTAACTCCTGAAGCTTTGCAATTCTGTCATCTTTATCTGGATGACTACTTGCTAAGTTTGCAAAAAGACCTTTTGCATGAGAGCCGCTAATTGAATCTAAAAGAATGCACAATTCATTTCCATATCCGAGATTAAATGAAAATTCATCTGCTTCATACTCATTAGCACGGCTAGCCTTCATAACAAGAAGAACACCTATCTTTGTCCATACCCATGTAAGACCCGCAACAATTGCAGTAATCATTGCATGATAAATAGCATTTAAAATTGCTGCAACAGCACCTTCTGATCCGCCCATAAAAATGGTACATAAACCAAATACAAGATGGAATAAATCAATAACCAATCTAATTCCTAAAATAAAAGCTGAAACAATTAGATTTCCTACAGATACTACAAGGATTAAATCCGTATCTTTATGTGCAAGATGTCCAAACTCATGACCAAGCGTTGCCTTAATCTGGCTCTCTGGCATATGTAACATTCCCTCTGTAACACAGATTGTCTTTCTTCCAGTTGCAAACGCATTAGGATCCTCATCTGTATTCATATATAGCTGAACATCATCCGGAATAGAAGGATCAAGTTTTTTTGCTTTATCATATACCTCTCTAAAAATCGGTTCAATGAAATTAATCTGCTCAACTCTTTTAATTTTCTTGCATCCTGTTTGGAGTCTTAAAATCCATTCTCCAATCGGTGAAAGTGCTATTACTAATGATATTGCATATAAAACAATTCCTATTAATAATGCCTGCCAGAAAGGCATTGTTCCTCCCCCAAACAAAAAGCTAACAATTCCTGCAATGACAAAAATATTCAATACCAGGTATATAAGCACTGGTATGTTAGATTTTCGTGTCATACGTTTAATAAAATCCACAAGGTACATAAATTATCCTCCTAAGTAATTCGTATTATTAATAATTAAACCCACATCCAAGTTTAATCTATATCAGTAATTATTATATCCTCTTAACCCGACTACTTCAAGTATTTATTAAAATTTTATGAATAATTATTAACATTGAATAAACCAATTCCCGCCAACTTTCCGACACACCCCAGCTAGATACACAACCAGAAGTTATTCACCTTCTGCCTCTTTTTCTATCGGCTATTCAATTCACAAAAAATAGGCAGAAGATTAACCTTCCGCCATTCTCAATACATATATTTATACTGTTACACCCTTTGCCAGTCCTGCCAGCAAAGCTGCCATTTCCGGATTGTTCAGCACCTTCATAAGTGCCTCTGCATCAATTCCATCCGGCACTTCGATTTTCTTCTTTCCTGTATCTGTCCGCTTCATATCCGGATTCAGATTTTCTTTCTTATAAAATGCATCCTCGATCAGCTGTGCATTTTTCTTACGGTCTTCATCCAGAATATGTCCATACACTTCTGTTACCATATCTGCCTGTGCATGTCCTGAATCTCCCTGCACTGCTTTGATATCTCCTCCGCTCAGTTTCAGTTTATACGTTACACTCGTATGACGCAGACTGTGAAATACCACATCCGGCAGACCTTCTCTGTCTATGACTTCCTGCATTTTGTCTCGCAGATAGTTCTCACCGAGAGGCAGTCCATAGGACTTTGCCAGAACCAGATTGTAATTTTCATACATATCTCCAAGTGCTTCTATTGTTTCCTTCTGCTCTTCCCGCAGCTCCGCAAGAAGAATAGCCACGGATGAAGGAATATATACTTTTCTGATACTTCTGTCTGTCTTCGGTGCTTTTAACACTCTGACAGTAATCTCTGTAACGGAGCCATGTGCCTTTGTTGTATTCAGTTCCATCTTTCTGCGTCTTCATTGATTTAAGAAATCCCCTTACTGTTTCAAGAGTACATTCATGCAATGAATTGATATCTGTCTCTTTAAGCATGTAATTTAGGAAGTGGCAAATAGCATATGCCTTAGCTGATAATGTCTTTCCATTCAGAAGCTCACTCTTAACCAGATGACAAAGGTATCGTTCTAACCCTGTGTAAAGGATAGGGATATCTGTTTCTTCTTCGTACAACACGATACAAGGATACTTCTGAAGTTCTCCATCTTCTCCTTCTACCTGTACAGCTCTATTCATGAAACAACACTTCTGTCTATATTCTTTTACATCACTATTAGGGAATTGAATAACATTGTTCATAGGTATCTATCTCCATAAAATAAACTTTATTTATCGTCTATATATATTATACCGTCTATTTTATGTTGTATCAACTTTATTTTCCTATCACTTGTAAATACTACATTTATTAATGTAATGTATAATGTTTATATATTTTTAGTTACATTCAACTCCTCCTTTTGTTGTAAAAAAATAGCACCTTAACCTTTTGGCTAAAATGCTGTGTAAAATTGATTATTAAATTGTCTGTGAATCAGACAAATTGGAATTTTCATATAACCTCAAATTAATAATTGTAATAATCTGCTTTTCCAATTCCTATAGATGCCCCATAATTTGCATTCATCAGGTCTTCATCAATGCACATAGCTCATCTGATAATAGTTCACTCAATACAGATTTATGTTCCAATAATTGTTCTGTATCACCATTGATAATTTTAGAGAATTTTGTTTCTCCAGCTTTTCTTCGTAATACTAAGTCCAATTTCTTTGCTTTTGATGAATTCAATTCATTCCCTTTTAGCAATGTCATAGGTTTTGCGTTGCCAGCAACAATAAATCCTAAAGTTGCACTGACATTACCTGCTGCTAATGAGCATCGTATTCTATTCTTTTCAAAATCTTCTTCAACCGAAGTTCCTACAGAAAACATACTCATGATTGCCGGTAAGGAATTAATTTTTCTTCTTACAGAACCCTTAACTTCTTTTTCATTCTGTCCATTTTTGCAAAAATCAAAATCACTTTCTTGTAAAGAGCCACTATAACACTTCTCAAAAAACGATAATGCATCTAAATCCGTATGTAAGCCAGTAAGATGAAGATAATTGTCCTCATGCGCACTGATTATATAATATTCACTCTTTTCAAATGCTTTAGAACAGAGCAAATATTCATATTCAACATAATATTTCTTATATAAATAAGCACTGTGGATTACTGTTTCTTTCACACGTTGTGTAAAACTCTTTTGTTCTTCCATTAAACCTCCATATAGTAAAGTAGAAGGATGACTTCGCAGCCATCCTTCTACTAATTTTTCACAGTTTATTCTGCAATGGGAATGGGTTTTCGGTCTCCATCCCGACCGCTGGAACAGGTTTAAGGTCTCTGTTCCGACCTTATAAGTATCTCTTTTTGTACCTTAATTATACACTGCAACTTTGAAATAGTCAAAGAAAATTTATTCTTCTTCACTCAATTAAGTAATGATAGTGTTTCTATGCTTTATTATATGCACAAATGCATCGAATGCTGTTACAATCGCTGGTATCTTCACTAATCCCACAATGCCAGCTGCATGTAATCTACGATGCCAGGATATCATTTCATAATCTGTTCATCATCATACTTGTCAGAGAATACTCCATATCATCCGGTTCCGGATATTCAAGACTGATTGTCATACTTCCCTGCGGATCTGCAGCAATCAAAAGAACCTTCTTGCCTGACTGTGCCAAGCCAATACCTAAATTCACGCACGATACTGTCTTACCTACACCGCCTTTTTGGTTTGATACTGCAATTACTCTACACATAATCATGTCCCCCCTATTCGTTCCAATTATTATTCATCCATATTTTCAATATTTCTAATATCTCTCTCCGCATCTGTTCTGCTGTATAGCTTGTTGGAAAAAATCTGTGACGCTGCTCATTCTTGAAGACAACACGGTCAATGTCTTTCTGTTTGATTTCACTTAGGATATCTTCCATATCCTGTACCGTCAGTTTTCCTTCCGTACTAAGCTTCTTTATCCGAAGTGCTTGTGATAATGAAGGCGTACACTGTGCAAACTCCATTGCTTCCAACATTTCCTTCTGTTCCTTCTTATTCAGGTACGACAGCTGTACAGCCGGCGTAAATCCCATGCTTCCATCATCCACCTTTTCCAGCATCTCCGGTATCAGATCTGTTATCTTGATATGCCTCTGAACTTGCTTTGGACTGTCTCCACATTCTTCACCAATCAGCTCAATGCTCTTCTTACCTAAATTGTGGTCTACCTGACCACATTTTCTTCTCCCAGCTCTTCTTTTAATTACTTCGTATTTCATCTTGTAGGCAAATACCTTTTCACTAGGGCTGATCATTTCCCGCTGTAAATTTGAATCTACCATTGAAACTACTGCATCATAATCCTTAAGCACCCTAATGATCACTGGCACCTTCCGATATCCAATCTTCTCAGCAGCAAATTTTCTTCTATGCCCTGATATGATTTCATAGGTACCATCTTTTCTCGGTCTTACAATCAGCGGATTAAGAATCCCATACTTTTTCACGCTTTCCTGCAATTCAATCATCTGGCTATCTGCCTTGACCTTGAATGGATGATTTTCAAAAGATCTCAGTCTCTCCATTTCGATTTCAACAA
>OGNY01001567.1_pt1 | contig 14253 bp, 16 predicted proteins | sample 1573551 | NCBI WGS metagenome assembly OGNY01 (sample SAMEA2581885, study PRJEB24529) | metagenome | biome: Human gut stool | place: China | collected 2011
GCGGTTCGCTTGTTCCACTACGTTCCACAAGCGAACCGCCCCTCCGAAGAGCAACCTAAGTTATGAATTTAGGGCAGACACAAAATTTGAGACACTCCCATATTTTTCTAAAACATTACACCTCTAAAATCCTGTTTTTTGAAATTAACAATGCAGTTTTTCTCTTTTGCAGTTGAAAAAACTATTGACAAAGCCAAATTTGGAAACATTTATTTATAAGATAAAAGCGTTGTTAACTTACTTCTCTAGGATTCACAATGAAAAAGACACTTTTAGCAGCGGCTCTTCTTGCTGCTACTTCCTACGCAACAGCTGCGACCGATGTAACTTTGTATGGCGTCCTCGACGCCGGTGTTACGGTCAGTAAGGTCCACGGAGGTGACACCAAAGTTCAGATGTCTAACGGCAACTGGATGGGCAACCGCTGGGGTATCAAGGGTTCTGAAGACCTCGGCAGCGGCAACTCCGTTTTCTTCAAACTGGAACAAGGTTATAAATTAAGCAACGGCAACGAAGCTGCCGAAGGAAAAGCCTTCAGCCGTGAAGCTGCTCTCGGTGTTTCTGGCAACTGGGGTACAGTTGCTTTCGGCCGTTTTGGCGGACTGTCTTCTGACTGCGGTACATATTCCATCTTAGGCGGTACACCTTACACAACTTCTTTCCAGACGATCGGCAGCATGTACAGCGCCTTCTATCTGACAGACAGATATGACAACTCCATCGTTTACGTGACTCCTGAATACAACGGCTTCCAAGGCTCCTTCATGTATTCCAATGGTCGTGAAGGTGACGAAAACAAATGGTCTTATAACCAGCATTACTATGGTGCCGGCCTGACTTACGGCAACGGCCCCCTGAACTTTGATTTAATCTACGAAGCTCTGGACTACAAAGGAAAAGAAGACAAGAACAAGACAACTCAGTTGCTGAACCTTGGTGCTTCTTATGATTTCGGTGCTTTCAAACTGTACGGTGCATATGAATACGCTATTCATGCTCCCCTGCCCGGATTCGTAGGATTTGATACAAAGACAGAAGCAGGTAAAAAACTGGAAGACAAGTACAACAATGGAAAGGCCAACGATTACCACGCCTTTGCTTTGTCTGCTTCCACTAACGCTTTAGGCGGCGAAGTGATGCTTCAGTCTCAGTTTGCCTTCGGCAAGAATAAGAATGCATCTGAAGACGGCTTAGAAGATAAGTTCAACTCCTTCTCCGTCGGAGCAGCTTACTTCTATCACTTCTCTAAACGTACTTTGATGTACACCCAGGCAGCTTGGGGTACAGCCGGAAAGGCACTGAAGCACAACACGGACGACCTTCGCGGCTGGAATGCCACAATCGGTATGACTCATACCTTCTAATTGTTTGATCAATTAGAAAAGAATTTTCAGGGAGCTTCGGCTCCCTGGTTTATTTTTGGCGACGTAATTTTCGACAAAACCTGCTGACGGAGATGACAGAACTTATTTGCCGGATCCGATCGGAGACGGATGATGTGTGCGCGGCGTTAAGAAGTTCGGATCCTGCTCTAAATTCTCAGACAAAATCTTGAGATTGTCCGAAATATCCTTCAGATTGAGAATGAGCTCCCGAATGTTGTAGCGATTGTCCACAATGGCCTGGTCGGCGCTTGAAATTGTTTTATTCAACTGCGTTACAAGGCCGGATCCTTTCGTTTCCTTCAAGGTTTCGTTCAGTTTTGCTGTCGTGCCCGAGAGTTGGGAAAGTAAAGAGTTAATCCGGGCGACATCTACTTTCGAAAGAATTGCGTGGCTGGAATTAATGTAGTTTTCCGCGTTAGAAAGCAGAGCACGCAGTTTGTCAGGGTCCAGCATACTTACGGTATGGTTAAGTGTGGTGAGCAGTTCTTTTGTAGTTTGGCTCTTCACTGCTCCGGGTGTCACATCGTCTATCTTTGCTTTCAAATTTTGCAGTGTGGCAAGGAAGTTCTGGATGTTTTCCAGAATTTCATTTGTTAAGCTGATCGTGGCCGGAACATAAAGGTATCTCGGCTTCCACGGCACGTCTTTAATTTCGGGAGGATAAAGCGTGGGATTTAAAAAATTCGCCGCAAGATAAATAGTTCCCGTGACGCCTGCCAGTTCCGTTTGAAACCGTAATCCGTTTTGGATGAGGGAGGGAAGCTGTTTTTTGAGCTGATCTTCATCCAAATACACGATCATGCGCACAACAGCGACAGAGGAGTCAGGGGAGAATAGCCCGATGTGATGTTCCGGATAGACCTTGCTGGATAATGAAATGTCGGTGACTTTTCCAATGTCGATGCCCTTGAACTTAACGGGAGCTCCCGGGGAAAGTCCGTTGACAGATTCCGTGAAATAGGTTTCAACGACCGTTTTCGGTCGGAAATAATTGGGCGTAAATACAGTGCAGAGCAGACCAATGAATATCGCGATCACGATCACAATGGTCATGCCGACCCAAAAATGGAATTTGTCTTTTGATGCAATCATCTTCCGGAATCTGACCCTTCTTATCACTCTTTCATTATAGGTAGCAGATAGAAGTTTTATTCCTCAATTTTTATGTAGGTCCCGAAAGTGAGAACAAAGACGGAAGAGAGAAATGCTCTGTGTAAGACGGTTTCTTCTCTTCTGACTGCCTATAATTTTTGCAGTCAAATAAAAGCAGTGGAGATAATCAATGGAAACGATGCAGGAACTGTTTTATCGTGATCCGTACGCAAGAGAATTTTCAGCAACTGTCACCGCCTGTCGTGAGGGAAAGAAGGGCTTTGAGGTTGTCCTCAGCGACACGGCTTTTTACCCGGAAGGGGGCGGACAGCCATCGGACGAAGGGACTTTAGGAGACGCCAAGGTTACCTTTGTAAAGAGGATCGGCTCTGAGGTCGTTCACTATACAGACAAGCCGTTGGAAGTCGGTTCAACCGTTACTGGAAAGCTCGACTGGGACCGCCGTTTTGACAATATGCAGAATCATACCTGCGAACATATTTTCTCCGGCCTCGTTCATCAAAAATATAAATTTGAAAACGTCGGATTCCATATGGATCCGGATGATATTACCGTTGATTTCAGCGGAGAAATTCCGATGGAAGCGATCTCCGAGCTGGAAAAACTGGTGAATCAGGCCATCACTCAGAACATTGATCTGAAGATTGAATTTCCGAGTGAAGAAGTCCTTCAAGCAATGGAATACCGCAGCAAAAAAGAACTGCACGGAGTGGTGAGGATCGTGACGGTTCCCGGCTGCGATCGCTGTGCCTGCTGCGGGACGCATGTTCGTCATTCCGGAGAAATCGGAATGTTCAAGATTTTGGATGCTTCTAAGCACCGCGGCGGTACACGGGTTCGATTTGTTGCCGGCGAACGCGCCAGGCGGGATTACGACTGGAGAGTAAAGGAGATTGCCAAAGTTTCCGCATTGTTCTCCGCAAAACCGAATGAAATTGCAAAGGCTGCGGAAAACTTTATCGAAGAAGGAAAGGCGAAGGATCAAAAAACCGCACAGAGAACGGATCGATACCTTCAGTTTGTCGCAGCCGGTCTAAAGCCGGAAAACGGAGTTGTCACAGTTTTCGAAGAAGATTTAACGCCGTTTGAACTAAAGCACTTTGCCGGTATGCTGAAAGAAAAATTCCCGAGCGATGCTGTCGGTGTTTTTAGTTCGATTGACGGCGGATTTAACTACGTAATCGCATCTTCCGATCCTGAACTTACGAAAATCAGCAAGTCTCTGAACGGACAGCTTAACGGTCGGGGCGGCGGACGCGATGGTATGGTCCAAGGAACTTATCGAGCTGATAAATCCGCCGTAGAAGGAGCCTTCAGAGAAACATTCTCGAAGTGAAAACTTAAGTGTGAACATGTTCACAGTGTTCACACATGCCGACTTTGAGTTGAAAGACCCGCCATAGAGCGGGTCGATTCGTAGAATGGGTTATTCGGATTGAAGCCACATAAAGCACGAAAAAATTAGAGGCTTAAGGAGGAAAAGATGGCAATTAGCGGATCAAACGACATATCACTCTTACAAATGGGCATCGGTTTACTGCCTGTCGGGATAGCTCTGTTTTTATCTTGGAAATACAAGCTATGCCTGTCAAAGCCGTTAATTATCGGTGTCGTGAGAGGGACCGTTCAATTGGTTGCCGTCGGGTACATCCTCCTGTGGGCTTTCCGACAGTCGGATCCTTGGATACTGGCTGCGCTAATTCTATTCATGATGGGTGCAGCATCACAAGCAGCTTTAAAACGGCTTGGCGGACTTCAGAATGAGAAAAGCCGCCGGAAGTATCGTTTCATCCTGTTTGCCGCGATCTTTTTGGGTGCCGGTTTAACGGTCTCTTATCTCGAATTTGTTGTAATTCGTCCTACTCCGCTTTGGGAAGGCCGCGGTATTTAGTTCCGTTGGCCGGAATGATTGTGACCAATGCGATGAACTCAGCTGCCTTAGGTGTTGAACGTTTTAGAAGTGAACTCGACTTACGCGCGGGTGAGATTGAGACGCTGCTGGCTTTGGGTGCAACGCAGCAGCAAGCGGTGCTTAAAACTGTTCAGCTTTCGGCTTCGGCTGCCATGCTGCCGGCGATTAATATGCTGATGGTTTTAGGTATTGTGGCGCTTCCGGGCATGATGAGCGGTCAGATTTTGGCAGGTGAATCTCCTTTAATCGCAGTTCGATATCAATTACTGATCTGCTTCTCCATCGCCGCAACAGCCGCTATCGTGACTTGGGTAAGTATCCAAATGACACAGAAACTTTATTTCACGAAGGACGATCAATTTATCCGGACACAGGATTCCGGAGACTAACCGGCAAGACTACAAAATAAGAATACCCGAGAATTTGATCCCGGGTATTTGTTTTCTTGCTGTTGTACACAGGTTATTTATGAATCAATTGGCGTATGCGTTTATTGATTTCATCGCAAAGGCATTTGTAGTTGTTAGCCGCTTGTTCTATGGAGGCAAAGGCTGTGCGTTTGCATTTTTTAGCGAGATCTTTTTCCCACAGAAGCTGTTCTTCCAGCACTTTCTTTGGCTGCGGGCTTAAGTTTTGTGCAGCTTGAACTGTGCCGAACAAAATTTGTTCCAGTCTTTGGTACTCTTCTTGGCGACAGAGGATTTCATGGCTTTCAATCTTCCCTGCGCGTCTCAAACAGACTCGGAAATTGGAGTTGGTTTCGAGTTCTTGCCCTTCCGGCATATCCAAGCGATCACGAGCCGCCTGCAAATAGCAAGCTAAACTTAAATGCTGCTGATCATTTTGCTTACGAAGGGAATAATCACAATGGCTCTGACGCCAGCTTTCCCACTATGATTGATAGCGCAGAGCTTTTTGCTTTTCTCCTTCTGTCAGCAGCGTCATGTTTCTATCGAGTGCCTTGGCGATAGACATATTGAGACGCTCGAGCAGACGTTCCTGACAAGCAATTAATTGACGATCTGTAGATGCTGATTTGCGGCATGCAATATATTGTTTGTCTTCTTCAAAGTCCGATGCTGACACAGCGGAAGAAAAAGCCAAGACGATGGCGGCGAGAGATAGGCTGAGGACTTTCATAAAAAATTCCGTTGCGTGCACCATAATTTCATTCAATTGTAGAGATAAATGTTGGGAGTCTCCTCGGTGTTGGTAGTAATTTTTCTCAGGAAAAAACAAACCGCCTCGAGATTCTCGCAGGCGGCTTGAGTTATTGCGGCTTTAGTTCTGTCTATTCACCGTTTAGGAGAACGCCGGCGTTCGGAACAAACGAGGCGTCCAATGTCGATCCCTCGGGAAGTAATGTAGTTCCGGGGAGGAAAGGAACGGACATGGAATAGGGCTTCGGATTGAAACCGTTGACGACTTCAAATTGATAATCAACGCGGTCGCCTTCGAAAAGACGGTTGATCAGTTTGACAGCCAGACAATTATCGGAAGCGCCGATATTCAGATTTTCCGGACGTACGATGAGTAGCGCTTTTCCTCCGACCTTGGGCGGATTCAAGACACCCATACGGGCTTTGACCTTTCGTCCCGCAACATCAACGATGCCGTATTTGTCCTCAACGGAAACGAGTGTGCCGTAGAGCAGATTGGCCTGACCGATAAAGTCGGCAACGAACGGAGTTGCCGGGTCATCGTACAGATGCATCGGGGTTCCGATCTGCTCAATCTTGCCCTTGTTCATCACCATGATGCGGTCAGACATTGTCAAAGCTTCCTTTTGATCATGGGTTACATAGAGGCAGGTGAGCTTCAGTTCCTGCTGAATTCTGCGGATTTCGGTTCTCATGTGGAGACGCAGTTTGGCGTCAAGGTTTGAGAGCGGTTCGTCCATCAAAATTAACTGAGGTCTCAGAACCAATACACGGGCCAAAGCCACACGCTGCTGTTCGCCGCCGGAGAGCTGGTTCGGATAGCGATGTTCGGCTTTTTCCAAACCGACCATAGCAAGGGCCTCTTTGACCTTCTTGGCGATCACATCATTCGATTCTTTTCGGATACGTAAGCCATAGGCCACGTTGTCGAAAATCTTCATGTGCGGGAACAAAGCGTAGTTTTGGAACACAAAGCCCATGCCGCGTTCGTTGGCAGGAATTTTCGTGACGTCTTTGTCTCCGAGAAGAATCTGACCCTCGGTCGGTGTTTCAAAGCCGGCAATCATTCTCAGAGTCGTGGTCTTGCCGCAGCCGGACGGCCCAAGGAAGGTGAGAAATTCACCGGGCTGGACTTCAAGGTTAACGTTTTGAACAGCGTAGAACTTTTCGTTGTCTTTAACGTAGCTGCGAGAAATGTTTTTAAGCGTAAGAGATACGGACATTTAGCGGAGTCCTCCGGAAGCATCGCCTACCGGACAAAGAACTTTTGCCATTAAGGCCATAAAGGCAGAGGCGGCGAAGACAATCAAAATTAAGACGATAGAAAATGCGCAGGCCTGAGCAAACTGCAGCTCAGTCATACATTCCAAAATACGTGTTGTAATCAAGGTCCAGTTTACGGAGACCAAGAAAATCGTGGCACTAATAGCTGTCATCGAGTGGATGAACAAATAGCGCATACCGGTTAATACCGCGGGAAGAACCAGCGGCACTGTGATCTTCCTGAACGTGTAGGCCGAGGAAGCGCCCAAGCTTGTTGAAGCTTCTTCGATAGACGGGTCGATCTGCGTCAGGGCTGCGATTACGTTACGGATACCCGCAGAAGAGTAACGGAAGACGTAAGCAGCGATAAGAATGTAGACCGTGCCGGTCAGAACCAGGGGCTGGTCGTTAAAGGCAATGATATAGGCGATACCGACCACAGTACCCGGCAATGTATAGTTCAAGAGAGAGACGGTTTCCAAAGTCTTGTGACCGCGAATCTTGAGCCATTTGCAAACATAACCGATCAGAACTGCGAGCAAACCGCCGAGCGGCGTGCCGATACATGCAATCAGCAATGTGTCCTTAATGGCCTTCATGCCGAAAGTGAAGACGTAATGGTAGTTTTCAAACGTCAGTGAATTATCGACGCCCCAAACTTTTACCACTGAGCCCACCAAAATGATGGCGTAAAGATAAAGGACAAAAGCCGTAATGAAAGCAACGGTGCCGATGACGATTGAGGAAATCAAAACGCCGGGGCCCTTAATAGAACTTCTGCCGCCTGCTTTACCGCTGACGGTAACGAAGCTCTTACGGCTAACCCAGAAATTCTGCAGAGCATATACGGCCAAGGCCGGAATCAAGAGGAGGAAGGACAAAGCAGCACCGCCCTTGAAGTCATACATACCCGTGATCTGCAGATAGGCTTGTGTCGGCAGCACAGGGAAGGAGTGCCCGCCCAGAACCAGCGGTGTAGCAAAGTCCGCGAGAGCGCAGGAGAACACGAGCAGGAAGGCATTGGCTAAACCCGGAACCGACAGGGGAAAGGTGACGGATTTGAAAACGTTGAAAGGAGAGGCACCTAAAGAATAGGCAGCATCTTCTAAGTTCGGGTCGATTCTCATGAGAATCGTCGACAACGTCATAAAGGCAATCGGGAAGTATGTCAGCGTTTCTGAAATAAACGTGCCCCAGAAGCCGAAGAAATTGAGGTTTTCCAAGCCTAAGGCTGTGAGGATGATGCCGTTCGGCCCCAAGCAAAGCGTCAGCGCAATACTTGATGTGAAAGGAGGAGAAATCAGCGGCAGAAGCGGTACTGCACTGATAAAGAAAGTAAGCCACTTCGGCAGCGATAAACGCGTTACCGCAAAGGCAAAAATAAATCCGATGATCGTACCGGCAAAACCGACAGAGCTCGCCAAAATAATGCTGTTGACAATGGCGCGACGGTCATACCAATTGGCGAGGAACGGCAATAGGTTTTCAAATGTCAGGTGACCGTCGACAATGAAAGTCATTGCCAGGAGGCGAACGATCGGGTAAAGGACGAATACGCCCATGGCGAGCCAAAGGACACAAATGGTGAGCAATGTCACCGGGTCCCTCTGCTGCTTAGTTCCGCTCGTCATTTAAGTACTCCTAATGAAACGGGGGTTCGACTTGGCCAAGCAGAACCCCACATTTTTTAAATCACGTTAAAACGGTGAAAAATTACTTAATGACTTCGTTAATCCAGCGGTTTGTATATTCTTTACGTTTTTCGCCCTTCCAGGCAACGTCAACGTCTTTCATGTTGATCTTGGAGAGATCAAGCAGCGGATTGCTTGTCTTAACGTCGGAACGAGTCGGAACGTAGTTGATCTTGTTTGCAACGATGAAGTCTGCAAATTTCTTGCTTGTGGCCCAGTCGACAAACTTCTTGGCAGCGTCCATGTTCTTGGCGCCTTTGACGATACCGGTTGCTTCAATACCGTAGGAAACGCCGTCCTTCGGATAAGTAATTACAACGGGATAGCCCTGCTGCTGGATATCGAGTGCATCAACGATGTAGAAGATGCCGGAGCCGCACTGGCCGGTAGCGATTGGCATCGCACCGCCTGCACCGCTCTTGGTGTACATCTGGATGTTGCCGTTTAATTTCTTCTGATAAGCAAAGGCAGGATCTTCGCCCATGACTTTCACGAGGGAGTAGATACGTTCTGTTGCCGTACCGGAAGTACGAGCGTCGGCCATCTGGAGGTTGTTTTTGTAGCGCGGATCAAGGAGGTCATTCCATGATTCCGGGGCGTGCATCTTATTCTTTTCCAGGAACTTGGTGTTCGTTAAGAAGCACAGAGGAATGATACCGATGCCGGTCCAGTGATTCTGAGGATCGCGCAGGTTAGCGGGAATTGCGTCGGAGTCTTTAGGACGATACTGTTCGAAAATGCCTTCCTTAACGCCGGCTGCGTATGTGTCGGCAGGTCCGCCGAGCATAACGTCAACCTGAGGATTCTTCTTTTCTGCATTCAGACGGGCCAGAGCTTCGCCTGAAGAGAAACGCATGAAGTTTACTTTGATGCCTGTATCTTTTGTGAATTCTGCGAAAACTTTAGAAGCATATTTTTCAGGCATGATGGAATATGCGTTCAGTTGTTCGGCAGCATTAACAGATCCTGCCAACAGCGTAAATGCCATTGCGGCAACGGTAAGTAATTTCATAGAGACCTCTGAGTTAACCGACGAAACGTCGTAATAGTCGTAATTGTAACCACGACAGCTTGATTTGTTGAACTTTTTTTGCACTTGAGCGATACAAAACGTTTATTTCTCGGGAGCTCCATGAGTCAAATATCCAACAAACGAGAAAATAAGCATGAATGCAATCAGCTTGCAGAAAATAAATACCTTGTCGAAAAAACAAAGTGTTATCAACTGACAGAAATAGCTAAGGCAGCCGAAGCTGCCTTGAAACTGAAAAATCAGACGGGAGAGTTTTCACCTTCTAAAACAGAAGGGAAGTCTCGGAAATCAATTTTGGTTTTCTGAACTTTTTCTTTGATGGGAAGAACTTTGTGGAGCGGTTCGTTATGAACTAAGGAAAGCAGCATGGACTGATACTGATCTTCCGTCATTTCGCATAAAACGGATTCGCCGTTAACCATGCTGAAGCGAACAGGTTCCTTAAAAGAACGGGTATCGGTGAAGCAGACAAGATTGAGATTGATGAGTTTTCCATCCGGAAGCACAACGATCATAGTTACTCCTTGGTTATCATTTTTTTACACTTCAACGATTCTATTCTAACTATCAATGAAGGCTCTGGATCGAATAGAGGCTGTGACTTCGACGAGCTGCGTCTACGGTCCATTTTGATTTTCTGAAAGGTTTTTGATCGAAATTCGGACTAATAAGACCTGCGGAACGGTTCCTTTTTACTTGCACTTCGCTAGTAAAACGCCAGGAGAATTTTTCGACGTCGGAGATTTCCACTTCCTACGGGTCCTAAGAAGCCGTTGTTTCTAAAATGCAGCAGTTAAGAAAACGTTTTTTTGGCAATACTATGGAAGAAGAAGTTATTGAGATAGGCTCACCTTTTGCAGCTAAAAGAGTGATCCTTCTTCATGGATTGACCGGGACTGCAACTTTTATTCGTCCTGTTGCTGAATACTTATATAGAAGACTTGGCGAAAGCTATTCTTTTATTCTTCCGACAGCACAGATCATTAAAGTAAAGCAGTTTAACGGCGAGCCTGTTCATGCTTGGTTTGATGTAAAAAGTTCCGACTTCCGCCGAGAGGCAGACGTTGGAGGAATTTTTGCATCCTCTGATCGGATTGCTTCCCTGATTGGAAAAGAGATTTCTCAAGGCGTCAATCCCGAAGATATTTTTCTTGGCGGATTTTCTCAAGGCGGAGTCATCGCTTTAACAACCGCACTTTTGGAACCTTTTGCGGTTGCGGGTGTTTTTGCGCTGTCCTCCTACCTTCCTTTAGAAGAACAGCTGATAAGCCAACTGACGGATGCCTCCAAAGACGTCCCGATTTTCCAAGCGGTGTCTCTTAAAGACGAATTTATTTCTCAAGAAATGTCTGACAGGGCCTCAGAATTTTTGAGAGCGCGCGGCAATCCCGTTCGCGTACAAAAATACGATATGAAGCACGAAATACGAAACAGAGAGCTCAATGACGTCATCAATTGGATGCAATCGTTAGTCTGAAAATTCCGGCTTAGGTTAACTTCAGGCACAAAAAATCCGCCGGCGAATAATTCTTGCCAGCGGCGCTTGTTAACTTCAGGAGTACTTCTCTAACGGCTTTTATTTTACGCCTTCCTAGTAAAAATACTAGTTTTTTCTTCATTTAGATTCATAAAACGAGCAATATATACCAAAATTATGCGATGTTCACTGCTGTTTTACTAATGAATTTTAAGGAGAGGAGAGTGAACTTCAAGTGAATGAAAAATGAAAAATTAAGAAAAATTTTTGTCAAATAATTATCCTCTAGTACGCATTAGTGTTGCATCTATCGGAAAAAAGAGCTTAGGAATAACACTTAGGATTTTCATAAGAACAACAAGTTAACAAAAAGTTACACCCTTCCCAACTAAAAATGAAAGTTCTAGGATGACCACATAATTATTAACTCAAATCCATAGGTGCAACATGGTTGGTGTAATCCTTACGCTGGTCGCTATCGGGTTGGTCAGCTACTTCGTCATCAAAAACTACTATCCTCCTATCATCCTCTTGCTTTTGGGCCTGCTGCTCCTGTTCTGTGCTTATTTGGAAGGAGTTCCTGCAGTTGCTCCTAAAGCTTCCACCAATTTCTTTGCGTTTGACTTTGCTCAGGCATTTACAAACCTCTTAAAGGGACGCTTGCCCGGCTTAGGTCTCAACATTATGGCGATTGCCGGCTTTGCTGTTTATATGGACCGTATCGGCGCCAGCAAAGCATTGGTTAAGTTGTGTGTTAAGCCCCTGAAGGCCATTCGCTCTCCTTATGTCCTGCTGGCTCTGACTTACGTCGTCGGCCAGTTCATCGCATTGTTCGTGAACTCTGCGGTCGGACTCGGTCTTCTGCTGATGGCCTCTATTTATCCGCTGCTGGTTGCTTTGGGCGTTTCCCGTACTTCTGCAGCTGCCGTTATCGCTACAACCTGCTGCTTGGACTTAGGACCGTCCAGCTCCAACGCCATGCGTGCCGCTGACCTCTGCAATATGGACGTTGTGACCTACTTCGTTCAAGGCCAAGGTCCTGTCGCGCTTTGCACGATTGCCTCCGTTGCAATCGGCCATTATTTCGTACAGCGCTGGTTTGACAAGAGGGAAGGCGCTGCCGCCAATAAGGAAGACGCAAAAGAAAGCGCCCTTGACGTTGACGAGGCTCTTAAAGGTGCCGGTCCTGCCTATTACGCTATTCTGCCGATGCTGCCGCTGGGCCTTTTAATCGGCTTCTCTCCTTTGGTCTACAAAGCCATCAAACTGAATCTCGTTACTGCGATCATCGTTTCTCTGATTATTGCTTTGGTTGTCGATATCGCCACTCGCCGCGATTTCAAACAGTGTTGCAAAGATTCTCAGGCGATCTTTGAGGGAATGGGCAAGGTCTTTACCTCTACCGTCAGCTTGATCGTTTGCGCGGAAATGTTTGCTCTTGGTTTAAACAAGATCGGCGGTATCTCCACGATGATTCAGGCAGCTGCTTCTATCCAGAACGCAGGTTTGTTCATCATGCTGATCGTCATGCTCGTCATCATGATTGTTGCTGCGATCGTCACCGGTTCCGGCAACGCTGCCTTCTTTGCATTTTCTCCGCTTCTTCCTGAAGCTGCTTCCTCCGTCGGTATCCCGACACTGGCACTTGCGGTTCCGGTTCAGCTCTCTGCCGGTATTGCTCGGACGATGAGCCCGATCGCCGGCGTCATCATTGCGGTTTCCGGTATCACCGGCTTAACGCCGATTGCTCTGATTCGCCGCACAATTCCGGTCATGATCATTGCCGTGATCGTTTCTGTAACCAGCAGCTTAATCTTCTTATAAAAGGATCTTTCTATGGCTTATTTAATTAAAGGTGCTCATGTCTACAACCCGGATGATCTGGGAGTTCAGGATGTTCTGGTAATTAACGACAAGATTGCCGCAGTCGGTAAAGATCTGACGGTTGTTTTGCCCGAACTGGAAACAGTTGACGCTTCCGACAAAATCCTGACGCCGGGCTTCATTGACCAGCATATTCACGTCACCGGTGGCGGCGGAGAAGGCGGCCCTCGCAGCCGTACACCTGAGATTGTTCTCAGCGAACTGATCTCCTGCGGTACCACGAGTTTGGTCGGAGTTTCCGGAACCGATAGCGTCACCCGTTCTTTACCGAATCTTTTGGCTAAAGTTCAGGCTTTGACCGAGGAAGGCGTAACCGCTTGGATGTACACAAGCAATTATTCCTATCCCCCGACAACCCTGACAGGTTCTGTCAAAAATGATCTGCTGATGGTTCATGAGGTTTTAGGCGTCAAGATTGCCTTAGGCGACCATCGTTCGTCTTTCCCGACAACGCAGAATGTTCTTGACCTTCTGACTCAGATTCGTGTTGGCGGCATGATTGCCGGAAAGATTGGTGTTCTTCATATCCATCTTGGCAACGTCCCGGGTGCATTTGAGATGTTCGAAGAAATTGTTAATCGCGGTTTCCCGATTCGTCACATTCGTCCGACGCACTGTGCTCGTGATAAGTATGTTTTCAGCAAAGCACTTGAATTTGCGAAGAGAGGCGGCCGTATCGACATTACAACCGGGGGTTCCTGCTGCTTTGAAAGTCCTGCTGACGCAGTAGAAGCTGCTTGGGATGCCGGAATCGAACCGTCCATTATGACGATGAGCTCAGACGGTCACGGATCGGTTCCTCGCTTTAATGAAAAAGGCGAAATGGTCGGTCTTGGTGTCGGAGGCGTTGCCTGCAACCTTCGTGATCTCAAGAAGCTGATTGCAAGAGGTCATGCCGTTGAAAAAGTTCTTCCGCTGCTTACCCGCAACGTAGCCCGCGGCTTGGGAATGAAAGGCAAAGGCGAAGTTTCCGCTGGAAACAGCGCGGACCTGTGCCTCTTCGATGAGAACTGGGAACTTCAGGACGTTTACAGCAAAGGCGTCTTGATGATGAAAGACAAGGAGCTCCTGCAGAAAGGAACCTTCGAATACTAATCTTCTGATTATGTGACTCAGACCGCACTTCTGTTCATTCGGATGTGCGGTTTGTTATTCTTGGTCGGAAAATTAGAAAAATCTTGAGGATTTTGATGAACGAAAAACAAAAAGAATTCTTGGCCCAAAGCGGCATTAACTTAACTGACGGTCTGGCTTATTTCTCGGAGAACGAAAGACTCTATCGTGAATTTCCAGCGGTTTCCTACTCTCGACGCCAAGAAGCTCGTTAACGCCCCA
>OGNY01001589.1_pt1 | contig 14099 bp, 8 predicted proteins | sample 1573551 | NCBI WGS metagenome assembly OGNY01 (sample SAMEA2581885, study PRJEB24529) | metagenome | biome: Human gut stool | place: China | collected 2011
ACTGGTCCGCCGTGCAGATGTTCAAGGATAATCCGGACACGACGGTAGAGGCGACCATGCTGGTACGGCCTCGCATGAAATGCAAGAAGATACGTGTGATGCTTTCCAGCATGCCGCTAGCGGACATGGCCCCGCCGAAACACATGGCGCAAATGATCAGCCAAATCGTGTTCATCATCCCGGCCATTCCCCGGGTAGAGACTAGAGAGTTCAAGGCCTCGTTGCCGGTCTGTATCTGCGTGCTGTCATAGAAAGTCATCAGCAGGCCTTTGATATAGGCGATAATTCCGCTATCCGTGATCCCGGAAATCTCCAATAAGGCGTTTGGCTGGAAGATCAAGGCGAATATTCCGGCGAGTATGGAGGAGGCGAAAAGCACTACGATCGAAGGTGTCTTCTTGGCGATCATGATTCCGGTAACGATCGGTACGATCATAAGCCAAGGCGTGATATGGAACGAGCCTTTCAAGGCTTCGGAGAAAGCGGCTATCTGGGATGCGTCCGCTGTCTCCCTCGAGAATCCGGCGATGCTGAATACGATCAGTGTGACGATCATAGAGGGAACGGTCGTATAAAGCATATACCGGATATGCGTGAAAAGGGGCGTGTCCGTTACGGAGGCCGCCAATACGGTCGTGTCTGATAACGGCGACATCTTATCCCCGAAATAAGCGCCCGATATAATCGCTCCCGCTACCCACCCCGTACTGAAGCCTTGCGCCTCGCCAATCCCGATCAAGGCGATCCCGATGGTGGCGATGGTAGTCCACGAGCTACCCGTCATGACCGATACGATACTGCATAGCAGGCAACAGGCCACGAGGAAGAAATCCGTTTGCATGACTTGCAACCCATAATAGATCAAGGACGGCACGATCCCGCTTACCATCCAACTGCCCGATAGGGTTCCGATCAATAAAAGGATGATGACAGACGGTGCAATCCCATAGATGTTACGGGCGATTTGCCCCTCGATATCTTCCCACTTGATCTTGCAATGAAAGACGGCGATCAAAGAGCAGATCGAGGTGGCTATCAATAATACGATTTGGCTGGCTCCTCCAAGGGAATCGCCCCGGAAAATATAGATGGCTACGGCCAGCATGATGACTAATGTCACTACGGGTAGTAAAGAGATCGCGATGGAGGGTGTCCGGGGCTTTTCTGCCATGGGTTTATTCACTTCGTTTGTTATTTATCATGGATAATCCGAATAAATTCTTTATACGGACTTGCCTTGTGTTATCGATTCTAATTAATTTCGCTGCAAAAATAAAAAAGGATTTGGATAGGAGGGTAACTTATGGTAGTAAATAATCGGTTAGGCTATTTATTTGTCTTTTTGGGGATGAGTATGGCGCTATATGCCCAGCGAAAGACGGAAGTGATCCGTTATGGCGATCTGGATCAGTGGGTGGTACGTAAGATCACGGAATCGGCTATTATCGGGAAGGAGACAAAGACTCTTTACTGCGTTGGCCCTATGGATACGATTATCGGAAATAAACCTTTTGAGCCGAAAGCTTCGCCTTGGGGCAGTTCTAACGTGATGGCAAGGGTGAGCGGGATTACGAAAGCTAGCGTCAGTGTCTACCCCGAAAGACGGGATGAGGGGTATTGCGCACGGCTGGAGACGGGTATAGAATCGATCTCGGCGATGGGTATCATGAACGTGAAGGTGCTGGTCGGTGGATGCCTCTATCTCGGCCGTTTTCTGGAACCGGCGAAGAATTCTTCGGAGACGTGGGGGCAGATCGTTTGCGGTATCCCGTTTCACCAAAAACCTACGTCCTTGTTATTCGATTATAAGGTGAAACTCTCCGGTGATCCCAATCGTATTAAATTGAGTGGTTTTAGCAAGAGATCGGAGGTAAATGGCATTGATATGCCTTTGGTGAATCTCTTTCTTCAGAAGCGTTGGGAAGATAAGGACGGGAACATATATGCTAAGCGTATCGGTACGCTGGTAATCCGGATGGATGAAAATACGGATTGGGTAAACGATGCCAGTTTTACGATCTTATACGGCGATATCACGAAACGTAGCGATTATGAAGAATATATGGGGTTTCAACTCGGTGAGTCCGCCCGTTATAGCTTGAACAGCAAAGGCAAGAATGTGCCCATCCAAGAAATCGGCTGGGGAACGGAGGACGATGAGGTAACCCATATGATCTTAGAGTTCTGTTCCAGTCACGGAGGCTCATACATAGGGTCTCCGGGAAATACCTTTTGGGTAGATAATATCCGGTTGGGATATTGATCCTATTATCGTTGAAACCCTATGGTATTTGTCTCCGGTCTTGATACAGAAGCCAACAAATGAAGCGTAGCTTGTTTTATTCTATGGTTTCGTGATCAGAATATAATAGTCTGATATTAGCCTCTAATATTCTGAATCCACTCCCATGGTCGTGCGGCATACCATATTTGGGGCCAGATTTATAGCTCCCGATTCTTATATCATACATTATCTTCCCATCGGTTAAGAGTGATATAAAACGTTCAAATGATGGCTCTGTATATATATCGGCTTTATTGAAGTAGAAGAGTTCCTTACCTCCTTCTTTTTTCGTTTGGGCAGTTACATATAATAAGTTCTTTAGCTTCTTTGTTAGTGCTTTTTGAATGTCTTGATAGGTGTAACCTACGCTACAATCTAACAGCTCTTTTGTATTTAAGTCAAATACTCCTATTAATATTGTCTTGGCGACAGGGTTGTTTAGGAGTTTAAAAGAATATTTCTTCATATATGTGTTATAGCTATTTGCAAACATAGACGTATGCAAGCTATTTATAGATGGTGCATCTTCATAAGGTGTGCCAAATTTATCTTTTAAATAAGCATTCGCACGTTTGGGAAATGAGGGGCTTTTAGTGAATAGGGTAACGTAAGAGCATGAAGCGCCGCGATGAGATTTTATTTCGAATCCAGCTAAATCGGGCTCGTCTAAATTGTTCTCGACAACTCCGATGTAATCTTTAAATGTTTTTCCAATCCCAGTATTGTTGGCTCTATTGCTTGGAACATATTCCAAGGATTTAACCTCTTTGAACTTTGAAATAATAAAATCCTTATTCTCCATAACGTATTATATTAAATATGAGTAAGTCAATAATATCTCTATCTTTGGAAAAATCTTCCTCTGATATGAATAGCTGTTCTATGGTAATGTTGAAATAGTGGCATATTTTATAGATCTGACTAAGGGTGTACTTATGTGGAAATTTAGGGCTTTCTATACTCCCTATTAAGCCCGGAGCCACTTCGAGGAGATTCGACAACTCTTTTTGGCTAACATTGTTGGCCTCTCTTAGCTCCTTTATCTTAAGGATGATTTCAAGTTGATACTCGGTCTTTCTAATCATTATTGTTATTTTTGCCCAAAAATATAGTTTTATATATGCTTGTGTACTCACAATATGTGAGCAATTGAGTATATTTGCACTCACATAATATAAGTAAGGAAGGTATGTACAAAAGAACGATTGATAATAGGTGGAGCTTTAAGGATGCCGATACCAAAGAATTTACTCATTGCTATCATGCGTATCCTGCGATGATGATTCCCCAAGTAGCACGAGCTCTAATAGAGGAATATAAGCCAGAGGATGGAGTTGAGCTACTTTTTGATCCATATATGGGAAGCGGTACATCGTTAGTTGAGGCTTCTATAAAAGGTATAAACGCGATAGGAACAGACCTTAATCCATTGGCTAGATTGATGAGCCATGTAAAAACAACCCATTATGATTTATCTTGTATCAGAGATACTTTTTCAATGATGCAAGCCTTGTTCTTTGAGTATTCTGAAGATAAGGTCAAGAATAAGAATTTCGATAATATTTCTAATTATACTTATTGGTATTCCAGAGATAGCCTTTTGCGCCTTTCTTATATTTATCAAGTAATTAATGAATGTGTGGCTTTAGATTTCGCTGATTTCTTTAAAGTCCCTCTTTCCGAGACTGTTAGAGAGGTATCGTTTACGAGGAATGGAGAATTTAAGCGGTTTAGGATGAAGGAAGAGAAAATTAAAGACTTCAAACCGGATGTCTTTCGATTGTTTGAAGAAAAGGTTATAAGAAATATAAATGGACTTGAGGAGTTTAATAGTATAAAATATCCATGTAATATAGATATCTATGACTTTAATAGTACTATAGAAATCCCTTCCGATATAATACAGCCGAATAGTGTTGATATGGTTGTAACCTCTCCGCCTTATGGCGATAGTAGAACAACCGTTGCTTATGGACAATTTTCAAGGTGGGCAAATGAATGGTTCAATTTTGAAAATGCTAAAACACTAGATAATCTCCTAATGGGGGGACGAGTTCAGAAAGAGGAACTTTTTGAGACTAAAAGCATTAAATCTGAACTGGACGAAATAAAGAGCATTGACCCAAAGAGAAATTTGGAAGTGGTCTCGTTTCTTAATGATTATAGCTGTTCTATAAAGAATGTCGCATCTGTAATAAAGAGTGGTGGAGTCGTTTGTTATGTCGTAGGGAACAGAACGGTTAAGGGGGTTCAAATTCCATTAGATTACTTTACTGCTGAAATGTTTGAGAAGAATGGTTTTACACATATCGATACTATTGTTAGAGAAATACCTAACAAAAGGATGCCTTCCAAAACAAGTCCTACTAATGTGGCAGGGAAGAAGGTTAGCACGATGTGCAATGAATATATAGTCATATTGGAGAAGAAATAAGGAAAGAGGCTGTTTTATTTGACTGAATTGATAGCCAATGGCTCCTAGTGTCGAGTTCTTTCTTTTTGACAGTTTGTAATCTTAACGCCCGTAGAATCGATTATTGCGGGGGAATGTACAGTCTACTCTTAAATTTGAGTTAAAATATATTTAATCGCTTGTTGGATAGTTGGATATCAAAAGATGCTCTTTTGTTCTAGCGAAACTAGCTCATCCTAATTCCTATTTTATGGGATGAAAAACCTATCTCAATGGGTTACGATAGGGAAGTGACAGGGTTATGATGGCTATTCTTGATAGTTCACGACCCTATTCTTGACTATTCACGATGCCCAACGGCACTATTGGCGTTGCCAAACACGACCGATAGCGTAGGCTTTTGTCGATACTCGTGTGTAAAAAGTAGTACTTTGCCGCATAAAACGCCGCTTACAACCTCCTTTTTCCCATTATCTTGCCTCTTTTACGAATAGGCTATGTCACGATATGCGCTTTATTTCGGTCAAAAGGATTGTATGAATGCTGTTTTACTGACAGGGAGATTCGCGGGAAATAGTCTGTATTGGAAGTAAAATATAAATAGATAATTGAAAGTAGAAATGAATTGTTCTTTTAATGTACGCTCGTACATTAATGTATAGTTAAATACGTTGATATTTGAGAATTTTTTATGGGATAGAAACGACTAGTTTAAACGATCGATTCTTTTAGTCATTTGCAAAGGTACGCGTTTCTTCGATACTTGCAACCCTTCCGAGCTATTTTTTTATCACTTATTCTCTTTCTTATCAATAGGATAGGTTATCCTCTACGAAACAACCGATTCTTTCAACAAACCTCCCGTTTCGACACTAAAAAAACGCAAGATTTAGACGATCGTTTAGACTAGTCGTTTTCGAGTAGTGGTCGATGATTTAAAGTGTTGAACGGTATTTAATTAACACTATTATTAATATTAAATTTTCGATTTATGAACAAAAAGTTTACAACGTTTCTGGCTAGTGCCATGCTTGTATCTGCTTTCTCGGTAGGTTCGGTAGCGGCATATGTTGGGGCTGTTGCTCCTGCAGAGGATGTAGTAACTTCTACTACTCCTGCGACAGTAGAGGGCAAAGATTTGGCAAAAGATCAAACAGTCTTGTTTATGAGCGGTAGCGATTTCTTGGCTGCTGGTAATGATAAGGCTGATTTTGGTAAGTTTGTTACAGTTTCAGGTACTGCTTCTACCTTTGAATTGGCAGACTTAAATCAAGCCATGTGGACAGTTTCCGCAAAGAAGAACAATCTGGGTGTAGATGTGTTCTCTTTCGTGAACAAGGCTACGGGTTTGTCGTTCGCTGTGGATCCTTCCATGGCTGTCGCTTCAGATAAGAAGAGTGAGGCAAAAGTGGCCACCTTGGGCGGTAGCGCTACGGAATGGGTTGTTAAAGACAACACTTTAGTCTCTTATGTAGATGGTAAGAAGTTTGTTTATCTGGCAACTCGTGGTGAGGGTTCTACTAAGGAAATAATCTTAGTGAAAGCTGAGGAGGTTGGAGAAGACAAGGTCTCTATCTCTTTCAACAAGGATCAGATCCCAACATCGATGCAGTTGCATGCCGAGGATTTGAATAAGTTGTTGCAATCTGTTTCTGCTGAAGGTTATTTTGGCTTAAGTATGAACCCGGAGGTTTCAAAGGGAAATACAAACCATTTGACTGCTACAGCGTTGAAGGCAGTTGACGTTGAGGAAGAGGCTACTCTAGCCGCCACACCAACAGTTTCAGACTATGTGCAATTGCAAGTTAAGGACAAAAAAATTGATGGGGAGGATGCCTTTGTGGTAGTTGATACGGCTTATTATGAAGCTACTGAGGCTCCTACAACGATAAACTTGGTGCCGATAAACGTGCGGAAGGTTCTTATCAATTTAAATTCACTTATAACGCACAGAAGAATGAGCTGTATGCTCAAGTTAAAAAAGTTGTTTATAAGCTTACTGCCAATTCTGGTAAAGCAACTGAATATGCTAAAGATATCAAAGAGGATAATGATAACTCTTGGTGGTCTGTAAAAGAAGGCTTTTCTTCTTCAAACGGAAAAACAAAATTAAGTACAGCGGAAAATCAATACATCTACTTGGCTAACTTGGGTGGAAACAAGTTGTTGACAGTAAACACTAAAGAGACTCAGAAAGGTGAAAAACCGTCTCCGGAAGATCAACGTACGAAGATCACTTTGGGAACGAACTTCACAGGATTGGTTCCGACTACTTTGGCTGATGGCGTTTATATGATTCAGTTTAAGGCCGGTGGCTCTGATAGAGACGAGCTGAAGGGTACTTATGCGTTGGCAAACTTAGCAGGAAACTTTGGTTGGGCTAAACAAGCTGAACGTCAAGACTTCAATCATATGCCAGCAGCTCAGTGGGTTGTAACGAAGAATGGTATATCTTCTACTTCTTCTATCAGCATTCAGAACCGTGAGTTCAATGACAAAGATAAGGATGGTGTATATCCGACTGTTAAAATCCCGACGAATGTCCAATTGTATGCCGTTAAGGACAGCAAGGACGTATTCTTCTATACAACGAATGATGGGAATGAATCTGTCGCTGATACCGTAAGCTTCGTTGCTATCAAGGACGCTAAGGATTTGAAGATCGGTTATCGCTATGTGCCCGAGGATTCTGCTATGGTTCAGACTTATGTATTCAATTACTTACATGGTCTGGCATTAGACAAATATCTGTATACTCCTGCCGGTAAGGATTCTATCGTTCGTGTAAACGAGAATGGTGATAAGACAAACTTCCGTTTGGTGGTAGTTGCTAAGGATGATAACTATGGTGTTGGCGATAGCTTGGTAAGAAATGTTTACCAGATCAAGAATGGCGAAAGCTACTTAACATACGACAGCAAAGCTAAGAAGTATGTTCTAGGTTCTACCCCGACTAACTTCTTCTTGAAAGAGAACAACTGTATTGATGGTAAGCATTATTACGCTTTGGTTGAGGCTGTGGTACGTAAATATAAGATTACAGAAGGGGATAAGATCTATTCACCTGCTTATAACGGATTCAAGTCTACAGACAAAGTAGTGGTTGATGGCAAAAAGGTTCCTGTTCCTACTTTAGATAAAGGTCAGGAGACTCTATTGTTCGATGCTGATGGTAACTATTTGGTAAAAGACAACAGTGTTATTAAGAAAGCTTTTGTCTATAAAGCAAACTCTAAGAATAATGATGTTATTGAATTGATGGAGATTGTGTTAGATAATAATACTACTCCTCAAAAAGATAAATCTTATTATGCTTCTAGTGCCGCTCAAAACGGTTTGAAGGCTTCTGTAGATGACAATACCTTGGATTTGACTCAGGGTTCTACGGATGATAAGTTTGATACTGGAACAAAGCGTGAGATCCGTACTTCCGCATTCGCCGTTGTGACAGATGATTCTCCATTATACCGTCGTTTCAACAACGCTGTGTTGAATGAGAGCGAAACCGCTGATAGCTTGTTCTTCGTAGAGAAGATCCGTAAGGAATACTTGATGGATGAGTGGAACAAGAATTTAACGGACAAGACTGTTGATTATGTAGGTATCTGGAATAAGGAGAAAGCTGATGGCAAGTTAGCGTTCATCGTTGATACTGCGTGGGTAAATCGTGGTGCCGGTACTATCAAACCTCAGTATTTGGTTTCCGTGGCACGTGACGATCAAGAAGGTACTCCGGGTATTCCTTGTACGTATGAGCATAATCACTTCGATAATGCTGGTAATCCTGTTAATGCCGCTAATTGCTCACACGCAACTAAAGCGCATCCGGGTTTCAACTATGGTAAGTATATGGTAAGCTTCGCCGACTCCGCTCTTATCAAGGGTAAGGAATATAAGACTCCGTATATGGATATCGATGGTGGTTACACTCGCGTAGGTTTCGTGAAAGCGATCCATTATGGTGACAGTTTGTATGTATTGACAAACGGTTTTGAGAAGATGACTCCGGCTGAGTTGGATGTTGAGACGATTATCGCTAATTACAAGAAGGCCGGTTTGGAGAACTTCATCGTAAACTTGCAGGGTGACAACCATAAGAACGTTACTTGGTCATTCCGTTACGTAAATCCTGATAAGGCTGGTGTTGTGACAGAAGAAGGTGAAGCAAATGAGTTCTTGTTCGAGTCTAACATCTATAACGAGAATGGTTTGACTTCAACAGGTAAGGCTACTAAAGGTTTTGATAAAGCTGTAGCCGGTTCCATCGCTCCTCAATATGCCGCATGGTTGAAGATGCAAAACGGTTGTTTGGTATTGACTCGTGGCGACTCTGAATTCAATGCTGCTAAGACTGGTTCTGACGGTGCCTTGATCTTCAACGCATACCAGAAGACTGACGCTGAGGATATGGTAACATCTATCGAAGGCGCTAACGCTGAAGGCGTATCTATCGTAGCCGGCAACGGTACTGTAACCGTTCAAGGCGCAGCCGGTAAGTCTATCGTTATCACGAATATCTTAGGTAAGGTTGTCGCTGAGACTGTTCTTACCTCCGATAACGCTACAATCGCTGTACCTGCCGGTATCGTAGCGGTAGCTATTGATGGTGAGGAAGCTGTAAAGGCAATCGTGAAATAAGAAATAAACGAAATAAGATAATCATACGATTTCCGTGCGGGTATCGATCCAAGTAATCCGTGACGGATGAACAGGCGGGAGTTGGATTAATATTAATACTAAAGTAATAAATTAAGAGGTCCGTAAGTACCTCCGTGAGGAGGAAGTACGGATAAAGGAACAAGAGGATGCGTCGATATAATGTACGCATCCTCTTTTGTGTTTATAGCGGGTGTTGAGGATAAATCCTGCTTCTACTTGCAAAAGAGCGAGATAAGCAACGGCACGCTGATCTCGAGGATAATCCCGTGAATAATAGCCACAGGTACGATATTCTTTCCGGAATACCGGCTGATAACGGGAAGACAAACATCCATAGAATTGATTCCCGCCACGGATACCGGAGCGAATTTACCAAAGAAAGAGGCATACAACGGTGCCCCGAATAAAGCTAACATTTCCCGGATGATATTAGCCAATAACGCGATAGCCCCGAGTTGCGAAGCGATTTCTATCCCTGCCGACGCCTCTTTCAGTTGTACGATAAGCAAGGAGGATAAGGAATAATAAGCGAATCCGCTTCCTACAGCCATACAATCATATATATTCCACGAGGTCAATAACAAACTCGCCGCCGCAGAGAATACTAACGTGCCGATGATCGTAAAGAACGGCAGTAACAAACTGGAAAACCGGATATCCTTTACCATCTTTCCTAATTCGGCGTTTGCTCCCAGATTCAATCCTACTTGGATAACGAGAGCGTATAGCAAGAATTGCGGTAGTTTTTCGCAATACGTGGAGATAGTCGTGTTGGCGAAGGTTCCGCAAAAGATTCCCGCTGTGAAACATAAGATAACGATTAGGTTATTTTTCATTGAGACCTCCTTTCTTGATAAATAATTTATAAGCGATAAAAGATGCTACCAGACTTCCCAATACTCCGCAAATAGCTAGTATGGCAGCTTGTATTCCAAACTCACCAATATTATTCAGCAAAGATTGGTTGGCTCCTATGGTAATACCAAATATGAACAACATCGTGAAAATCGTATAAGAGATGGAATGTTCCAATCCCTTGAAAGCGGGGACGTGTCGGCATAAATAACCGACGCTTATCCCCAGACCTAATAGACCTAGAATGATAAACATAAGCATATTGTATTTTGAGATGCGCAAGACATCCTTTCCCCGGAAACGAAGCATACGAATACTCCCTCTTTTCCGCAGAAGTTAAACTTGAGTGCAATTAATACCTAGATGTAGGTGTAGAAGAGAACTATAAAAAGAAGTCCTCTCAAGAAGAGTATGAATGGATTTAGACAAAACCGCTGAACCAATGAACATGCACGATCGTGTTACCCGAGAAAGCTCGGGTATACCATCTTTTTGAGTTGTTCAGAAGCTTCTTGTTCATCTTATTTGTATCATTGTTTGATTTCCGGTGCAAAGGTAGTAATAAATTAGAGATTCTAAAACTTTTTCTAGAATCGGATATATAAGGGACTTGACTTGGATTTTGGATCTTTTTATGTACATTTGAGGTCCTACCCGCTATTGGGCCAACTAAAAACGGATAGAACAGATATGATTAAAAGATAAGATTGGTTATGAGGAAAAGAATGATTTTAACAGCATTGGCGGCTGCCGCTATCCCTACGTTGTTGATGGCGGCGGATGAGGCGAGATTAATGCGCTTTCCGGCTACAAATGGTTCAGAGATTGTATTCTCGTACGCTGGCGATTTATATAAGGTCCCGGCTACAGGTGGTGAGGCACAGCGATTGACATCGTATGTGGGGTATGAGATGTTTCCCCGTTTCTCCCCGGATGGTAAGACGATCGCTTTTACGGGACAGTACGACGGTAACACGGAAGTGTACACGATGCCCTCTTCCGGCGGTGAGCCATTGCGTATCACTTACACGGCTACGAATAGCCGTGACGATCTGGGCGATCGCATGGGCCCGAATAATATCGTGATGACTTGGACACCGGACGGTAATGGTATTGTTTACCGCAACCGCATCAGCGATGGGTTCTCCGGTAAGTTATATACGGTAAATAAAGAAGGTGGCCTTTCCGAGGTGGTTCCCTTGCCCGAGGGCGGCTTTTGTAGCTATTCGTCCGACGGAAAACAATTGGCTTACAACCGGGTAATGCGTGAGTTCCGTACATGGAAATACTATAAGGGTGGTATGGCCGATGATATCTGGGTGTATAATCCGGAGAAGAAAAGTGTAGAGAATATCACGAACAATGAGGCGCAAGATATCTTTCCGATGTGGATTGGTGATGAGATCTATTTCCTTTCGGATCGGGATTACACGATGAACTTGTTCGTTTACAATACGAAGACAAAACAAATAAGTAAGGTGACGAACTTCACCGAGTACGACGTGAAATTCCCTAGCAGCTTCGGCAATACGATCGTTTTCGAGAATGGAGGCTATATCTATAAGATGGATGCGGCGTCGAAGAAACCGGAGAAAGTGAACGTAACCCTCGCCTCCGATAATGTCTACGCACGTAGCGAGATCAAGGATGGCTCCAAATATATCACGAGTGCCAGCCTCTCCCCAAAAGGTGAGCGTATGGTGGTGACAGCTCGTGGCGAGGTATTCAATATCCCGGTAGATAAAGGGGTTACGAAAAATATCACCCGTACTCCGGGAGCGCACGAACGTGACGCTCAATGGTCTCCGGACGGAAAACATATAGCCTATATCTCCGACGCTACCGGCGAGACCGAGCTGTATCTCCAAGATTCCGAGGGGGGCGAGCCTACCCAGTTGACCAAGAATAACGATACGTATATCCGTACTTTCCAGTGGAGTCCGGATTCCAAGAAGATTGTCTATACGGATCGTAAGAATCGGATCAATCTTTTGGACGTATCTAACAAACAGCTAACAACTATCTCACAAAGTCTGTTAGGTGAAGCCCGCAACGTAAGTTTCTCTCCGGATAATAATTGGTTGACTTATTCCCGTGTGTCCGATAATAATTTCTCGATCGTCTATGTCTACGATATCGCGGGTAAGAAAGAATATCCCGTGACCGATAAATGGTACGAGTCTTATTCTCCGGTATTCAGTACGGATGGCAAATATCTGGTATTCACTTCCGCCCGTGATTTCAATCCTACGTATAGCCAAACGGAATGGAATCATGTGTATAATAATATGGGTGGCGTATATCTGGCGTTATTGTCTAAGGATACCGCTTCCCCGTTTATGGAAACGGATGCGGAGGTCGCCATTGAATCTACCCCAGCGAAAGCGGATGCCTCTAAAAAGGACGAGACAAAGAATGAGGCTTCTACTCCGGTCGTAAAGATTGATATAGAGGGTATCACGGATCGAATCGTTAAGCTCCCCTTGCCGGGATCGAATTACTACGATCTTTATTCCGATGGAACGAACGTGTATTATTTCACGAAAGGCGGCATGAAGATGTTTGACTTGAAGAAACAGAAAGAGGAAACCGTTAGCGATGCCGCTATGATGGTTGATCCGGCTGGCAAGAAAGCTGTTTTCTTTAAGGACGATCAACTATTCGTAACCGATATACCGAAGGGTAAAGCGAATTTAAGCAAGCCGGTTAATCTGGCGAATATGAAGATCACGGTAGACTATACGAAGGAATGGGCGCAAATCTTCGATGAGGCTTGGCGTGCTTTCCGGGATGGTTTCTATCTGGAGAATATGCATGGCAAGGATTGGAAGGCGATCAAGGAGAAATACGCCGCCCTTCTTCCTTACGTGAAAACACGTTTGGACTTGAATTATATTATTGGCGAGATGATCGGCGAGCTGGGAGTAGGGCATGCTTATGTGAACCCCGGTGAGGTGGAAAGTCCTAAACGGGTATCGATGGGTCTGCTAGGTGCTGAGGTTTCTCGGGATAAGAGTGGTTTCTTCCGCTTGGAAAAGATCCTGCCGGGGGCTTCTTGGAGTAAGGAATTACGTTCTCCATTGACAGAGCCGGGTGTTGAGGCGAAGGCCGGAGAGTATATCGTCGCTATAGACGGAGTACCTACGAATAGCGTGAACGATATGTATAAGTTGTTGATCGGAAAGGCGAACGTTCCGACCGAGTTGTCTTTGAATAGCAAGCCTCAGTTGGCGGGCGCTCGTAAGATCGTAGTCAGTCCGTTGGCGGAAGAGTATTCTTTGTATCATTATAATTGGATCCAAGATAATATCAAGAAGGTGGATAAGGCGACGAACGGTAAGGTCGGTTATATCTATATCCCGGATATGGGGCCGGAAGGCTTGAATGAGTTCTCCCGCTATTTCTATCCGCAATTGGATAAGGAGGGTTTGATTATCGATGATCGTGCGAATGGCGGTGGAAATGTCTCCCCGATGATTCTGGAACGTCTGTCTCGTGAGCCGTATCGTTTGACGATGCGTCGGGGTTCTTCTTTGATCGGGACCGTGCCGGATGCCGTACAGGTCGGCCCGAAAGTTTGCTTGATCAATAAGTATTCCGCTTCCGATGGCGATTTGTTCCCGTGGGGCTTCCGTGCGCTTAGCTTAGGTAAATTGATTGGAACCCGTACTTGGGGAGGTATCATCGGTATTAGCGGCCCGCTTCCTTATATGGACGGTACGGATATCCGTGTTCCTTTCTTCACCAGTTATGATGCGAAAACAGGCCAGTGGATTATTGAAAATCATGGTGTCGATCCGGATATCTTGATTGATAACGATCCGGTGAAGGAATGGAACGGTGAAGACGAACAGCTCAATAAGGCTATAGAAGAAGTAATGAAGGAGT
>OGNY01001646.1_pt1 | contig 13679 bp, 11 predicted proteins | sample 1573551 | NCBI WGS metagenome assembly OGNY01 (sample SAMEA2581885, study PRJEB24529) | metagenome | biome: Human gut stool | place: China | collected 2011
TTCAAAGTTGAAGGAGGCCATCGGCTCCACGGCAGCATCACGCCCCAGGGCGCCAAGAACGAAGCGTTGCAGATACTCTGCGCCACGCTGCTGACCCCCGAACGGGTTACGGTGCACAACATTCCCCAGATCCTCGACGTCATGCAGCTCATCGAACTGCTGCGGCGCATGGGCGTCGAGGTCGAACAACTCGCGGAGGGTACATACAGTTTTTGCGCCCGCGAAATAGATTTCGACTACCTCCGCACGGAGGACTACCGGCAACGCTGCATGCGCCTGCGCGGCTCGGTGATGCTCATCGGCCCCATGCTGGCGCGCTTCGGCGTGGGTTACATACCCAAACCCGGCGGCGACAAAATCGGCCGGAGGAGGCTGGACACCCATTTCCTCGGGTTCCAGAAGCTGGGTGCGAAGTTCAATTTCGACATCGCCGACGAATTTTTCATGGTCGAGGGCCGCGAGTTGAAAGGAACCTACATGCTGCTGGACGAAGCATCGGTGACCGGTACGGCCAACATCGTGATGGCCGCCGTGATGGCCAAGGGCTTCACGACGATCTACAACGCCGCCTGCGAACCCTACCTGCAACAGTTGTGCAAGATGCTCAACCGCATGGGCGCACGCATCTCGGGCATCGCCTCGAACCTGCTGACCATCGAGGGCGTCGAGTCGCTCGGCGGCACGGAGCACACGCTGCTGCCCGACATGATCGAGGTGGGCAGCTTCATCGGCATGGCCGCCATGAACCAGTCGGAACTGACGATCCGCAACGTATCGTTCGAGAACCTGGGCATCATCCCGGCGCAGTTCGCCCGCATGGGCATCCGTTTCGAGCAGCATGACGATGACATCTATATCCCGCAGCAGGAACATTACAGCATCGACACCTTCCTCGACGGGTCGATCATGACGATCGCCGACGCCCCGTGGCCGGGGCTTACACCCGACCTGCTGTCGATCTTCCTCGTGGTGGCGACGCAGGCCAAAGGTGCCGTGCTGATCCACCAGAAGATGTTCGAAAGCCGCCTGTTCTTCGTCGACAAGCTGATCGACATGGGGGCGCAGATCATCCTCTGCGACCCGCACCGTGCCACGGTCATCGGCCACGACCACCGCATCCGCCTGCGGGCCACGCGCATGACCTCGCCCGACATACGTGCGGGTGTGGCGCTGCTGATCGCCGCCATGTCGGCCGAAGGGGTTTCGACGATCCAGAATATCGACCAGATCGACCGCGGCTACAAGGACATCGACGGGCGTCTGAACGCCCTCGGCGCACGGATTACGCGCATCGACGACTGCGAATAAGAGGGAAGGCCAAACGGCAGCGCCGCAGCGGGGAACAAGACTGAAACAAGATTAAGAAACACGATTGGGAGCTTATGTTTTTGGAAAATGCCAGCCGCAAGGGCTGGATCGAAGTAATCTGCGGCTCGATGTTCTCGGGTAAGACCGAGGAGCTGATACGCCGCCTCAAACGCGCCAGGTACGCAAACCAGAAAGTCGAGATATTCAAACCCCGCATCGACGTGCGCTACTCGGAGGAGGAGGTCGTTTCGCACGACGCCAACGCCATCCGCTCCACGCCGGTCGACTCGCCGCGCAACATTCTGCTGATGACCTCGGAGGTCGACGTCGTGGGCATCGACGAAGCGCAATTCTTCGACGACAGCATCGTCGAGGTCTGCCGCGAACTGGCCGACAGCGGCGTGCGGGTCATCGTCGCAGGGCTGGACATGGACTACACCGGCAAACCCTTCGGGCCGATGCCGGCGCTGATGGCCACGGCCGAATATGTCACCAAGGTGCACGCCATCTGCGTCCGCTGCGGCAACCTCGCCCATCACTCGCACCGCCTCACACAGGACGAAAAGCTGGTCGTACTGGGCGAAACGGACTCCTACGAAGCCATCTGCCGACACTGCTTCAAAGAGCTGGTACGCGACAAGAAAGAGAAATAAGCGCAACGGGCTCGCACGGGGAACCGGGCACCTGCCAGCCTACACCAAGAAAAGCACACCGAGGGCTACAAACGCGCCACCGAAGGACATTTCAAACGTCGCATGGCCTATGCGGATCGCAGCCGGCAACAACCCCGCCCTGCCGAAGCCTGCAAAGAATAGCGGACACACCTGCGGCCTACTGTGCAGCCCGCAGCGCAGCGATAAACCCGGGCCACAATACCCACAGGTTCTCGGTCTGCAACCAAAGTTCGCGCGCCTGCGCCTGCACGGAGGGACGTTCGCCCTCGATATCCCGCAGGTAAGCATCGTCGGCAGGGTGCTCGGCGGCCGTAAATTCCCGGAAGAAAGGCGCAAACCGCGTCTTGAAATGCAGCAACTCCCCTTCGGGAAGCGTCCCTTCACGACGGAATGCCGACCAGAGCAGCAATATCCCGCGGCTGGCACATTTGTCCGAAACGTCGTTTATCACTTCGTCGAACAGTTCCTGCTCGTCCATCGCCAGGTAATCGAACGCCAAGAGTTCGCTCCCCTCGAGGTGGTCTTCGGGATCCAGCTCCAGGAGCATCTCCAGCAGCGCCGCAGACATCTCGAAATCGTTGATCAGAAAGTGGTCGATGGCCGAGGCACGGATCAGTTCGAGCGCAGACTGCGAATTGCGATGGCTCCATTCGAGGTTGATCTCTTCGTCTTCGGGCAGCAACCCCGCAAGCCGCTGGAATGCCTGGTAACGTTCATTGCAGGCATCTTCGACATTCCCCGCGGCCTCCAGCTCACGGGTGTGTGCCAAAACCCTGGTGAAATTATACGGCCCGTCGCCGACGATTTCGAAAGTCTGGTCGGGCGTGGGGTTAAGATATGCTTTTTGCATCGCGGCGCATTTTAAAAATCATGGTTATCAGTATAGCGAGTGTCAGCGCGCCGCCCAGCAGGTAGGCCGCTGCCCGGTCGCGCATGCCACACATAAGCGGCGATATAAAGACATAGGACATGCAGACGTAGGTCATGACCAGCGCCGGCAGGAGCCCCACCCAGCGGTTGCGGCCCCGTTTGTTCAGGTAGGCCGTAATCATCCACAGCGTGACCATCGCCAGTGTCTGGTTCATCCATGCGAAATAGCTCCACATGGCCTCGAACGGCAGGCAGAAAATAATGACCAGCCCCGCAGCGAAGAGCGGGATGCTGATATAGATTCGCTTGCGCAGGCTGCGCTGTTCGAGCCCCATGAAATCGGCCACGATCAGCCGTGCCGAACGGAACGCCGTATCGCCCGAGGTGATGGCGCAGGCCACAACCCCGAAGATCACCAGTCCGGCCAGCACTTCGCCCAGCGTAGTGCGGGCGATGACATCGACCATCACGGCCGCCTGCCCGCCATATTCCGCAATCGCGGCATTCAGCCCGGAGGCACCGTTCCAGAAGGCCATGGCGATGGCCGCCCATATCAGCGCGATGATGCTCTCGGAGATCATGGCGCCGTAAAACACGGGGCGGGCCTGCCGTTCGGAGCGCAGGCAGCGTGCCATCAGCGGCGACTGGGTCGCATGGAAGCCCGAAATAGCGCCGCAGGCGATGGTCGTAAAGAGCATCGGCAGGATCGGAAACCGCTCCGGGTCGGCAATGCAATTTTCCAGGGAGGTAAACTCGGGGATCGTATATTTGCCGCTGAAAAGCAATACGGCGAGGATTCCCAGCGCCATGAAAAGCAGTGCGCAGCCGAAAACCGGATAGATACGGCCGATGATCTTGTCCACGGGCAGCAACGTCGCCACGATATAATAGATCAGGATAACGCCCAGAATGATGAGCAGCAACCACGAGAACCCGCCGAAGGCGATACCCGACAGCGACGGGGCCTCGATGCGGTTGGCGATCAGCGAAGCGGGCTGCGACAGGAAGACAGCGCCGACGAGCACCATCAGCCCCACGGAAAAGATGCGCATAAGTTGTTTTATCCCCGGCCCGAGGTAGGTGCCGACGGTCTCGGGCAAACTCGCACCGTTGCTGCGCAGCGAGACGATCCCGGCGATGAAGTCGTGCGCCGCCCCCATGAAGATACCGCCGAAGGTAATCCACAGGAATGCCACGGGGCCGTATGCCGCCCCCAGCACGGCACCGAAAATCGGCCCCAGCCCCGCGATATTGAGCAGCTGTATGAGGAAAGTCCTCCACATCGGCATCGGGATATAATCTACCCCGTCGAACGACGTGGCCGAAGGCACAGGCCGCGCAGCATCCACGCCGCACAGGCGTTCGAGATAGCGTCCGTAGGTGAAATATGCTGCCACGAGGAGCCCCAGGCACCCCAGGAAAGTAATCATAACCCGGTCTGTTTTCGGTTAGTTTTGACGCGAATATAGCAAGAAATGCGAGAATTTTCCGAAAATTGTTGCGAGAAAAATATTTTTTTCAGATATTTGCAATCCCAAAGAGAGCTTAATGTTCTCGGCAAGCCGAAATAGCTCAGTTGGTAGAGCGTTTCACTCGTAATGAAGAGGTCGCGGGTTCAAGTCCCGCTTTCGGCTCTGAAAATCAGCAACTTATCGAAAACAATAGTTGCTGATTTTTTGTTTACAGGGGTCGAAAAAGGGCGTTTTTACCCCTCTCACTTACCCCAACGCTTACCCCAACACAGGGTGCATCACAAGTGTATAGATGCCGTTTGCTCATAATCTAAATCTATGATTATCAGCATCAACGCAGTTATTCGCAAAGACAAGATCAACCGAGGGAACTGTGCCCCAATCAATTTAAGACTTACCCTAAAGAGCAAAAGCCGTTATATCAGCACAGGCGTAACCCTGCCATTAGACACGTGGGACGCTGACAAACAGCAGATTAGCCCCGACTACCCGAACGCAGGGGAATTGCAGTTTAAGATTGAATCCTTACGTATCGAGTACGAGAAGAAGATTAAGCGACTGCAAGCCCTCGATATGGAGGTTAATTTCGATACGCTTTTTGAAACCAACGGACGCAAAGCAGGGGTCACTATCGAGGATGGTTTTAAGGCTGAAATAGAGCGTCTGGAGGCCCTCGGCAAATACAATTCAGCCGCCAAACACAAGTCAGCCCTAATCGCTCTGAACGCCTATAAGTCCACAAATACTGCCTTAGAAGCCGTAGACCTCGATTATCTGAAAGGGTTTGAATTGTACCTGCGTAAACGGGACAACAAGGACAACAGCATTGCCACCCGTTTTGCCATCTTCAAGGCCATCTACAACAAGGCCGTCAAAGAGGGCAGAATCGTCGTAAAGCAAAATCCGTTTATCCTTTTTAAAGTGGGTAGCTTGTGGGCTAAAACACGCAAACGGGCTATCGGCAAAGAGGACATTCAAAGGCTGTCAGACCTCGAAATTCCTTATAATTACAGGTCGGGTTACAAGCAACTTGCAAAGGACTTGTTTCTGTTCTCTTATTTCACGGCAGGGATGAATTTCAACGATATTGCACGGTTACGCCACAAGGACATCATTAACGGCAGGGTTTGCTACTCCCGCCACAAGACGCAGAAATTGCTGTCCTGCAAACTTTCAGAACAGGCACAAGCGATAGTAGAGCGATACGGCAAGTCTGACCACGACCCAGAAGATTATGTTTTCCCGATATTCGACAGGAAAGTTCACACGACCGAACAACAGAAATTCAATAGAATCGTCAAGTCACTCCGCAAGGTGAACAGTGCATTGAAAGAAATTGGGGAGGAAATCGGTCTGCAATTCCCACTCACGACCTATGTCGCTCGGCATACGTTCGCCACGGTTTTGAAACGTTCGGGAGTGAATATTGCCATCATTTCCGAATCGTTGGGACACTCTGACCTGTCCACCACACAAATCTACCTCGATTCGTTCGAGAACAGCCAAATCGACGCCGCTATGCAACACCTGTTATAAAGAGGAAAAAAGGAGGTCGGGAGCCTATCTACATCCCGACCTCCACTACCTGTTAAACAATTAAGCTACTTAACCGAGATACTGGGTCAGCATATCCATAACCAACTGCTCCCGTGCCACACCTTTTATCGGGTGGGGTGTCATAATCTGGTCTGCCTGGTCGCGCGTGAGGTCGTTTATCTTCCGCTCCATTTTCGCTGTGAACACCTCGAAATCTTCATCGGGATTCTGTTGCTTAATGATAAAATCGATTAAATACCTGTTCATAAGAAACTTATCCTTGAATATCCTCTGTGCGGCCGTGAACCACCTGCTGCTGGCCCGAAACCATGTTTCCTCCTCAAAAACTTTGGGCAGTCTTTTCGTATTGAGACATTCCACCAAGTCCTTTGCCTGCAAAGAGTTCTTGCCGAAGCACCACAGCGAAATCGTGGAGAGGGGACAAGCCTTGCTGTGCAGGAACATGGCAAAGTCGAATACCTCATTGGTTTCTTTGAGCATCATGGCAGGTGCGGCCATATAATCGGACTTTTTCCAAACGGTGGTGCAGATGTTCATTTGTGCGATAACCTCCGTAATGGATAACTCGGCATTGAGGGGTTCGCAAATTACAAGGTCATCCAAATTCAACCCCAAATTCCGATAGGCGATCAAACGGTGCTGACCATCCAATACGGCATAATAGTTTTCCGCATCTTCATTGAGAATTTCGTTACCCTCCAGATCGACCAGACGCCCGCCCATCTGAATTACCTTTAATCCATCGGTTACGGTGATAGGCGTGAGTTGTCCATAGGCTTCCATGGATTTCTCTTTTTGCTTCACGATTTTGGTGTTCACGGGACGGTTGCCCTTGACAAATGCAAACTGACGCTGTGCGTCATCTACTGAAATAACCATCTTTTTCATGGTTTCTATTTACTCTGTCCTTTATGCAGAGGGGCTGATAATGGCTGCAATCCTCGCCCAGAGATCGCAGACCGCAAGGAACACCCTTACGGCAGGGCAAAGGTCAGCATAAAATAAAGTCGTTCTATTCTATTAAATAGCGAGTTATCGACTATCCACAAACTTATTCGGCTTATATATTAAAAATAGTTGTCAAATTTCTTGATATTAAGTTAAATATTTTATATCTTTGCAAAGCAATTCAGCAAAGAATCCCACACTACAATTAAAGCAGTTCATATAAGGCAGAAAGATTCTGCCTTTCTCTTGCATTGTATTACCACATTTTTTGAGTACGAAACGAAGATTCTCTTTAATAAGATAGTTCCAGAATCAAAAAATATGGAATTGTTAAAAAGCGCATCCACTAAAAACAGACACTTTCAACGACGCATCCTGTAATAGTGAGAACAAATTATTTGTGCTGAAAAACTTTTCATCGAAAAAACGATGCACGATTTTTTGCGATAATTTTTTCTCACGACTTGTGTGACGAAAAACTTTTTTTGCCTGCTTTTTTATTCACGCATTTTTGCGTGTAAAAAAATATCGCGTAAAAAAGGATTCATCTTACTTGGTTGGTGAATCTATTTTTCGTGATAAAATCATTCTTCATTTATTGGTTACCACATTTTTTGAGTGTGAAATGAAGATTTCCTTTATAAGTATAGTTTCAGGATTAAAAAATATGGAAGATTCAGAGAGATTCCCATTAAAGAAGAAATAGATAAAAAGATATATAATCACAATTAATAATCAACTATTTATGAATACAAATAACATTGCCAATCAAAATTGAACAATTAACGCTCCCGCTGGAGTAACTTATCTGTCAGACTTTCTGAACGAGATTCCCACTAACTGCCTGTTCAACAAGAAGCAGACGGGATGCGGTGCTACCGAGTTGGCCATCCGCAACTTTATTCCAACCATTATCGCCATGCCTTACGTGGCATTGGTAAAGAACAAGACTATCTACCGCAAAGATGATATTTCCGTGCTGGGCGTTTACGAAGGTATCACCGAACAGGACATCATCGACTATGCAAAGAGCCATTCGCCAATAAAGATAGCTACAACTTACGATTCCTTGCCACGTACCATTAAGGCATTGCAAAGTATCGGTATCAATCCTTATGACGATACATTTTTATTGGTGGACGAATGACACGTTTTGTTCAATGCTTATTCGTTCCGTCATACTGCTATTCAAAACCTGCTGGCAGAAGCAGACCGATTTTCACGGGTTACTTATATGACGGCTACCCCTATTGAGCAGGAATATGTTTTGGAGGAATTGAAACACCTGCCCGTTTGTGAAATCAACTGACCGCATCTGACGGAGGTCAACATCCGTTCCCGCCAGACCTCCAAACCTGCCCACTATATCGTAAAGGAGTGCCGCAAGGTGCTGGATAATCAACTACCTCATAATCTGCATATCTTCGTAAACAGCGTGGAGTTTATCGCCAAGGTAATCGACCTTGCAAAACTCACTCCCGAACAGGTAAAGATCGTTTGCTCCACAAGTGGGGACAACGGCGAGAACAACCAACGCAAGTTAGGCAAAGATTATCCCATCGGCCAGCCGTCAGACCCCGTAAGGAAAATCAACTTTTACACCTCTACCTGTTTTGAGGGGTGCGATATTTACGACGAGAACGGCGTTACATTCATCGTCAGCGACGGACGCAAGGCACATACGCTGGTGGATATTTCCACGCTGTTCACACAGATTTGCGGACGCCTGCGGGATTCCAAGTACAAGGGCGAGATTATCCATGTTTTTTCCACGACCAAGTACAGCCGAGAGGTGACATTGGATGAATTCGTGGCATCGACAAAGAAAGTGCTTGCAGAGGCGGTAAGCTATGCTGACGAGATAAACAAATTGAGTGAAACGACAAGAATTAAAACGCTGTCGAAAATCAAATATATCAATGAGCAGTATGTACGCATCGAGGACAATCGGCTGGTGGTGGATAGGAACTTTGCCAACATGGATATAGTCAATTTCAAAATCTGCCGCCATATTTACAGAACTTATGTAAACCTGACCAGCGAACTTAAAAGAAACGGTTATGCCATTACGCAACATTCGTTCAGCGAGATTATGGAAAAAATCGAGAACAAGACCAACGCACGGGTTACGTTCAAAGAGCTGTTCGATGAATACCACCGTCTGAAAACAACCAAGCCATTCTTTTCATTGGAGAGCCACGAGGACTTATGCGCTCAAATAGTGGCTAAATATCCACTCATAAAGCAGGCTTACGAGGAGTTGGGAACAGACAAGGTACAGGCGTTGAAATACCATGTAGGCAATATTAAAAGGGAACTGGCAAAACAGCAACCGCTGCCGACAGAATATAAAATCGTGAAAATGATAAACACCGCCATTCAAAAGCAGACGCCGATAGCCAAGAGCAAAGTTAAAACGGAATTGCAACGCATATACGATGATTTGGGGATAAACAAGACTGCAAAGGCCGCAGACCTTACTAAATGATACGATGTAAAGACAACCTCGCCAAAGATAAATGGTAAGACAACGGCATGTGTTACTATTGTGAGGGATCGGATGATTGCGAAATAGTAAAACCGAACACTCTGACCTTAATATGGGTTGGAGTGTTTTTTATATACTGCACATAAGCTGATATATTGCATTGCTCTACTTTATAAAAGCCTTCGATATGCAAGAGCAATATCGTGAGGTAATAGAACAGGACAAACAGGATTTCAAAGGTTTTGCATTTTAGATACACAACCCTTACGTAGCCAATTTAGCTATAAAATGCATCTCCCAGTATTATTGCAATTAAATATACTACTAGCCTTTTTTAGTCTTTAAAAAATCCATATATTTGTGTAATAGAGTTTTATTTCACGCTTATGGAGACTTATAGATTTAGAGGTTCTGAATGGAAAAAATGGGATCTACATATACATACCCCATCATCATTGTGTTCTGATTACGGGGGTGATACAGATGAGGTTTGGAGTACATTTCTCTCAGAACTAGAGAATTTACCCAAAGAAATAAAAGTTATAGGAATTAACGACTATTTATTTTTAGATGGCTACAAAAAGGTTGTAGAGTATAAAAAAAGTGGAAGACTGCAAAATATTGAGTTGATTCTACCTGTCATTGAGGTGCGGATTAAAGAATTTGTGGGGAATGATAGACTTAATCGTATAAATTATCATATTATTTTTGCGGACGTCTCTCAATTACCTGTTGAAGTTATAGAATGCCATTTTCTTGCTGGATTACGAGGAAAAGCAAATCTTGAATCCGAATATACTAACGGTTATTCTTGGGGTGGGGTGGTTACAAAAGAATCATTAATCGATTTCGGAAAACACATCTATGATTCAACTCCAATAGAGAAACGAGAAAATCATAATCCACTCGAAATCGGATTTAACAATATAAATTTTGAAATCTCTAAAATCAAAGATTTATTAGGAGAAGTAGGAGAGCCTAATACGTATCTAGATGGAAAATATTTTAAGGCTATAGGCAAATCTGAATGGGATCAATTTAGATGGAACGGATCAATTGCTGATAAAAAGACAATTATTAACGATGTCCATTTTATTTTTAGCGCCTCTCCTTCTGCGGAAGAGGCCAATAAGGGAATAGCGTCTTTAAAAGCACAAGGTGTAAATAGCAGATTATTACATTGCAGTGATGCTCATCAATTTACTGTTGATAAAAACAATACAAAGCCTAAAGAATTAGGGCATTGTTTTACTTGGCTAAAAGCAATGCCTACATTCGAAGGTCTTAGACAGGTAATATTTGAACCAGAATCGAGGAGAAAAATTCAGAGAGACAATCCGAATAATAAAAGACTAGATAGGGTTATTAAATCCGTACAATTCACAGGGCACTCTGATTTTACTCCCGAAAAGATATATTTAAATCCAGATTTAACTACTGTCATTGGTGGAAAATCATCAGGAAAATCTTTATTACTCCATTATATAGCAAATGCAATAGATTATAAATATGCCTGCAAACAAGAACAAAAGGAGATATCTCAAACGGTAGTTGATAGCTATAATTTTAGAGGGACGGAAAACTTCGATTTTGTCGTAGAATGGGAAGATAATGTGCAATATAAATATAACGATAATACCACGGCGAGAAGCCGACAATTTGTATATATCCCACAATCATATATTATTAATTTGACCTCTAATATACAGAGTAATTCCAGAAAAGAATTAGGCAAATTTATTCGAGACATTCTTCTACAGGACAATGAGAGTAAGCAGCATTATGAAGAATTTATACAAAAAGTCAAAGAACTTGATAATGTTAGAGATAATGCTATTGATGAATATTTTAGGATTCAAGAGCAGATAGAAATATTAAATCAACAAATAAAAGATATTGGAGATGTTATAGGTATTAACAATCAAATCACCCATTTAAACGCGTCTATTGATATTTTGAAAGGAAATTCTGTTGTTGATACAGAATTGATAAAGTATAATACTTTAAATAAGAGGAGTGATAAAATACTTGAAATACAGGATAATATAATTAATGAGTATACAAGTTTAGACAGCGTATTTATAGAGATTGACTCTTTAATAGCAAATATCAATTCTCGAATAAAAGTAGCGACGGAAGTATCCAATAAGCAGTATTTTAATAATATATTCTCGACAATCAGTTCTAAAATAATTGGATTCCAACAAGAAATGGAATCTCTTAGAACTGATGGACGGATAAGAAAAAATACATTTAGTTCTAGAATTGATATTATAAAAAATGAAATGGAGGCTCAACTGTCTCCCATTAAAGCAAAACTCCAGAATCGAGAGCAGATCAACTCTATTGAAGCGGAAATCAAACAGGAAAAGGCTAAACTATTACGTATAAGTAATATTGAGAATAAAATTAGAACCTTAGAGGAACTAAAAAATAACGAAGAAAGCAAGCTTTTAAAAGGATATGAAGATGCTTATTCTGAGTACGAAAGAATAATCGAGGTATTAAATGCAAAAGCGATATCCATAACAGATATTTGTTTGAGAGGATCCATTAAGTTTTACTATAATCGATTTAAAAATAACTTTTTAGATTTTTTTAATCAAAGGTCAACTGATTTCGGCGGATTTAATCTATTGGCTGAGCGAGATAACAATAGTTTACCTGATGTTAATTTTGCAAATCATTTTGATGAAATAAAGCAAATTTTCAAATTAATCATTCAAGGAGGTACCACCTATCGCAAGTACAAAGAACCAAAAGATAGCATAAAGATATTATTTAGTGATGAATTCTTTGATTATTGGGAATTAAGTATTGGAGGTGATGAGATGGCTAAGATGTCGCCAGGCAAAGCCAATCTCGCAGTTCTAAAACTCCTTATTGAACTTAGCGAATCGAACTGTCCCATCTTAATAGATCAGCCAGAGGACAATTTGGACAATCGATCTATTTATACTGATTTAGTGCAGTTTATTAGAAAGAGAAAGGAGAAACGACAATTAATCATTGTTACCCATAATCCCAATATTGTTGTTGGAGCTGATAGTGAAAATATTATTGTCGCAAATCAAAGAGGACAAGATGAAAATAGAAATAATGAATTTTGTCGATTTGAATATGTTAACGGTGCCTTAGAGAATACATTTCCTAAGCAAAATGCAAACCAAGGTGTTTTATTCAGCATGGGAATAAGAGAGCATATTACAGAAATCCTTGAAGGAGGCCGTGAAGCCTTCAAAAAACGAGAAGAAAAGTATGGATTCTAAACTTTAGAGAAGATGAGAGAAGCTCCGACATAGTCGGAGTTTTTTGTCTATATACTGCCCACAAACAGATAGACAGATCAAAGCCCCCTCCCCCTGCCGAGATTAAAAACTGAAAAAAACTATGAAAACACTCGACAGAAAAGCGGCAGAAATCCTGCGTGGATTATTGGCCCTGCAAACAGCAAAAGTCGATAGGTCGGACGGAACGTATATGCCCGTATACGTTGAGATTATCGACCGTACCGATAACTACACCCACATTTCGTTGGCTCATTACGGACAGCAGAATGGAGATGCCATGCGCGACCCCGAAATGATTATCGCCCTGCACAAAGACAGCCAGCAGTTCATTCCTTACTACTACCGCAACGATTATATGGGGAGGGAGCAGTACAGCGTAAGGTGGACAGATAAGGGTGTATTGCTGAACTGTCGTTTGCAGGCAGAACACACGACATTCGCTAACAAATGGCTCCGTAATATAGCCACTCAACAGCATATCCTATGACAGCACGGCGATTGGTGGAGAACTGCGTACTGACGAATCAAACCGCAGTCGTGGATGAAATGCTGAACCGACATTTACTACCCGAAGAATATATCTATCCGTTCTTGGGTGATGTTATGGAATGGTGGCTGATTGACGATTGGTTGGCAGAACGTCTGAAACGAGAGGGCGAGGTAATCATCGAGGAATACGGTTGCTGTTGGTGGGGCAGGTTAGCAAGCGGACAGGCTATCTGTATGGATGACGTGATTAGAAAGATTGCAGGTGAATGAAACACAGTCTGCATATCTACATAACGAAACTGTAAATAACAGAGATTAGGGGCTTTGCAAGTTCGAGAAGATTTTGCAGTCCCTAATTTCTGTCTTTATGATGGCGTAAGGTCGATAATTAGATGCAATAGATAATTGCATATATCAATTTGGAGGTTTATGCAGGTGTAAAGTCTATTTTTAGTCTGCAACAGTTCCGAGAAATCGGAAAGATGTTTTGCTTTTCATTTTGTTTGCCTATCTTTGTGGGACATACGAACAAACACGGAAAGTGTTGCTTATTCTCGTTGATGGAACGTAGGAAATTCTATTC
>OGNY01001651.1_pt1 | contig 13644 bp, 10 predicted proteins | sample 1573551 | NCBI WGS metagenome assembly OGNY01 (sample SAMEA2581885, study PRJEB24529) | metagenome | biome: Human gut stool | place: China | collected 2011
AAAACGTCAATATCGTTTGGGAGACCCTATCACTATCAAAGTAGCGCAAGCGAATCTGGAACGTAAGCAACTTGATTTCCAATTAGCGGAATAGGGCCTTTCTCAAAGTAAGTATAACTTCATCAGACAACGAAGTTATACTTACTTAGGCATTTTGATTATACTTACTAGGACAAGTAAGTATAATTTACTTTTTATCACCAATACATAAGTCCCAGCGCCCCACAAGCGATCAGCCCGATTCCCAACAACGCATAGAAGATACGTGCGCCGCCACGACCGAACCAGTTCACGAAAGTCATCGCCCCGCTGGTTTTAAAGTACCAATCAAAATTACAGATCGCCGCTACGATTGAGAACAATCCCAAAGCGATAAACAAGGATAAGATAAAGTATTCGGAAGGATCCATAGACTTACTTAACCTCTACAGTACGTGAACCGTCCGGATTCTCCGAGATCGTTACATCTACCACATCTCCGGGCAACAACTCATCTATTTTCTCCGGCCATTCGATAAAACATAAAGCTCCGCTATAGAAATAATCCTCTGTTCCGATATCCTCCGCCTCACTCAATTTATTGATCCGGTAAAAATCAAAATGATAAATCAATTCTCCCGTCGTATCGCTACGGTACTCATTGATAATAGCGAATGTGGGACTGTTGATCACATCCTCCACACCCAATTCCTCACAGATCGCCTTGATAAAGGTAGTCTTACCGGCCCCCATCGGACCATAGAAGGCAAAGACCGTACGATCATCCATCCCGGCGATAAACTCCTTAGCCGCCTCATGGATCTTATCCAAACTTTCTATTTTCAGTATGCTCATAGCATTCGTGTTTACAGTTTATATGGACTGCAAAGTTCGTGATATTTATGATATACGCAACTTTTCGGCATATTATCATTTCGGTTCCATCGTAATAAACGGCACCAACATCTCCTCCATCGAGATTCCTCCGTGCTGGAATGTATTTTTATAATAGGATACGTAATAGTTATAATTATTCGGATAAGCGAAGAAATTCTCTCCGTAGGCGAAAATATACTTACTGCTTAGATTCGGGGAGGGAAGTCCTACTTTTTCCGGATCCCGGATCTCGAATACCTCTTTCGGGTTATAATTCAAGTTCTTGCCTACTTTATAGCGTAGATTGGTATTCGTATTCTTATCACCTATCACCTTGATCGGATTCGTTACCCGGATCGTTCCATGATCGGTCGTAACGATTACTTTTCCTCCCCGCTCGGCGATTCGTTTGAATAACTCGAGCGTAGAAGAGTGCTGGAACCATGATTTAGTCAAGCTGCGATAGGCTGCCTCGCTTTGCGCCAACTCACGGATCATCTTACTCTCCGTACGAGCATGCGAAAGCATATCCACGAAGTTCAGCACAATCACATTCAGTTGATTACGAGTAAGAGAAGGGATCGTAGCCAACAATTTCTCTCCATATTGGGAATCGTGTACTTTATTATATGAGAAGGTATATTTCTTACGGAACCGATCGATCTGGGTTTGAATCAATGGAGCCTCATTCAAATTCTTACCTTCCTCGCTCTCCTCATCCACCCACAAATCCGGAAACATCTGCTCTATTTGCGAAGGCATCAAGCCCGAGAATATGGAGTTGCGGGCATATTGCGTGGCGGTTGGCAGTATGCTATAATACAAGCTCTCGTCAAACGTAAAATACTCAGTAAGCAATTCTTTTACCACCCGCCATTGATCCAGCCGGAAATTATCGATCAATATAAAGAAAACCTTCCCGTCATTATCCAACATTGGGAAGACTTTCTTCTTAAACAGGTCGGGGCTCATCAACGGGCGATCGGCCGGATTCTGTATCCAGTCCACATAATTCTTCTTCACGAATTTGGCAAAAGCGTTATTGGCCTCTTCCTTCTGCATACGGAGCATATCTGTCATTGCCACTTGGCTGCTTTCCAGTTCCAGTTCCCAGTACACCAGTTTCTTATAGACCTCCATCCAGTCGTCTGTGGTCAAGGAATCATTGATTTGCATACCAATACGACCGAATTCCTGCTGATAACCCACCGTGGTCGTCTCGGAGATAATCACGTTCTTATGGACATTCTTCTTGATAGAGAGAAGCAATTGGTTGGGATTTACCGGTTTGATCAAATAATCCGCGATCTTATTTCCGATCGCCTGATTCATGATACTTTCCTCCTCACTTTTAGTCACCATCACGACCGGCACATTCGGAGCGATCTCCTTGATATGCGACAGCGTCTCCAACCCAGTCAAGCCAGGCATATTCTCATCGAGAAAAATAATATCAAACGATTGTTCCTTACAGCAGTCAATAGCGTCTTGCCCGCTCACCACCGGAACGACCTCATACCCTTTGTCCTGCAAGAACAAGATATGCGGTTTCAACAAATCAATCTCGTCATCCGCCCAAAGTACTCTGTCTTTCTTCGCTGCCATATGCTTACCTAGTTTATTTACAAAAATATCGATAATCCTTCATATAACAACGGATTATAGAGATGTTTCGTATATAGGATGATTTTTAACATATTAAGAAGCCAATATCTCACCATTCTGGGAATGGCAGAGAGACTGGTTCAAAAAACTTTTACTTTTCATCAAAACACGTACGTGTTTGGAGTAAAACATGCACATGTTTATAAAAAGCTATTTATCAACGAATTAAACAAGCAGTTTCAAATAAGACTTATTGTTAATTATCGAAGTGTTAAGCCACAAGCTTACGAGTTAGGAAGTGATAAGTTATTCACTTGGGAAACTTTATTCTAGTGGTTTAGCGCAGGTCTAAACAATCTCCCAACAACCCAGATTCCGATCCTCTTTACTAAAGGAAACACCTATTTTCACCAGTTCACGCCCATCAGCCTCATAAGGCAGCAGATAACCTTTCTCGTCAATCTGCCTCAAGGCATCTTTCACGGAACCGTCCAGCTTGAACTCAAAAACATAAATATAATCTTTCGTCTTTACTACCGCATCCGCACGTCCCTTCGCACCGCGCACCTTCGCATCACAGAATTGTCCCATCAATTTAAACACCAGATAAAACACTACTTGATAATGACACTCCGTTTTAGCCTTTAACTCATAAGGGAAATCAGCGAAAAAGGCTTTTAAACGAGTGAGGAAGGCATCCACATCTCCAGATCTCAATTCCCGAACAAACTTCCCGATATAAGAAAGACGAGGCTTCCGCCTCCACATCATCAATTAAAGTCCGAAGATCGTAGTTCCGCATTCCTATATCCATAAGACCTAATGATTTAATGCTTTTCACAAAGATATCCATTTTTCACCGCTCAATCTGTTCTTAACATCTTTTTTAGCCCAATACTGTTTTTCTATCCAAAAATTTCTACATTTGTCATCCAATCTACATTGAAAATGAAAGGAGATGATTTCAATAGTATCTATGAACGAAATTACCGACGGTCATTTCTGTTTACAAAATCATATGTACACGACGATATGGCGGCAGAAGATATCGTGGCAGAATCTCTCGTGAAATATTGGAGATTATCCCTATCACAAGAGGCAGAGACCTCAGAAACTCTTCTGCTAACCATATTAAAAAACAAAGCCTTAGATTATTTACGACATAAAGTAATCCACGAATCCGCCATTGAAAACATCATGGAACTTAATGATCGTGAACTCAATATTCGTATATCGACACTTGAAGCATGTGATCCAGAAGAAATATTCTCTCACGAAATACAAACCATCATACACAATACACTACAATCATTGCCCGAGCAAACCCGCCGGATATTCGAGATGAGTCGTTTCGAGAATAAAACCGTGAAAGAAATAGCGGAAGAGACCAACATTACTGCAAAAGGAGTAGAATATCATATAACTAAGGCATTAAAGGTATTACGTATCAACCTAAAAGATTACCTGCCCTTATTTTATTTTCTTTTTTCTTAATTTTTTTCGCTTTTCCACTAGGGATCTACCTCATTGTATCGTTTTTATAATACAAAGCGAAATTAATAGATATTCATGGAGCAATTACTACAACGATATATAAGAGGTGAGGTTTCCGAAGAAGAGAGACTGAAAGTAGCGTCATGGTTGGACGAAAGCCCGGAGAATATGCGTGAATTTCTAGCTTTGCGCAAATTATATGATCTCTCACTTTGGCAAAGTGATACAAACGAGAAATATTCCGTTAGAAAGAGACATTTCTCAATACAAAAAATAACTATCGAGCTCTTAAAGATCGCAGCCATCTTTTTGGTTGGTTTTTGGGGTAGTAAACAACTATTGACACAACAACCAGACAAGGCACAAATGCAAACTATTCATGTACCAGCCGGACAACGGGCAGAGGTCATCTTGGCCGATGGTACACATGTATGGCTAAACTCTCGCTCAACCCTAAAATTTTCTGAACAATTCAGCGCAAACACTCGCAACGTGGAATTAGACGGCGAAGGCTACTTCTCCGTCCAGCACAATGAAAAAAGTCCATTTACCGTGCAAACTCCAAAGTATACAATCCAAGTATTGGGGACTGAATTTAATGTAAAAGCCTATCACAACAGCCCATTGTTTGAAACTGCCCTTATAAAAGGAAGTGTAGAAATAACTTCACCGGAGTTATCTCAAAGTCTTCGTCTAAAACCTGATGAGATCGCCGTAGCCAACAATGGAAGACTAGAAACATCTCACATCTCGGATTACAACTATTTCAAGTGGAAAGAGGGCCTATTTTGTTTTGAAAATGAATCGATCCAAGATCTAATAGACAAGTTACAACTTTATTACGATATCCAGATAGACGTACAACGCCCATCCCTACTCCAGTATCGTTACTCCGGTAAGTTTAGGATTAAGGATGGAGTCGAACATGTGCTAAAAGTACTTCAATTAAAACATAAGTTTACTTATACGAAGAATGAGGAAGAGAATTTGATTATAATAAAATAAACACATTTATTCACTACTTAAATCAATATGCCTATGAAACAGAAAAGTCGATAAATTCAATCGGTATGAAAAACCGGGAAATGTTGCAGCATCTCCCGGCAGAAGTCAGCACCGAATTATCCTTAAATTATTTAGTACTAACATTAAAACATCACAAATGTATGGAAAATAAAATATTTCGAGTCATGAAGTTAGCCTTAACAACACTATTTATTTTTACTACCGGATTATTAGCTTCTGTTCGCTCACAAAATATGCGTATAGACTTTATACTAAATAACGCTAAAACGTACAATATTCTGGAGGAGATTGAAAAACAGACAGACTATCTTTTCATTTACAACGTTGAAGAAGTGGATCTTGAACGAAGAATCTCAATTACAGCCTCCAACCAAACTGTAACGGAGATTTTGTCCAATATCTTCAAGAATACAGACACGATCTATAAGATAGAAGGGAAGAACATCTTTCTGATGAGAAAAGAGGTAAATAGAGATTCATCTCCCCAACAAAGTAAAAAAGGAATTACAGGAACTGTAATTGATAAAAATGGAGAACCTATCATAGGAGCCAACGTTCTCATAAAAGGGACCTCTATCGGAACCATTACAGACTTTAATGGAAAATATACACTGGAAGTTCCAGAAAACGCTATTATCCAAATTTCATACATCGGGTATTTGAGTCAAGATATCAATGTAAACGGCAAGAAAGAAATAACTGTTCGTTTAGCGGAAGATACACAAAGTTTAGATGAAGTAGTCGTTGTTGGCTATGGTACTCAAAAAAAAGGAGAAGTCGCAAGTGCAATCTCTTCTATCAAATCCGAAAATTTCATCAAAACACCGTCTACCGACCCAGCCCAACTTATTAAAGGACAAGTACCGGGTTTAAGCATCATCACACCAGACGCAAATCCAACATCTACATCCGAAATTTCTCTTAGGGGAATCACAACCCTAAAAGCCAGCGCAAGCCCACTCGTTTTGATTGATGGTATTCCAGGAGACTTAAATTCAGTTTCACCTGATGACATTCAACAAATAGACGTATTAAAAGACGGCTCTGCCGCAGCGATCTACGGAACACGTGGAACAAATGGCGTAATTCTGATCACGACTAAAAACACCTTAGGAGAAATGCCAACAGAGGTGGACGTGAACGCATATATATCCACACAACAAATAATAAAAAGACTGCCTTTTATGAATGCGGACAAATACCGTCAACGAGTTAAAGAAGGAGTAGCCGGGGCTCAAGACGATGGTGCTACAACCGACTGGCTAGACCAAGTAACCCGTACCCCATTTACTCAAATTTACAACATCAGCTTACGAGGTGGTAGTCGTACAACAAATTATGTAGCTAGTTTTGAATATAGGGGGTTAAATGGATTAATCAAGCGAACCAACAACCAGATGTATTATCCCCGTATTGAAATTACACATCGTATGTTCAACAATAAATTAAAATTAAACGCTAGTTTAAGCGGATATAAGCAAAGTTATTTCTCTGGCTCGGATGGAGGAAGTTATAACAGCGAGGTTTACAGGAATGCTCTGATATACAATCCAACAACACCTGTCTATAATGCAGAGGGAAAATATTCGGAAAGTACCAAAAACGAATATTACAATCCTGTCGCTATGCTAAATGAGGTTGAAGGAGAAAATCAAGCTACAAATTTGAGGATGTTTGGAAATATCACTTACACTCCAATAGAAGGCTTGGACATTAAATATCTCGTTTCTTCCAACACTTATAATCAAACACGAGGTTATTACGAGACGCAAAACCATAAATCTACATGGAGAGATGGGAAAAATGGTTACGCATCTCGCGGAACAACACGAAAAGCGCAAGATCTATCAGAGCTAACAGTTCAATGGAGGAAAACACTACTAGAAGACCATTCATTCACGCTATTGGCCGGTTATAGTTGGCAAAAGGATACATATCAAAATTATTATATGCAAAACTATGATTTTCCATCTGACGATTACACATACAATAATATGGAAACCGGACAAGCCTTAAAAGATGGCAAAGCCACGGAATTCTCAGAAGCAAACGAAAGTAGGCTGATTGGTTATTTCGGCCGTTTAAACTACAGTTACAAGGGTAAATACATGCTAGCTGCCAGTATTCGTCACGAAGGATCCACCAAATTTGGCGCAGATCATAAATGGGGAAATTTCCCCTCCGTATCCGGTGCATGGAATATTAAAGGCGAGAATTTCCTAAAAGATATAGAAGAACTATCCACCTTAAAATTACGTGCAGGTTTCGGTATAACCGGTACAGTTCCCGATGATCCCTATATGTCCTTAAACACATTGGATTTCGGCACATATGTATATTACAATGGGTTATATATAAAAACCATCCGCCCAGATTCTAACGCTAATCCAGATTTAAGATGGGAGAAAAAGAAAGAGGTTAACATTGGTATAGATTTCGGATTTCTGGATGATCGTATCAGCGGTAATATTGACTATTATAATCGTAAAACAGAGGATCTGCTATGGGATTATACCGTACCATCTCCACCTTATCTCTATTCTAGTATGGTGGCGAACGCAGGTTCTATGAGAAATTCAGGTATCGAGGTTGGTATAACCGCAATACCCATACAAACCAAAGATTTTCAATGGACAACCTCGACCAACTACTCAACAAATAAAAACAAGCTATTATCACTATCTAATGATCAGTTTATATCTAGTGGTTACTCAGATAAAGGTTCCACCGGAGAACCATTACAAACCACTACACATCGCATTCAAGAAGGTGAACCAATAGGTAATTTTTGGGGATACAAAACAATTGATATTGACGATAATGGACATTGGATCATAGAGGGAGCAGATGGTAACCCTAAACCAATCTCCGAGCAACAACCAACAGATAAACAGGTCATCGGAAACGGCTTACCTAAGCACTACCTTAATTGGAACAATTCTATCAGTTGGAAAGGTTTCGATTTTTCAGTAACTATGCGTGGAGCTTTCGGATTTGATATCTTGAATATGCCACGCTTACAATATGGGGCTCCTGTCATGCTAGCAAGAGGTAATGTACTAAACGAGGCATTCGACACAAAATTTGGCAACTCTCCTTTGGCGATAGATCAGGAACTTCAATATGTAAGCTACTACATCGAAAAAGGCAACTACTGGAAAATAGATAATATAACCCTCGGTTATACATTCAATTTCAATACATGGATTAAACGGTTAAGGATATATGGGACAGTCTCTAACTTAGCCACCATCACTGGATATTCAGGAATCGATCCTGAGGTCAGTTTAAGTGGTTTGACTCCTGGCGTAGATAACAAAAACCGTTACCCGTCTACCCGAACTTACACATTTGGTGTTTCTATTAAATTTTAAATCGCAATAAATCATGAATACTTATATAAAAATTCTATTAGGCACTTGCTGCTCTTTTAGCATACTTTCTTGCAGCAACAATCTGGATGAGACCGTATATTCGAAAGTAACAGAACAAACATACAATTATACAGTAGATGATTTCACTCCTTCTATAGCGAGTGTATATAGTTATTTACGTAGCCAATCAGATCATTGGGGATACTTTTGCGCACAAGAAGTAAGCGCAGACGTAATCGTTATGCCACCTAATGCCTCTGGTTGGGATGATGGTGGCGCATACCGCCGTATGCATTATCAAACCTGGAATTCAGAGCAAGACCATGTGAAAAATATATGGTCATGGTTCTATCAAGGGGCTTTACTATGTAACAAAATTATCGAACAAATTGAAACAGGGGTAATACCCACACCCTCCGACACAGAAAAAACACAAGGATTAGCAGAGCTTCGGGCTATGCGAGCTTACTACTATTGGCAAATATGTGACAATTTCGGGGACGCTCCTCTTGTAACAACAACTGCGATGGATTTACCTGCCAAAAATACACGCAGAGAAATTTTCGACTTTGTAGAAAACGAACTTATAGAGGTAATACCTAATTTAAGCGAAGAAGTAGGAGGCAATTATTACGGGCGAATGACGAAATGGGCAGCCAAAGCTCTATTAGCCAACTTATATCTAAACGCACAAGTTTACATAAACGAAGCACGCTGGAATGACTGTATAACCCAATGTGATGATATTATAAACAGCGGGAAATTCACTTTAGCTGAAAATTACAAAGATCTTTTTAGGGCCCTGGGTGTCGAAAGCTGTAAAGAAATCATTTTTACAATCCCTTACGACGAGAATTTCGCTACGGGAAACAGTATATTTATGTTTTCTTGGCACGGTGAACTAAAAAAGAAATACAATACGATTGATACACCTTGGGGATGTGGATCTGCCATGGGAGTTACTCAATTCATAGACACTTACAATGAAAAAGATTCACGTTTAGCCGATACTTGGCTTATGGGGCAACAATTGGCCGCTGATGGTACTCCTTTATACGGAACTTATGATAAAATGGGAGAACCCCTGATCTACACGAAGGATATTCCTAGCGGAAATTATACCAGTGAGTTGGAAGGCTACAGAATGAATAAATTTGAGGTCGCTGAAAATTCATATTCCAGTTCAAACACAGACATTCCTGTATTCAGATATGCGGAAATTATGATGATGAAAGCCGAATGCTTGTTACGTACAGGAAAATCCGGGGCTGGTACTTTGGTTACTCAAGTGCGCCAAAGGGCGTTTAAAGATAATCCTGAATTAGCGACAGTAACAGACTCCCAATTAGCGGGAAATACTTGCTATCAATATGGTTATGTGGAAGATTATAAAATCGTAGATAGAGGAAACACTGATCCAATCCAATTCGGAAGGATGTATGATGAGCTGGGTTGGGAATTTGCTTGGGAAATGCATCGCCGCAGAGATGCCATTCGTTTTGGTATATATACGACAAAGAGCTGGTTATCTCACAAGCCTGAGGGGGATTATCGTTCAGTATTCCCTATTCCGGAAACAGTATTGACCTCAAATCCAAACCTAGAGCAGAATCCTAATTATTTATAAACAAACATAATGTCCAACCTAGGTGCCCTTCTTTTAGAAGGACACCTACAATAAAACCATTATATGAGCAGGAGTCATACACACATTTTCTATTTACTTATTGGACTTTGTTTTTCTGTAAATATTCAAGGGCAGATTTTAGATCGTCATTTATCTGATTTATATGCGGATAAATTCAACCAGCAAGATAAGGAAATATACATACAGTCCATATCGAACAAACAAGCTAAAGATTTTCTCGCCGAAAACATTCCTTTTTTCGAATGTCCCGATAAAGATATCGAAGAGATTTATTATTTCCGATGGTGGACTTATAGAAAACATATAAAAGAAACACCAGAGGGATTTATAATAACAGAATTTCTGCCTGATGTCTCTTGGGCTGGGAAATATAACGGAATTTGTTGTCCAGCTTGGTTTCATTTCAGGGAAGGGAGATGGCTACATGAACAGCGTTACTTGAATGATTACGCCTATTACTGGTTAAGGGGTGGAGGTGATGTTCGATCCTATAGTTTTCCTATAGCGAATGCAATCTACCAATATTTTTTAGTCACAGGGAACGACTCTATATTAAAAGAGTCATATCCTGAACTGGTCTCTAACTTCAACGGATGGGATAAAGAGAAATTTAATTCCGAAACCGGCCTTTTCTGGCAAACAGACAACCGTGACGGCATGGAAATTTCTATCGGAGGAAATGGCTATAGGGCTACCATTAACTCATATATGGCAGCAGAAGCAAATACTCTTTCTTGGGTCGCTCAGAAAAAGAATGATCCTCAAGGTTCCTATTTTCACGAGAAAGCAGAGGCTATCCGTAACAAAATGTTTGATTTACTATGGGACGAACAGGCTTCTTTTATAAAAGTACTGCCTATGGATAGCAAAGCAATATTACGCGATGTCAGGGAATTGCATGGTTACACGCCTTGGAGTTTTGATCTAGCAAATCATTCTTATGCTATCGCATGGAAATTTCTAATGGACAAAAACCATTTTTTTGCTCCATATGGTCCTACAACCGCAGAACAATGTCATCCCAAATTCAAAGTTGTCTATGAAGGGCACGAATGCCAATGGAATGGTCCGTCTTGGCCTTTCGCCACAGCCATGACATTGACAGGGTTAGCGAATTTACTGAACGATCAAGAACAAAACTATATATCCAAAGACGATTTTTGGACATTACTGAAAATATATACAAAAAGCCAACATCTCACACTCGATAATGGTAATGTCATTCCTTGGATCGACGAGAACCTAAATCCTTTTACGGGAGATTGGATATCCAGAACCATGTTGAAAAATCACCAACCTAAAGAGAGAGGCAGAAACTACAACCACTCCTCTTTTTGTGATTTAGTCATAAGGGGGCTGGTAGGAATTCGTCCGCAAAGCGAAGACGTTCTTATCGTCAATCCTTTGATACCAGAAGATAAATGGGACTATTTTTGCCTAGATCATATAATGTATCATCATAAAAAAATATGTATTCTATATGATAAAACAGGAAAAAAATATAGTAACGGGAAAGGATTCTTTATCTTCGTCGACGGAAAAAGAGTAGCATCAGCAGATGCTTTGACAAAAATGGTTTGTAAACTTTAAACTTTTTATTATAAATCAGACCTACTAACATCAATAGGTCTGATTTATAAAAGCATTGATTAGATTATAACTTTAAATCTCAAAAAAATGAAACAGTTCGTATTATTATCTTTGACATGTCTAACATTATGGGGATGTAAACAAGCTCCCCATAAAGAAGCTCCTTTCAAAATGATTGACCAAGTGGACTTCTCACAAGTTCATATACAAGATAATTTCTGGTCTCCCAGGTTAAAGAAACATATATCGACCACTTTGCCTGTTTGTATTGATCAGATCGAGAACCAGACAGGGCGCATCCGCAATTTTGAGAATGCGGCAAAAAGGGAAGGGGAACATTCCGGTATTTTCTTTGATGATTCTGATGTATACAAAGCGTTGGAAGGCATGGCATACAGTTTGATCAACAATCCAAATCCAGAGTTGGAGAAAAAAGCGGATGAATGGATCGATAAATTCGCCGCCGCCCAACTACCGGATGGATATATTAATACGTATTACACATTGACCGCCCCGGAAAAACGATGGACTAATATGGACAAGCATGAAATGTATTGTGCCGGACACATGATAGAGGCAGGAGTGGCCTATTATAAAGCTACCGGAAAACGAAAACTACTAGATGTTTGTATACGAATGACCGATCACATGATGAGTATCTTTGGACCGGGAAAACGAGATTGGGTTCCCGGACATGAGGAAATTGAGTTAGCCCTTGTCAAACTATATCAAACCACAGGAGAGCAAAAATACCTAGATTTCGCTGATTGGTTGATCGAGGAACGAGGACACGGGCATGGCTCGAAAGGTGGGGAAGGTGAATGGGATCCATTCTACTACCAAGATGACAAACCTGTACGTGAGATGAGTGATATCGCTGGTCATGCCGTTCGTTGCATGTACTTGTATTGTGGTATGGCGGATGTGGCAGCGTTAAAGCAAGATTCTGGATATATCGAATCTTTGAATCGGTTATGGGATGATGTCGTACTCCGAAATATGTACATTACCGGGGGGATCGGCTCCTCACGCCATAACGAAGGTTTCACAGAAGACTATGACCTGCCAAACCTAGATGCTTATTGTGAGACCTGCGCTTCGGTTGGAATGGTATTGTGGAATCAACGAATGAATCAATTTACTGGTGACTCCAAGTATATTGATGTCCTCGAACGATCCATGTACAATGGAGCTTTAGCCGGTATATCGCTGGAAGGGGATCGTTTTTTCTATGTTAATCCTTTGGAATCTAAAGGAGACCATCACCGTCAAGCATGGTATGGTTGCGCTTGTTGCCCAAGCCAAATATCTCGCTTCCTTCCATCTATCGGTAATTATATTTACGGAACCTCCAATGAGGCGATCTGGGTAAATCTGTACATAGGTAATTCTACTGAGATAAACACAGACAACACAAATGTCACGTTGAGACAAGAGACCAATTATCCTTGGGATGGAACTGTAAAACTAACTGTAACTCCTTCTAATCCGTTGAAAAAAGAGATACGTTTACGTATCCCTAGTTGGTGTGAACAATATACCTTATCGGTAAACGGGCAACTAGTAAAAGCTCCAACAGAGAAAGGATACGCCGTATTAAATAAAGAGTGGAAACAAGGAGACGTAATCTCCTTATCAATGGAGATGCCAGTCAAATTGATGACCGCAGACCCTAGAGTTAAGCAAAACATCGGTAAGCGTGCCATACAAAGAGGGCCTCTCGTATATTGCATGGAAGAGGTAGATAACCCTCAAGATTTTGATAACCTAAAAATCGCGGCGAACACCTCTTTTAATGCCCAGTTTAATCCGAAATTATTAAATGGGATTACAACCATAAAGGCCACTACGAATGAGTTGGCAATCACTTTGATCCCTTATTATACATGGGATAACCGGAAAGCGGGGAAAATGAAAGTATGGATTGATTATAACGAATGATATAAACTACTAATTTACTAACTTATGAAACTTCTTCCTAAAATATTAGCATTATCGCTCGCTATGGTCGTTACCACTTCCGTAGCGGCCAATCAGCTTGCTAATGAAAAA
>OGNY01001652.1_pt1 | contig 13634 bp, 5 predicted proteins | sample 1573551 | NCBI WGS metagenome assembly OGNY01 (sample SAMEA2581885, study PRJEB24529) | metagenome | biome: Human gut stool | place: China | collected 2011
GCCGGCGACCCGAATGGAGAGTATAAGTTCCAATTACGTGGAACTTCATCCTTAACCGGTAATACTTCTCCGTTGATCGTCATTGATGGTATTCCTCAAGGGGATTTATCCGCTATTCCACAAGATGATATTGAAAGTATCGATGTATTGAAGGATGGTTCAGCGGCGGCGATATATGGAACCCGTGGAACGAATGGCGTTATCTTGGTTACGACAAAACGAGGTTCTGCCGGGAAGATGAGCGTTACCTACAATGGATATATGTCTATCTCTTCCATAGCCAATCAATTGGAAGTCATGGATCGTGACCAGTTTTTGGCAAATGGGGGAAACGACCGGGGATATGATACGAATTGGATGGATGAGATTACCCGAACTCCGTTCTCCCATTCGCATAACTTGGCATTGACAGGAGGTACGACCGATTTTAATTACCGGGCTTCTGTATCTTATCGAAATAATCAAGGTATCGCTCTTAAGTCAGGGTTCAATGAGATGATCGCTCGTTTTTCCGCTAATCAGAATTTATTCGATAAAAAGATTCAAATAGCATACGACGCTACTTATCGTCGTTTTGACCGGGAAGGTGAGAATTCCAGCTATGATGATTATTCCGCTTTTAAGCATGCGTATTATTATAATCCTACGGCACCCGTATACGACGAGACGGGAACGATAGATGCCGGCGGGTATTATGCGCTGGATATTCAAGGATATTCAAATCCGGTGGCTTATATTATGCAGCGTGACCGTCGTACAAAAGGCGGACTTTTCCAAGGGTCTGCTCGTGTAACTTGGAACATTTTGGAAGGACTTCGTGCGCAAGCTTTTGGCTCATTGAAATACTCTGATATAAATAAGGGTACTTATACCTCACGAGAGGTATTTAACACTTCTAGTTTCGGGTCAGCGTCTCGGAGTTTTAATACTCGTTTTAATAAAACACTGGAGACGACGATCGACTATGTAAAATCTTTTGGAGAACACCATTTGGTGGTATTAGGTGGGTATACCTATGAGCATAACTATTGGGAATCATTTGGTATGAATAACTCGAATTTTGATTCGGATGTATATTCTTACTATAATTTGGGTGCGGGTAGTAACTTGATTAATAATCCTAGCCAAAGCATGATGGATGGTTCGGTTTCCCAAGATAATTTGGTTTCGTTCTTCGGCCGTGTAAATTATAACTGGGGAAATCGTTACTTGTTATCAGCGTCTGTACGACGTGAGGGTTCTACTCGTTTAGGTGCGGATTATAAATGGGGAACTTTCCCTGCGGTAAGTGTCGGTTGGTCTATCGGTAATGAGGCTTTTATGGAAAGCGCTAGCTGGATTAACGATTTGAAATTGCGCTTGGGATATGGCGTGACAGGAAATATGCCTTCAGATAATTATTTGTCTTTGTCAATGATGGGAGTGGTAGGCCGTTTTTATGATCATACTTCTAAACAATGGATCAATGCTTATGGGCCGACACAGAACCAGAATCCGGATTTGAAATGGGAGCGGACAGGCGAATGGAATCTAGGTGTTGATTTTGCAGCGTTGAATAACCGCTTGAACGTGACCGTTGATTTGTATACCCGTAAGGTTTCAGATTTGTTGTATAAATATAAGGTTCCGACTCCTCCTTATCAATATTCTTCTATGTTGGCGAATGTTGGCGACGCTACAAGTAAAGGTCTGGAATTCTCTGTTTCCGGAACCCCGGTGCAGAATAAGAACTTCTCATGGACTAGTTCTATTAACTTCTCATTTAACACGAATAAATTGGACAAATTAAGTAATGAGACTTTCCAGACTGACTGGATTGAGACCGGTTATTTGTCGGATGGTGATTTAGGAGGTATGAACTCGACTCCATTGATTCGTTTGGTCCCGGGTGGCAAGGTCGGTGATTTTTATTTGCCGGTATTCGAGGGATTTACGGAAGATGGTAAATGGAAATTCAAGGATGTCGATGGTAGTGGTGACTTTACATATAATGAGGATCGTGAGATCGTAGGTAATGCGCAACCTGATTTTATTGCAGGATGGACTAACGAGTTTAAATATCGTGACTTCGATTTATCGTTTACATTCCGTGCTGTCGTAGGCAATGATGTATATAATGTAAGCCGTATGGCATTGGAGAATCGGAATGTGGCTGGAAAGGAGAAGAATATGTTGGCTTCGGTAATGGATATCCCTTTGCAAGATGCGGCTCAAGCCTCTAGTTATTATTTGGAGGATGGTTCTTTTGTGAAGTTGGACAATATCACATTGGGTTATAATGTGCCGGTGAAGAAATTAGGTTTCATGCAAAACTTACGTTTGTACTTGACTGGTCAGAACTTGTTTACGATCACAGGCTATAAGGGTATCGACCCGGAGGTTGATATGGTAGGATTAGATAATATGGGTATTGAGAGGACTCGTTATTATCCGGCTAGTCGTTCTTTTATTCTTGGTTTGAATGTTACGTTTTAATGGATACTCTAAATATCGAAGGTTATGAAAAAATATAGTTTAATATATATAGTGTCAATGATTTGTTTCTTGGTTATCGCTCCTTCTTGTACGGATATGGATGAAGATACGACGGGACAAATGGTCTCAAATGACTTTTATGCGGATCCTTCTTTGATTCCGCAAGCGGTAGGTGCTGCCTATGCGGAATTGCAGGCTTATCAGAATCACTGGGGAGTATGGGGGTTGCAGACTGTTTCCTCGGATGAATGTGTTGTTCCGACTCGTGCGCCGGGTAATGACTGGTATGACGGAGGGGTATGGCAGGATTTCCATCGTCATCAATGGCAATACAATCTGGATGCATTGAATAATGTGTGGATTTCCGTATTTTCTGGAATAACGACATGTAACCGTGTGGTTTACGACTTGGATACATATAAAGAGGAGATGGATGTCGATATCTATAATAAATATCGTGCGGAGACTGTTATCTTGAGATGTTTCTATTATTCTATCTTACTGGATTTATTCGGGAACGTTCCTTATATCGACACGTATGAGAGTGAAATCACGGCTTCTCCTCAGACAAGCCGTCCTGAGCTTTATCAGAAAGTCGTAGATTGTATCTTAGATAATATGGAATATTTGGATGACGCTCCGTCTGCCGAGAATTATGGAAGATGTACGAAATCGATGGCTTATACGATGTTGGCAAAACTATATTTGAACGCTAAGGTGTTCAAAGGGGCCTCTTCTTATGATAAGGACGATATGAATAAAGTGATAGAGTATTGCGATAAAGTGATTAACTCCGGATATTATGAGGTCGTATCTGATTTCTCCGCTCCATTTAAAGTGGCGAATGAGTCTTGTAAAGAAAATATTTTCGTGGTACCGATGCAAAATGGTATCAATTCAAATGGAGACTACGAGTTTCATTTCCATAAATTCTCCGGACATCCCAAGTCTCGCCAGATGTGGGGTATAAATGTGGGCGGTTGGAATGGAGGTTGCGCTACTCCGGACTTCCTTGCTTTATATAAAGATGACGATACCCGGAAAAAGGCGACTTTTATTTACGGTTTGATTTATGATAAGGTCACGGGCGAGCCTGTTGAGGATGGTGATAATCCGGGAAAACAATTGGAATTGACTATTGAGGTATCTTCTATTAATGCCGCTTATCGTTGGGAAGGCGCTCGTATTCAGAAGTATGAATATGAGTTGGGTATGACTGGTAATATGAACAATGATTTTGTTTTATATCGTTTAGCTGATATCTATTATATGAAGGCTGAAGCTATTTTGAGAGGTGGTAATGCCGCTACTTTATCAGCTTTGTGTGCGGAACCTGCATTCCAGTTAATACGTGAAAGGGCAAATCAGCCTGTGTATACTCCGGAAACATTAACGTTGGATGAGTTGATCAATGAACGTGGCCGTGAATTTGCTTGGGAAGGTTGGCGTCGTCAAGACTTGGTTCGTTGGGATAAGTTCGCTAAAGGTAGCTGGACATTTAAGGAAGCCTTGAATAATAATTCGCGTGATTTATTCCCGATACCATACGATCAGATTACGAAAAACCAATCTTGGAAACAGAATCCGGGATATTAATAGTTGTGTTTTTATGCATATGGATAGACGACAATTCGTGAAAAACCTAGGACTGGGCACAGCCTCTTTAAGCATGGGAAGCTTGGTAACGGCTTCCTCATGTGCCCCGTCCGGGGATTCCTCCCTTAAACAAAACGTCAAGGAAGGAGAGGATGGACAGTTTTTATTTATCGGTGACGATATCGCCATCGCCCAGACAGAGTATGGGAAGGTGCAGGGATATCTGCTGAATCATGTATATACGTTCTTGGGAGTTCCTTATGGGGCTGATACGTCGGGAAAAAATCGCTTTATGCCTCCCCAAAAACCAGAGCCGTGGACAGATGTGAGACCTGCGGTTTTTTATGGGAATACGGCGCCGCAACGTATGGAGAACCGGTGGCCCAATAATTACGGAACTTTTGCCGATCATTGGAACTACTGGGATGTGAGTGAGGATTGCTTATATTTGCGGATGGTAAGAAACGTCCCGTATTGGTGTGGCTGCATGGCGGCGGTTTTACAAATGGTAGTGGGATCGAGCAGGATGGATATCATGGAGAGAATATAAGCCGGGAAGGAGATATCGTATTCTGTTCCATTAATCATCGGTTGGGGCCGATTGGCTTCTCTGACTTATCTGGTGTTGGTGGAGAAGCGTATAAGGATTCCGGAAACGTGGGGATGTTAGATATTATTGCCGCCTTGCGATGGGTTCATGATAATATCGCCAATTTCGGTGGAGATCCCGGGAACGTAACGGTTATGGGACAATCCGGAGGAGGTTCTAAGGTCTGTACAGTAGCCGCTATGCCGGCGGCAAAAGGTTTGATCCATAGAGCCGTGGCTTTAAGTGGATCTACGGTAGGAGCTTCCGATCAGGTGATGACCCGGAAGGTGGGAGAATATATTTTGAGAGAAGCGGGGCTGACCGCTTCCCAACTGGATAAATTGCAAAGAATACCTTGGCGGGAATATTTGGATATAGCGGATAGGGCTTGTAAAAAGTGCTGGGAAGATCAAGGGATTAGCATGAGACGGACTTTTGGCCCTGTTGCTGATGACCGGAATATTCCGGCCGGTGTATTCTACTCCGGTGAGAGCCATTTGGAGTCTCCTGTCGTCCCGATGATATTCTGTACGACTTTCCATGAATGGAACCCGAACAGGGTGGATGCGGCCTTGGAAAAAATCACTCAAGACGGTGTGATCGAGAAACTGAGAAGTCAATATGGTGATAAAGCGGAATCGATCGTGAAGGCTTTCGCCAAGAATTTCCCGGATAAGACTCCGATGGAGCTTTGGGCGATGATTTTGTCTTCCCGTCAACGAGTGGTTGAGGCGGCTAACGCAAAATTAAAGCAAGGCCAGCCTGTGTATGTAGCTTGGTTTGGCTGGTGTCCGCCCTTGTTTAATAACCGTATGCGTGCGTTCCATTGCTCGGATATCTGTTTCTGGTTTAAAAATACGGATCGGATGTTTACCCATACGGGTGGAGGTAAGGTACCTCGTGCGTTGTCAGATAAGATGTCTGGCGCTTTGTTGAATTTCATGCGGACAGGAGATCCGAACGGAGGAGAGTTACCCGCTTGGCCGAAATACACGGAAGAAAATGGAGAGGTGATGATCTTGAATAATACGTGTGAGGCTCGGAATGATCCGGACCGGGAGGCCCGTAAATCTTTGGAGGTTTAATTTAAAACGAGAGTGTTATGCTTGAGAAAAAGATTTCAAGACGTAATATGCTTCGGACTACCGGTTTGGCGGTTTTGGGCAGTACGTTCGCAGGCTTGGCTTCTTGCGCTCCGAAGAAAAAAGAGGAGCCATCACCCGAAGCATCCTCTTCGAAACGTCCTTTCCGTGTCTGTCTCAATGTCTCTACGATAGCGGGTTATAAACTTCCTGTTCAAAAACAGATTGATTTATGTGCCGAGGCTGGTTTTGAGGGAATTGAGTTATGGACCCGTGATGTGGATGCGTTCGTAAAGCAAGGGGGAACTTATGAGACACTCAGGCGTCAGCTGGAAGGCTCCGGACTTTTATTGGAGAATATGATCGGTTTTGCCTCGTGGTTTGCCGATGATCCTTCGAAACGGAAGGAAGGGCTAAACCAAATGCGGCATGATATGGAGATGGTAGCGGGATTGGGCGGTAAATTTATCGCCGCTCCTGCTCAAGGAGTTACTCAATTGGATCGTACACGGTTGCCGGAGTATTCCGAACGCTATCGGGCGATACTGGATTTAGGGGATGAGATGGGTGTCACTCCGATATTGGAACTATGGGGGGCCGGGGTTCTGAATCAATTATCGGATACCATGGCGATAGCGATCGCCTCCGGGCATTCGCGGGCTTCCGTCTTATTGGATTTCTACCATTTGTACAGAGGAGGAAATAGTTTTGATAGTTTACGCTTGATAAATGGGAAGATCCTTCCGGTTTTTCATATCAACGATTATCCGGAGTTGCCTCCTCGTACGGAGTTGAGAGATTCGGATCGGGTGTTTCCGGGAGATGGTATTTGCCCGTTTAATAAAGTACTTCCTTTGCTATACGACTCCGGTTTCCGGGGTGGGTTATCCGTAGAGCTTTTTAATAAGGGATATTGGGAAACCATGGATGTAAAGGAGGTCTTAAGGAAGAGTTTTGAGAAAACCACACAGGTAATCAATAGTTCGATGGGATAAAAGTTTGTTGGGATTTAGGAAAGGGACTGCCTCGAGGTGTTTTACCTTCGAGGCGGTCCCTTCTGTTTTTATAGTATCTTCTCTTAAAAATCAATTATTTTATAATCCGCTGTGATATAAAAAGTAGTATATTTGCGTACATCCAAAATAAACAGTTGTTTTGCGGAGGGTTATAGGGGTTGTTATCATCGGAAAAGCCGGTAATAAAAGATATACATTATAATGAACTTACTTCAGAGATATGTGAGTCATGGTATAGCTATAGGTTTGTTAGTATTTATAATGCTAGCGTTTAATTTGTCTGTGTTAGCGCAGACAAGTGAAAAACGTGTACTTAGGGTTGCCTTTCCGCAGGTAGATGGCATGAGTTGGACGGCCGAAGATGGTACTCATCATGGTATGCTCGTAGACTATCTCAATGAGATCGCCAAATATACCGGTTGGGAATACGAGTACATAGATACGAAGGGACCGGCTATGTTGAATGAATTTGTTGAGGGTAAGTACGAGTTGATGGGTGGAAACTATTATATACCCGCTTTAGAGAAATATTATGCTTATCCGAACTATAATATGGGATATAGCCGTTCATTATTACTTGCCCGATCTGATGATCGCTCTATCCATAGTTATGATTTGGAGAGTATGAATGGTAAAACCATCGGTGTGTATGAGAATGCAAGGGAGAACATTCGCCGTCTCAAAGAGTTTATGGCTATCAACGGATTGTATTGTAATATCCGATATTACAAACAGGAAGATATGGTGGGGAAAATCGGGTTATATCCCTATCTGGCTAAAGGTGAGATCGATTTGTTACTAAATAATGTTGCCCATATTAGCGATTCTGTCCGTGTAGTCGTGGCATATGACTCTCAGCCTTATTATATCGTGACCAATCCGGGTAATAAAGAAGTCTTGGATGGTTTGAATATGGCTTTGGAACGGATATTGGATGCCAATCCTAATTTTGCGGCGGAACGTTATGCCGTTAATTTCCCAGACCGGCTCGTAAACATCCAACTGAGCGACCGGGATCTGGAGTATGTCAATGAGAGGAAAACGACCACGGTAGCCGTACCTGAGAATTGGTATCCTTTGTATTGTAAAGAAACGCCGCTGAAGAACCATACGGGTATCATGGCGGATGTACTGGATGAGATTAAAAGTTTCACAGGGCTACGATTCTCGTATGTATATGCGAAAAATTATGCTGATGCGATCCGTTTGATACAGCAAGGGGATGCCGATATCTTAGGTTTTTTCTTGGGAGATGAGAACGATGCGGCCCAGCTAGGGCTTGCGCTTTCAGCCTCTTATGTGAGTGCGAACAATATCATAGTACGCAATAAAGCCTGTAGTTATCCCGCTCCGGGTTTGGTTGGTGCTTTGGTGGAAAGTCAGCGATTTCCAAGTGGCATATCTGCGGAGAAGATTCGGTCCTATCCGGGCATTAAGGAGGCATTAGCCGCTGTCAATAGCGGAGAGGCTGATTTTATCTATGGATTGTCCTCTAAAATGGAACAGGATATTTCGCGTTATCATTTCACCAATCTTGCTCCTGTGACATTGGTCAATGATCAGTGTGCGATAAGTTTTGCGTTACCTACCCCGGTTGACCCGGATTTATTAACCGTACTCAACAAGGCGATCAATAATCTTTCTGAGTCCGAGAGGACTGTTATACGCAATCGGAATCTGGAATCTATCGGCGTGAATGAATTCTCTCTTACGGACTTTATATATGCGAATCCCTTACAATTTATGTTTATCGTGATGTTTGTCCTGTCGGTGCTATTTACGGCATTACTGCTGGCTATAGGGGCCCGGATGAAAGCGACCGTGATACAGGGCAACCTGAAACGGGCTGAGGCGGCTAACTTGGCGAAGAGCGAGTTTCTTTCCCGGATGAGTCATGAGATCCGTACGCCGATGAACGGAATTGTAGGTATGAGTACTATCGCTATGCAAAACATAGATAATACCGATAAGATAAAGGATTGTCTTGAGAAAGTAATCATGTCTTCCAAGCATCTTCTCGCTCTCATTAACGACGTGCTGGATATGTCGAAGATAGAAAGCGGAAAAGTGGAACTTCGACATGAGAGCTTTAATTTCCGGGCATTCTTGCAGGACTTTGAAAATCTGTATGGCGAGCAGGCCAAGAGTAAAGGGATCAGCTATGAGACGATATTGGCTAGTGATCTGGAAGTACAGATTATAGGAGACTCCTTGCGCTTGAATCAAGTTCTCTCCAACCTGTTATCGAATGCGCTGAAATTTACGCCGGCCAAGGGAATGATTAAACTTCGGGTATCTAAAACAGGTGAGGATCAAGAGAATGTTTACCTTCGTTTCGAGGTAATCGATACGGGATGTGGTATAGCCGAGGAGAACTATGATAAAATCTTCGAATCGTTCGAACAGGAAAATGTGGATGTTACTTATAAATATGGAGGTACAGGATTAGGGCTTTCTATCGTTAAGCGTTTCACAGGGTTGATGGGTGGTGGCATACATGTGACGAGCGTGCAGGGGAGTGGCAGTACATTCACCGTTGATCTGCCTTTCGGCAAAATAAAGGAATCGGGTAAACCCACTCGTTTTTCCGATATTAATGGGAGGAATGACCTTGCGAAGGATTGTTATGCTGTTGATTATGACTTCAAAGGTAAACGGATCTTATTGGTTGAGGACAATGAGCTTAACCGGGAGATAGCGGAGGAATTGATCGGAGTTACCGGTGCGTCGGTGGAGAGCGCTGAGGACGGGGTACAGGCCGTAGAGATGTTTAAGGAATCTGCCGAAGGATATTATGATTTGATATTGATGGATGTGCAGATGCCTCATATGGATGGCTATGAGGCTACCCGATGTATCCGGGCATTAGGGCGTTCTGATGCTCAAAAGGTTCCTATCTTCGCTATGACAGCCAACGCCTTCGCTGAGGATGTGCAGAAAAGTAGGGAAGCCGGTATGAATGCTCATATATCTAAGCCGTTGGATATACGTGCCGTGTATAAACAAATGAACCGATACCTTCAAGGATAAATAAAGGATCGATGAATAAATAAAAAGGGACCGCCTCGGGAAATTAGGTTTTCGAGGCGGTCCCTTCTGCTTTTATTAGATATTCTTTATTTTTCCGTAATTACCGAGAATTCACCGATACCCGCTTGCTTTTTATTATCTACGATACGGGTTGCGACCAAACGGATTTGGTTACCTTTCGTTATTGGGAAATGTACGACTTGCTCGATCGGGTTAGCCTTGATATTGGAGAATTCGCCTTCGGCCACCTTCTTTCCATTAATATATAATTGATAGTTGGAGATATGACCGCTTGCGTCACGTCCTTGGTTCGGGGTGTAGCGGAATCCGGATATAGGCATTTCTTTCGCTAATTGTACGACTAACTCTTGTTTCCCTTGTGGCAAATAGTAGGTCGTGTAGCCGTTTCCGTCTAGGATCAGGCTGGTTTTCTCATCTTTCGGTGATACGATCGTGTAATCACAAGCTGGAATATCGAACGTTTGCGCGGAAACCGGACTGACTGTATCGAAAGTCGGATCATAGGCAATCGCCTTGACAGTTCCTTTTTGAGCGAAAGCGAATGGCGCCTGATAAAGCGGTGAGTCCTTGGTCGGATCTGAGCCGTCGGTGGTATAATGAACCTCGGAGCCTTTATCCCCGGCCTGTATGGTTACCTCGTCATTGATATTACGGGCAATCGTTGGCTCGGTCACCAAGGCGGGGGCAAGGTATGCCTCCACGTTATTGATACAAAGCGGTCCGCGGGCATCCGTGAAGTTGATGCGTATCTTCTCCGCTTTCTCGGTCTGGAAACGGACAATTCGTTTATAGCCGACAGTTGTCGTAGAATCCACGGTCTGTGCCGGAATCCATTTACCCTCTTGCTCGAGTTCGATATTGAACGAGCGTACTCGTTGTCCTAATGGGATATATTCTTGTATGACCAAGCGGTTTACATCGGTAGGATGGGTTAACGTGAAAGTCAATGAACCACTGGTTACGCCATCGTCCGTAGCCCAATAGGTATCCCAATCCCCATCTACTGCCTTATTGGGACTAAAATTACGTCCTCTTTTATTGCTCGCTTGTACGTAACATCCTTTCAAAAGATTCTCCTTAAAGTCATTTTGGATGGTTTGATACCATTGTACGGCACGGGCGGAGTCTACCGGACTTATTTTTCCGTTCAACGCTACGGGGAAGTTCAATAGGAAATTGGCGTTATGCCCGACGCTTCGGTAATAAAGATCGACTAATTTTGCCAGCGACTTGACTTGGTGATCTTCCCGGGAGTGATAGAACCATCCCGGACGGATAGATACATCGCATTCTCCACCTAGCCACATCGGTCCGTTCTCATCTCCCCATACACTCTGTTGGAAAGTAGGCATGGAGGGTTCCGGGGCGAAGATGCTCCATTGGGTATCACCGGCCCAACCTTCCTCGTTACCGATCCAGCGGATATCGGGTACTGTCCCTCCGAAAACCATGATGTCCGGGTGGTGCGCCTTGATCGTGTCGCGTGCCCGCTCATATTGATAATAGGTCTTGGCGTCTATAGCACGGGTTTCATTTGTGCCGCCATACCAGCCATTGCCACCGTTTGCCCCATCAAACCAGTATTCGAACAACGGGCCATAGTTGGAGACTAATTCATGTAATTGGGCATGGAATTTCTCTACATATCCCGGTTGTCCGTAGTTCTCACTGTTTCTGTCCCAAGGGGAGAGATAGACACCGAATTTCAGCCCGTGTTTCTTACAAGCGTCGGATAGTTCTTTTACCATATCCCCTTTGCCATCTTTCCAAGGAGAATTCTTTACGCTATATTCGGTTGTGGCGGTAGGCCATAGACAGAAACCGTCATGATGCTTGGTGGTTAAGATTACGCCTTTCAATCCGGCGGCTTTGATTGTTTGCGCCCATTGATCGCAATCCAGATCCGTTGGATTGAATGTGGAGGCGGGAGTGTTTCCGTAACCCCATTCCAGATCATTGAACGTATTTAATCCGAAATGGACAAAGGCATATGTTTCCATCTTATGCCATTCAACTTGTGCCGGCGTGGGAACGGGCAGGATAGGGGCGGGCGCTGTCGCTTCTTTACAGGAGAAGAAGGAAAACAAGCCAAGCCCCAATAAAATAGAGGAACTCAAGTGCTTCATTATTTGTTTATATTTAGATGAGACCTCAAATATATGAAAAAAAACGGCAGATTTTTATTCTGTCTTTAGATATCTAGATAAAAGATAAAGTCTCCTGTCTTTTAGATGTCTCCTCTGGGGAAATTTTCATGCTAGCATATATTTGTTTATCAATTGTTTGCAGTGCCAGTTTATTTATCGCCTTTGGCACGGTCGTGCCATCACAGTGGCAACGCTGTGCCATCCGTGTGGCAGGGCCGTGCCATCGTAGTGGCACAGTATTGCCGCTATGATGGCAAGGGTACCGGCTATATCGTTTACGTGAGTAGTCGGTATTTTTGCGTGTGCTATATTATAATGTACCCGATATCCGTTGCCGTAAAAAACTTGAAAAATAATGCCCGATAAATTTGGACCGTATGTTTTATAGCATTACTTTTGCACCCGCATTCGAGAGAGAACGGCGCTTCAGAAATGATGGAAACGTGGAGGTATCCTTGGGTAGGGGATGAGGTTGGCTAGGCCAAGCGATAATTTCCAACCGCCCGGAGATCGGCTTGAGAAAAAAAAACTTGAAAATTTTTCACCGAAAAATTTGGAGGTTAAGAAAAAGTCCTTACCTTTGCAGCCGCAATCGAGAAACGATAGCGACAAGAGTTCTTTGAGAGATTTACATAATTCAACAAGTAGTACAAGTATTGGAGAAGAGATTCTCCGGATTAATACCGTCAAAAGAAGTATGACTTTGGACTACGATAAACGGATTCCGGAGCGAGGATATGATAAAACAATTTAAACAACGAAGAGTTTGATCCTGGCTCAGGATGAACGCTAGCGACAGGCTTAACACATGCAAGTCGAGGGGCAGCACAGGTAGCAATACCGGGTGGCGACCGGCGCACGGGTGAGTAACGCGTATGCAACTTACCTATCAGAGGGGGATAACCCGGCGAAAGTCGGACTAATACCGCATGAAGCAGGGGCCCCGCATGGGGATATTTGCTAAAGATTCATCGCTGATAGATAGGCATGCGTTCCATTAGGCAGTTGGCGGGGTAACGGCCCACCAAACCGACGATGGATAGGGGTTCTGAGAGGAAGGTCCCCCACATTGGTACTGAGACACGGACCAAACTCCTACGGGAGGCAGCAGTGAGGAATATTGGTCAATGGCCGAGAGGCTGAACCAGCCAAGTCGCGTGAGGGATGAAGGTTCTATGGATCGTAAACCTCTTTTATAAGGGAATAAAGTGCGGGACGTGTCCTATTTTGTATGTACCTTATGAATAAGGATCGGCTAACTCCGTGCCAGCAGCCGCGGTAATACGGAGGATCCGAGCGTTATCCGGATTTATTGGGTTTAAAGGGTGCGTAGGCGGCCTTTTAAGTCAGCGGTGAAAGTCTGTGGCTCAACCATAGAATTGCCGTTGAAACTGGGGGGCTTGAGTATGTTTGAGGCAGGCGGAATGCGTGGTGTAGCGGTGAAATGCATAGATATCACGCAGAACCCCGATTGCGAAGGCAGCCTGCCAAGCCATGACTGACGCTGATGCACGAAAGCGTGGGGATCAAACAGGATTAGATACCCTGGTAGTCCACGCAGTAAACGATGATCACTAGCTGTTTGCGATACACTGTAAGCGGCACAGCGAAAGCGTTAAGTGATCCACCTGGGGAGTACGCCGGCAACGGTGAAACTCAAAGGAATTGACGGGGGCCC
>OGNY01001674.1_pt1 | contig 13466 bp, 16 predicted proteins | sample 1573551 | NCBI WGS metagenome assembly OGNY01 (sample SAMEA2581885, study PRJEB24529) | metagenome | biome: Human gut stool | place: China | collected 2011
GCGCGCCAGCTTCGGGAGTTGGAGGTCGCTGGTTCGAATCCAGTCTCCCCGACAAGAAAAAAGAGGATATTCGATATCCTCTTTTTTCGTATTGACCCTAACCTATCCCACGATGAAACTACTCCACATCTGTTTTTGCGTGCTGATCGGCACCGCGCTATCCGGTTGTGAAATACCGATGACCGCCCAAGACCGGATCGCCGTGACACGAATTTGCGAGGTGCTGGAGCTGAAAGCCCAGGTTGCCGCAGCCGTCTGGCCGGGATTCGACGATCCGCAATTCGAAGTGCCGCTGGTCTACTTCACCGACTCGCTTTGCTATGCCGTAAATCCCGAAGCGCGGTTTCTGGCGCAATATCCGGCAACGCTGCGTTACAGGGACGGTGAGTTGAAAATCTATACGACGCCCACGATCGACTCGCTCGAATTCCACATGCAGGGAACGATTTCCTTAGACCCGGCCGATGCCGGTTCGGCATACGACTACCGTTCGGCATACCTGCTGTGCAGTTCGCCCGAGATTACGGCCCGCTGCATACCCGGCACGGAAGAGGTAGCCATATGGCGGACGATGGTGCTGCATGAATATTTCCACGGATTCCAATTCCGGCATCCGGCGTATCTCGCGCAATTCGAAGCTTCGGGAGCGGGCCTCATCCCTTCGTCGGAGCTGGTAGGACACTATCAAAGATACGGCTGGTACAAAGAATCCGTAGACCGGGAAAACGCCTTCCTGCTGGATGCACTCGGGCAAACCGATGCAGAGATTATCCGCAGGGACATCGACGGGTTTAGGAAACTGCGCGCGGAGCGCCATGCAAGAATGCGGCGCGAACTGGCCCCGGAAGCAGTCGGAGCGGAACGGGTTTACGAAACGATGGAGGGCACAGCGCGTTACATCGAGTTCCATGCCTGTCCGGGCGGCTACGACCTTGACGCGAACGACTGGCTCTACCGGACGGACATATCCCAGTATATGTATGCCACAGGGTTCAATATCGTCCGGCTGCTCGACAAGCTGGGGGTCGATTACAAGACGAGGCTGTTTGACGAGGGGCTCGCATTGGACGGGCTTCTGCCCGAATAAACGGACACGGGCACAGGTGCCCCGGCAATGCCGCGGGTAAAAGCCGCCGAGGAAAGAACATCCGAGGATGAGCCGTCGAGATCGGAATAGCTAAGATCGGAGCCGACAAGGAAAGAACTGCCGAGCCCCGAGGAAGAGCCGACAAGGGAAGGGCAGCCGAGGAAGAGCAGCCGAGATCGGAACCGCCGAGGTAAGAGCCGACAAGGAAAGGGACAACCGAGAAAAAACAGCCGCCGACGGACGGCGGCCCCTTTTTCAGGAAGGGATATGCGTCAAAGCCGGTGATAGTGGCAATAGAGCAACCCGCCGTCGTCGCCGTGCAGGTGCATACCGCCGCCGAGGCAATAGCGAAACATCTTGCAGGAGGCGCATTCGCCGCGCCGCGCCCACTCGCGGTTGCGGAAGGGTTCGAAGCGGTTTTGCCACACGTCCCAGAACCGATCGCGGTAGATATTGCCCTGGTTGAAATTGGCACGGATCGACGTGCAGCCCGAAATGGCGCCGTCGACGCGGATCGAGGCGACGGAAACGCCCGCGGCGCACTGGTAGAAATGGTCGCGCACCTCGGTTTCATACCCGCCGAGGAAGCCTTCGCAAGCATAGCTGACGTCGATGCGCCCCTCACGGCGGGTCTGCCGGATAAACTCCAGCATCGCACGGAACTGTTCGTCGGTCATGCGCAGCGACGGGTCGTCCTTGGCACGGCCCATGGGGAAGATCGAGAAGAGCCGCCAGTGTTTCAGGCCCTCGGCGACGAGCATCCCGCAAAAATCGCCGAGCCTGGGCACCATCGCCCCCGTGACGCAGGTCACCACGTCGCAGGCGAGCGACGGCTCGCGGACGATCATGCGCAGGGCGCCGAGCGCCCGTTCGTAACTGCGGGGGTTACAGCGGATATAGTTGTGCTCGCGTTCGAAGCCGTCGAGGCTCACCGAGACCGTACGCAGCCCCGCATCGAGCAGGCTGCGGAAACGGGATTCGGTCAGCCCCAGCCCGTTGGTCACCATGCCCCACGCATAGCCGCGGCGGGTGACCTCCGCCCCGGCGCGTTCGAGGTCGGGGCGTACCAGCACCTCGCCGCCCGAAAAGATGATGAGCACCTGCGCAGGGTCGACATGGGGCGTAACCTCCTCGTCGAGCACCTTCAGGAAATCTTCGATCGGCATGTCCTGCACACCGGGATCCACGCGGCAATCGCTGCCGCAGTGGCGGCACGAGAGGTTGCAGCGCAACGTACATTCCCAGAAGAGCGTATCGAGCCTGTGCTCGGCGACGGCCGAGGAGTAAAGGTCGGAAAAAATATTGAGGGCCAGACGCTTGCGCAGCCCCAGGCGGCGACGGGACATGGATTACTTCCCCCCTTCGGGAGCCTTCTTGCCCTTCGTGTCCATATAGGGCGTGTCGTCGGCGGGTTTCTCGGCTACGGGGTCGAGCTGCTCGTCTTCGGCAGGGCCGACCGCCGACTCCTTGAGAGGCACGCCGATCGTTTTCTGTCCGGGAGGGCGAACCCCGTACATCACCATCACGCGCGGGGGTGCAACCGAATCCCTGACTTCGGGCGCACCGGCTTCCTGTTGCTGTTCGCCCTCGCCCTTGGCGGGCGCATTCCTGACCGTGGAACAGGCTGCCGAGAATCCCAGCAGGGTCGCAAGTGCGAGTTTCAGTTTTTTGTTCATATTGCGTCGACGTTAAAAACAATCTTCAGGACAAAGATAAAAATTTTCTGCCAAAGATGAAAAAACATGCCAAAAAGTTTTGAAAGCCAATGTTTTTTATTTTACTTTGCCAAGTACAAACTTTTTAATTTACATTTTTATGACAGGCAAGGTTAAATGGTTCGATAGCAAGAAAGGCTACGGATTCATTACGGGAGAGAACGGCAAGGAAATCTTCGTTCATTTCTCGGGTATCGTGACGGACGGTTTCAAGTCGCTCAACGAAGGGCAGGCAGTCGAATTCGAAGTCGGCAGCGGTGCCAAAGGCGAGCAGGCTGTGAACGTAACCGTGGTTGAATAACCCGGCGTCCTCCAAATTCAGGGAATAAGAGCTGTATTTACTCAATATATCCAAGCACTGAATTTTATGTAATTTACGGTGTCCGGAATTCCGGACACCGTTTTTCTTTGCGGGGCGCAGCCTGTGCGACGGGCGGCCGCAGGCCCATTACTCCCCTGCCGGAAGGATATGCCCGGTGAAATTGAGGTAATGGCTGCGTCTGTTGAGATCTTTATTGATCCGGACAAAGCACTTGTTCGAACCCTTATACAACGTCACGATCACCTCCCGGTCCTGCGCGTTTTGGGGGCCGACGATCAAGAGCCGGTACTGCAGGTCGCCGCTGCGCTTGCGTTTGAGCAACGTCATTTCGGCAGCATCGTCCTCGATGTTCAGGGTGCGCCACGTACTGCGGGGAAAGAGGTTGGGCGACAGCCGGATGACGGCATGCGTCCCCTGCATGGAAATGTAACTGTCCGGAGATTGTTTCACCGGGATTTTATCGCCCGGCAGGTAAAATTCATCCCCTTTGATGACGAACATGCGGGCGTCGAGCGCCCGGAGCGCCTGCTCGTGCAGGGCGGCCGAGGCGGCGTCCCCGTCAACGGATCGGGGTTCGGGGGCAGAGGCCGATTTGGTTGCCGCACAGCCGGCCAACACCAGCGCCAGCACCAGGGTGGCGGAATACGAAAATTTCGATAAGGTTCTCATGGCTATACAATCACGGTGTTTACATTGTGGTATTTCGGGAAAAGGACAGTCGCCAGGGGATTTCTGTTGGAAGTAAGATTTCAAAACAGAAACTTTTTTCATGGCAACATTTTTTAGCAAGGCATGTTTATTATAAAGCCCGCGCTTTACTTTATTCACAATATAATAAATAAAATTGCATCCTGCAAGAGGGCGGGCATTTTTTTGCCCGTTTGAAAAATAAATCGTAATTTTGGGCGGCAATTTAGGTTAATTCAGGTTCAAACATAAAAACCCAATCACAATCATGAAAGAAGCAATCGCAATTCTGACTGGCGGCGGCCCCGCACCCGGTATGAACACCGTGGTAGGCAGCGTCGCAAAGACTTTCCTCCGCAAAGGTTACCGCGTAATCGGCCTGCACGAGGGCTACACGGGGCTCTTCAACCCGTCGCCCCGCATGGTGGACATCGACTACCCCATGGCCGACGGCATCTTCAACCAGGGAGGTTCGTTCCTGCAGATGAGCCGTTTCAAGCCCAAGGATTCGGATTTCGAAAACAACTTCAACCTCAAGTTCTTCACCGACAACAACGTCAAGCTGCTCGTGACGGTCGGCGGCGACGACACGGCATCGACCGCGAACCGCATCGCCAAGTTCCTGGAGGCCAAGAAATACCCCATCGCAAACATCCACGTGCCCAAGACCATCGACAACGACCTGCCGCTGCCCAAAGGCACGCCGACGTTCGGTTACGAGTCGGCCAAGGACAAGGGTGCCGTCATCGCACGCGCCGTCTACGTGGACGCCCGCACGAGCGGCAACTGGTTCGTACTGGCTGCCATGGGCCGCAGCGCCGGCCACCTGGCATTCGGCATCGGCGAGGCCTGCCACTACCCGATGATCGTCATCCCCGAGATGTTCGACAAGACGGAAATCACGGTCGAAAAGATCGTGAACCTCGTCATCTCGTCGATCATCAAGCGTAAGATCATGGGCATGGACTACGGCGCCGCCGTCATCTCGGAAGGCGTATTCCACGCGCTGAGCGACGAGGAGATCCGCAAGAGCGGCATCCATTTCACCTATGACGAGCACGGGCACCCCGAGCTGGGCAAGGTGTCGAAAGCGCACATCTTCAACGAGATGATCGAGAAAAAGCTCAAGGAGATCGGTCTCAAGGTCAAGAGCCGCCCCGTGGAGCTGGGTTACGAGATCCGCTGCCAGACCCCGATCGCATACGACCTGACGTACTGCTCGGAACTGGGTATCGGCGTACACAAGCTCTTTGCCGAGGGCAAGATCGGATGCATGGTATACGTGGATTCGGAAGGCAACGTCAACCCGCTCTACCTGAAAGACCTGCAGGATCCGACGACGGGCAAAATACCGCCCCGTCTGGTGGACATCAAGTCGGACAAGTTCTCGTCGGTGGTGGACAACATCATCAACGCCATCACGCCTGCGGACTACGAGGCTGCGAAGCAGTATGTCTCAAACCCCGAGGAATACGATTTCCACAAGATTCTGAACTGGAAATAATCCCGCGCAGGGACATTTTGAAAATCCCCGGAGGCTATCGCCTCCGGGGATTTTGCTTTGCAGCAGGCAGCGGGAAGCGGGAGGAGAAGCGGAAGGAGAAGCGGCAGCGGAAACCGGCAGCGGAAACCGGCAGGCTATTTATCGGTTCCGATCCAAGTCCATTTATGCCAGATATATTCCATTTGCAGAACCGCACCTGCAGCAGGAACACCAGAATCCCGACCAACAGGCTGGCCGTATATCCGCACCGAGGGGCAAGGTAGAGGCCGAACGGGAAATAGACGAAGGCCCCGATGACGGATTGGGAGAGGTAGTTCGTAAGGCTCATCCTGCCGTAGAAGCGCAGGCCGGCAACGGCGGCACTGAACTTCCTGCGTTGGTAAAGCAGGATGAACGAAGCGACCAAGACCAGCGTAAAAGCCAGCTTCTGCCACATGTCGAGCGCCGTTCCGGCTGTCTGCCCGACGACTGCACCGTTGTCCATGACAAGCTCCCTGAGCGTATACAAAGGGGCGAAGGCAATGGCGGAGACGATCAGCGTTTTCACCCAGAAGCGGAGGTTCTTTTCGGTGGCGGCGAACAACTGTTTCCTGCCGATATAGAAACCCAGGAGGAACAACCCGGCAGTCTGGACGAAGCGCCCGGCGTTTACCGCCCACAACAGGCTGGCCTTCTGCCCCAATGTGACATTGCCCAGGATGAAATCCCCGAAATTCCCGGCTTTCGTGTATTCGGCCACTCGGGCATACATTTCATCGACCCCCAGGTCGGGCAGCCGGTGGGCCGGATCCAGCAGGGCGGCTACGCAGTGGTACCATTCGACAGGCTGCAACAGGAAAACGACGGCGGCGGCGAGGATAGCCCCGTCGCTCCAGTTGCGCGTAAAAAACAGGACGAGCCCCGCGATGACGAACAGCAGCAGGACATCCCCGGCCGGGAAAAAAGCCGCGTTCAGGGTTGCGAAACCTGCCAGCAGTACCAGCCGCCACAGGAAACGACAGCCGAAGTCCTCGCCCCGCCGCTTCAGGTTGTGGCTTTGAATATAGAACGTAAATCCGAACAGGAGGGCGAAAATCGCATAGGCCTTTCCGGCAAACAGGGTAAAGACGACGTTGAATACCCCTTGATCCAATGTATTCAGCCAGCCCGGGGAATCGGCAGGATAGACCGGGAAGATAAAATGTTCCAGGTTGTGAACCAAGACAATAGCCATAACGGCAAAACCCCGTAAGGCATCCACGGCCTCTATGCGCGGATTCTTGCCGATGAGTTGTTCCGATGAATTATTCATATATTATTTACAATTTGTCCGAGCCTTTTGTGCCGCAGGAGGAACCGCGTCAGAAAAGCGTCGGTTCGGTCAGCGCGACACCGGCACGCTGCGGGTGGAGGTTCACGAATTCCAGGCCCCGGCGCAGGGCGCGGAAAACCGTATGGCGCGTGCCGCCGGGCGAACCGTCGTACCAGGCGACGAGCAGCGAGGCATGGTCGACGAGGTAGTTGTTGCGCACGGCATAGCACCCCGCATGGTAGACCGGCGACAGGACGACGGCATCGTCGGCCGAGGCCATCGCAGCGCGGTAACGTACGCGGTCGGCATGGGAGAAGCGCGCCTCCTGCCCGCCGAAGGGCACTACGGCGACGAGCCGCAGCCCGGGGAGGGAATCGCGCAGTTCGAGTACCGCCTCGGCGGCCGCCAGGTCGAAGCCTACGGCCATGCCGCAGAGGAACGTCCTGAAGCCATGGGCATGAAGCCCGCGGATCGCGGCGGTAAGTGCCGCGGAAGCCTCGCCGCAATAGGTACGGTGGCCCGTGAAAGCCACGGTTGTGCAGGGATCGGGAATCATGTTCCCAAAGGTAACAATTTGGCGCGGACTTTGCAACTCGAAGGGCTGAATCAAATAAACACCAATAACTATGAAAAACACAGGAATCGTCATCGTATCGCTCGTGGGCGGCTTGATTATCGGATCGGCCCTCACGATGCTCTTCACGCCCCAGTCGGGTGCAGAACTCCGCAAACAAATCAAAGACCTGATCGGCGACGAAGTCGACAAGGTACGCGAAAAGGTGGACGAAGTGCGCGGCAAAGTCGAGGAGGCACGCTGCAAATGCGACGAAAAGTAAACTTCGCCCAGGCGACGCCTCATGGGAACGGATAACAGAAAAACTTCGGGCGGCTCCTTCGTCGCGGCGCTGGTCTTCTTCGTGATGACGGCCTCGATCGCCATCTTCCTGCTGCTTACGGCGCTGGTCGAGTGGCTGTCTGTGGTGACGGGCTCCTTCATCCTTTCGTCGCTCATCGTCGGGGGATTCTTCGCCGTGCTCGCAGCGGTGATCTACCTGCTCGCGATACGCGAGGGCGTGGAGCGCATCCGCGACCAGGTCGAAACGGTCTACGACGTGGCACGTGCCGCCTAAGAGGGATACGAGAGGCTCCAAGACAAGTTTTTACTGCTTATGAAGCTGCGCGAAATGCACAAATGAAAAGGGCGGCACGTGAATGCCGCCCTTTTCGCATATATTGCAATACCTAATACTATTTGCCGAAATAACGCTTGTAAAGGCCTTCGAAACCTTTGCCGTGGCGGGCTTCGTCCTTGGCCATTTCATGTACGGTGTCGTGCACGGCGTCGAGGTTCTGCTCCTTGGCCATGCGTGCCAGGCGCATCTTGTCCTCGCAGGCGCCGCTCTCGGCGTTCATGCGCTTGTAGAGGTTGGTCTTGGTGTCCCAGACCACCTCGCCGATCAGTTCGGCGAACTTCGAGGCGTGCTCGGCCTCTTCCCATGCGTAACGCTTGTATGCCTCGGCGATCTCGGGATACCCTTCGCGGTCGGCCTGGCGGCTCATCGCAAGGTACATGCCCACCTCGGTGCACTCGCCCATAAAGTGGTTCTGGAGACCTTCCCAAAGCTCCTTGCTGGCGCCCTTGCCGTCACCGATGACATGCTCGGTCACAAATTCGAGGTTGCCCTCCTGCTCCACGACCTCAACGAATTTCTCCTTGCCAACTTTACACATCGGGCACTGGTCGGGTGCCTCGGGGCCTTCGTGAATGTAACCGCATACGGTACAACGCCATTTCTTTGCCATAATCGTAATAATGTTTGAGTGTTAGTTTTTCTGTTTGTGCAGTGCAAAGGTAACGATTAGGCACAAAATCCGGATAAAATCACAATTGTCTTTTTTTATAGGGCGATAAGCAACGCTTATAGCGGATGCAATGTGCACGCGCGCGGAAAGAGGCGGGAACGGCAGAGGACGGACAACAGAAAAAGAAACAGCAAAGAGAAGAACGGGGAAGAGAGGATAGGGCGGAACGGAAACGACAGAGAGAGGAATTGACGGAGAGGGACGGCAGAGAGGGACGGCAAAGAAGGACGGCGGAGAGGACGGCAGAGAAGGATCGCGGAAAAGTACGGCGGAGAGGGCGGAGAGGACGTATATGACGGGACGGGCGCCGGGAACGGGGCGCCCCTACCCTCTCCGGTCGATAACCTCTTCGATATAGGGCACGTCGGTGGAATCCTTCACCAGCACGCGCTTGTCGCTGTCCAGCAGGTAGAGCGACGGAATGGCCGTCAGGTCGTAGGTGCCGTTTTCGCGGACGAGGCAGCCGGCATCGTAGGCGTTGATCCAGGTCGCAGGGATATGGTCGCGGTAATTCCGCCACTCGGTGAGGTCTTCGTCGGGATAAAGCGCCAGTATTTTGAGGCGGCCGCGCTCGATCATCTCCGAAAGCATGGGCGAGCCGGAGATCTGCTCGCGCAGCTGCTTGCACATCCCACAGCCGGGGTTGTTGATGAACAGCAGCGTATATTCGGCCTTCACGCCGTAGAGCGTACCCGTGGCGCCCGAGGCGAGCGTATAGCGGAAATCGTTGGCACGCTGCCCGAGGCGGTTCTGCGACGCCATAGCGAGGTCGTAGGCCGGCCCGATGCGTTCGTATTAGTCGTAGTAGGGGCTCGCCAGCACGGCCTGCATCACAGGGATATAGAATTCGTCGTTGCGCAGCGGGGAATTGGGGTCGTGGATCACCTGTTGGGCGAGCATCGTGAAGTAGTCGAGCATCGGGCGCGAGGCGGAGGCACGGCGCATGAGCGAATCCATCGGCGCGGCGTCGGCCGGGCGGTCGGAGATCAGGGCCACCCACCGGGCATAGGCCTCGACCATCTGTGCGGTATCGGCCTCGCGGACGAACAGGGTATCGGCGAAATCGAAGCGGTCCCAATAGTGCCAGCGCAGGTAGTCGCGCTGCTCTTCGGGCGAGAGGCGCGCCGGCGCGATCGCCGGGAGGAATACGCGAGGCTGCGGCACGCTGGCCGTCTGCTGCGGCCGTGAACGGCGTCCGCCGCAGGAGGCGGCGAAGAGGGCCAGAGCCAGGATTAACGCGGTGCGGTACATAGGCGTAAAGTTTATGTGCAAATATAGTTTTTTTCGGCAACACTGCCGCTATCGCCCGGACAAAATGAGCCTGCCGGGCAGATTTGCACGGTAGTTGCAACCTCAATGAGCGTTAAAACCAATTTCAATCAAACCGAATTATGGATGTAAAGAAAACTACCACAAGCACAGGGTTCAAATTGAGTGTCATGACACTCGCGATTATGAACGTGACTGCCGTAGTAAGTCTGCGCGGCCTCCCCGCCGAGGCCGTCTACGGACTTTCATCGGCATTCTACTATCTGTTTGCCGCCATCGTCTTCCTCATCCCGACGGCCATGGTCGCCGCGGAGCTGGCCGCGATGTTCTCCACCAAACAGGGCGGTGTATTCCGCTGGGTCGGCGAGGCGTACGGCGCCCGCACGGGATTCCTGGCCATCTGGCTGCAATGGATCGAGTCGACGATCTGGTACCCCACCGTACTGACGTTCGGTGCCGTGTCGATCGCCTTCATCGGCATGAACGACGCGCACGACGCGACGCTGGCCTCGAACAAGGTCTTCACGCTCTGCATGGTGCTGGCAATCTACTGGATCGCCACCTTCATCGCGCTCAAGGGCCTGGGATGGGTCGGCAAGATCAGCAAATGGGGCGGTATGATCGGTACGATCATTCCCGCTGGCCTGCTGATCCTGCTGGGCATCATCTACATTTCGACCGGCGGACACAACCACATGGACATGTCGCAGGGTTTCTTCCCCGACCTGTCGAAATTCGACAACCTGGTGCTGGCCAGCAGTATCTTCCTGTTCTATGCGGGTATGGAGATGATGGGTATACACGTCATGGACGTGAAGAACCCGTCGCGGAACTACCCCAAGGCCATCATCATCGGTTCGCTCGTAACGGTCTGCATCTTCGTGCTGGGTACTTTCTCGCTGGGCTTCATCATCCCGGCCAAGGACATCAGCCTCACGCAGTCGCTGCTGGTGGGCTTCGACAACTATTTCCACTACCTGCACATGTCGTGGGCGGGCCCGATCATCGCCATCGCCCTGATGTTCGGCGTGCTGGCCGGCGTGCTGACCTGGGTGGCCGGCCCTTCGAAGGGTATCTTCGCCGTGGGTAAGGCGGGTTACCTGCCCCCGTTCTTCCAGAAGACCAACAAGAACGGCGTACAGAAGAATATCCTGCTCATCCAGGGCTGCGTCGTGACGCTGCTGGCGCTGCTGTTCGTCGTGATGCCCTCGGTGCAGTCGTTCTACCAGATACTTTCGCAGCTGACCGTACTGCTGTACCTGATCATGTACATGCTGATGTTCTCGGCGGCGATCGTGCTGCGCTACAAGATGAAGAACACCGACCGCCCGTTCCGCCTGGGCAAGGGCAACGGCCTGATGTGGTTCCTGGGCTGTCTGGGTTTCTGCGGAGCCCTGCTGGCCTTCGTCCTGAGCTTCGTACCGCCCAGCCAGATCTCGACCGGCAGCAACACCGTTTGGTTCTCGGTGCTCATCATCGGTTGCGTGGTAGTCGTGGGCGCCCCGTTCGTGATCTACGCCATGCGCAAACCGTCGTGGAAAGACCCCGAGGCCGCGGCCGACTTCGCCCCGTTCCACTGGGAGCAGCAGCCCGTCGTAGCGGCTCCGGTACATACCAACGATCCCGAACCGATGGCGAAACCTTCGGATACGGAACTTCACAACAAATAAATCGGTAAATATATCAGACAATGATCCAGAAAATCGACAACGCAACGGTTCGCGAGGCCGTACAGCAGGCCTACGAGCGCTGCAAGAACGAAACGGGCGGCAAGAACGCCGACTATATCCCCTACCTGGCCAACGTACCGTCGACCCTCTTCGGCATCGCGGCCTGCCTGCCCGACGGGGAGGTGATCGCCGTGGGCGACACCGATTACAAATTCGGCATCGAATCGGTATCGAAAGTCCCGACGGCCATCCTGGCGATGAACCAGTACAGCGCACAGGAGGTGCTGACGAAGATCGGCGCCGATGCGACGGGGCTGCCTTTCAATTCGATCATGGCGATCCTGCTCGAAAACGACCATCCCTCGACGCCGCTGGTGAATGCCGGGGCGATCAGCGCCTGCTCGATGGTGCAGCCCGTAGGCGACAGCGACGGCAAATGGAAGGCGATCACCGGATTCATCGAAGGGCTCGCAGGCTCGCAGGTCGAGGTGATCGACGAGTTGTACAAGTCGGAGACGGCGACCAACTTCAACAACAAGTCGATCGCATGGCTGCTGAAGAATTACAACCGCATCTACGACGACCCGGACATGGCGCTGGACATCTACACGCGCCAGTGTTCGATCGGCGTGACGGCCAAGCAGCTCGCCACGATGGCGGCGACGATCGCCAACGGAGGCAAGAACCCCGTGACCAAACAGCAGGTCTTCAAGCCCGAGCTGTCGCCCAAAATCGCCTCGATGATGGCGACCGTGGGTTTCTACGAGCACACGGGCGACTGGCTCTTCACGACGGGGCTCCCGGCCAAGACGGGCGTGGGCGGCGGCATCATGGGCGTCGTCCCGGGCGTGATGGGCGTAGCGGCCTTCGCCCCGCCGCTCGACGAGGCCGGCAACTCGGTCAAGGCACAGAAGGCGCTGGCCTACATCGCCGGGCACCTCAACCTCAATATTTTCGGCACCACGCGCTGCGTGATGGCCGAGAAGGAAGCGGCGCAGGCGTAGACCTGCGACGGCAACCGGGCAAAAGGCCTGCGCACGTCATGCGCAGGCCTTTTCCATTGCGGGATGCACCGGGAGGCAAAAACAGGGAGGGGGCGAAAAAAAACGGGTACGGCCGGACGAACAATAGTGACGCTGTTCAGGGGAGAAGAATTCATCGCCCGAACCGTACCCGGAGGCGGCATACGGACTGCGGCCTGCGAAAAAAAAGCAAGGGCGCAGGTGCAAACTCCCGTTAACCGGCCTTCCGAGCCTTGCATGGTAGTTGCCCTTACGCCCGAGCCCGTCCCGGCACAAGGCCGGGACATAGCAAGGGTTTCAGACAATATTTACACCACGCATAAACCTGTCATATCGACAGTCGGAAGTTTGTTAACGGCGTAAAGGTTGTCTTAACCTTATGGTATGTCGTTACGGCGATGCCGTATTATTCTGCAAAGTTAGCATAATTTCTGTAATCGGAATTTTACTTGTACAAATATAAGCAAATTACTCAATACTTAAACATGTTTAAGTATAAAAAATCGACTTATTCCATTTTTTTGTATAATGGAACAAAAAAAACAACGCCGCGACGAAGAATTGCTTCAAAAAATCATTCTGCGGGTGAAGGAACTAAGGCGCTTGCACGACCACCAATCGCAGGAGGAGTTGGCCGAAGCGACCGGGTTGGGAATTGCACAACTCGAATCCGGCAAGAATTTCCCGAATCTGACGACTATAACAATTATTTGCAAGTTTTACAACATTACACTCGACGAATTTTTCGCACCGCTCAATTACCCGCCGAAAGATAAATAAGAATCCGAAAACCTTCGGATCGTACCGAATACGTCCCGGGCTTAGGCCGGATGACCGAATACCATAAAAAAACGAGAGCAGGTTCGCCTCATGGGGCGAACCTGCTCTGGTCTTGTACGCGCCACTCCCCTCGCAGACAGACGCCGCAGGCAGACACCGCAGGCAGACACCGCAGGCAGACACCACAGGGATGCACGACAAGCCGGGGGCGGGGCACGGGATCAATCGAAGAGCCGCAATGCCCTGACAGCATCGG
>OGNY01001678.1_pt1 | contig 13435 bp, 10 predicted proteins | sample 1573551 | NCBI WGS metagenome assembly OGNY01 (sample SAMEA2581885, study PRJEB24529) | metagenome | biome: Human gut stool | place: China | collected 2011
ACGATGAGCGAGCCGTCCGGGGCGTTCATCTTGCCTGTGACGAGCGCGCCCGCGCCGATGATGCAGTCGCTGCCGATGACAGCGCCGTCGAGGATCGTCGCGCCCATGCCGACGATGACGCGATCTCCGATCGTCGCGCCGTGGACGATGGCGCTGTGGCCGACGGACACATCATCGCCGATCGTGACCTTGTTGTGGATGAGGGCAAGATCCTGAATGTTGCAGCGCTTGCCGATGCGCACGCTCTGCATCTCGCCGCGGCAGACGCTGTTGTACCAGAACGCCGTGCCTTCGCCCGCGACAACGTCGCCGAGCACCTGCGCGCCTTCCATGATGAGCACCTTGTCGTTGCTTTCAATGCGGTCAAAATTCATAGCCATGGTATGTTCTCCTTATCAAGCGGGCGCGGCTTGCGCAGCCCGAAATATCTTATTTTACAGGGCAAAGTTGCCGTTTACAAACACCGGTACCTCGCGCCCGTCCTTCGTTGTGCCGATGATGGAAAGGTCACTCGTTCCGATCATGAAGTCGACGTGCGTGTTGGAACTGTTCAGTCCCGAGGCCTTGCGCTCTTCCGTGCTCATGGCTTCTCCACCTTCCACACACTCGGGATACGCCTCGCCGAAGGCAAGATGGCAGGCGGCATTTTCGTCAAAGAGCGTGTTGTAGAAGAGAATATTCTGGTTGGAGATGGGGCTGTTGTAGGGCACGAGCGCGACCTCGCCGAAATACGACGCGCCCTCGTCCTCGGCGATGGCGGCGCGCAGGATGTCCTCGCCCTTCTCGGCTTGCACGTCGACGATCTTGCCGTCCTTGATGACAAAGTGGAAATTTTCGATGATGTTGCCGTTGTGGACGAGCGGCATGGCGGAATAGACCACACCGTCGATGCCGGTCTTAAGCGGGGCGGTGAAGACCTCCTCGGTCGGCATGTTGGCGACGAAAGGGTAGCCCGCGCGGCAGAGGTTGCTGCCGCCGGACCAGACGTGTTTTTCGGGCAGGCGGATGTTGAGGCGCGTGCCGAGGGAGTTTTCGTAGTAGAGTGACTCGAAGCGCAGCTCGTTGAGCTTATCGACGCGGTTTCTCAGCAGCGCCGTGTGCTCGCGCCAGCGCGCGACCGTGTCGCCCTTGCCGCTGATGCGGACAGAGGTGAAGATCGCGTCCCAGAGCTTGTCCATCGCTTCCTGCTCGGGAAGATCGGGGAAGACCTTCTTCGCCCAGCTCGGGATGGGAACGGACGCGACGCACCAGGGGCATCCGTTAGACATCACAGCGTTTACATAGGGTTGGATGGCCGTCTCGCTGCGGCTTGCGCGCGTCAGACGGTCGGGGTCTACACCGAGCAGCGCCTCGGGATCACAGGCGGAGATATTGAGAAATGCTGCGCCCTCGTCAGCATAGCCGTTGAGCATTTCTGCCTGCCAGACGGGGAACGTGTCGAACACGGAATCGTCCGCGCGCAGGAAGCGCTCGCGGTTCATGTAGTCGTCCGTCCAGCGCATCACGACCTCGCGGCAGCCGATGTCGTAGGCGGCGGAGGCGCACAGACGCGCAAAAAACGCGCACTCGACCGGGCAGCGGATTACGACGGTCTGGCCCTTTTGAACGTTCAGGCCTACTTCAATGAGCAATTTCGCATATTCTCTGAGTTTATTTTCCATGGAATGTCCTCCTGAAAAAAGAAGAGACGGCTGCGCATGGCACAGCCGCCTCTTTGAATATCGTACAATGCCATACACTAAGCATCATAACACACAAGTGACGCGATGGGAACGCCTTTTTCCGATTTTTTCAAATTCCCAGCAGCAGGGAGGCGAAGTTGAAGTAGATCATCAGCGAGATCGCGTCCACGACCGTCGTGATGAAGGGCGAGGCCATGACCGCGGGGTCGAAGCCGATCTTCTTGGCGAGCAGCGGCAGCGTGCAGCCGACGACCTTGGCGGCGAACACCGTGACCACGAGCGTCAGGCAGATGACGAGCGCGACGGAGACGGTGATGGGGTTGCCGAAGAGCAGCTTGTCGACGAGCATCAGCTTTGCAAAGTTTGCCGCCGCGAGCGTCGCGCCGCAGATGACCGCCACGCGGATCTCCTTCCAGATGACGCGGAAAAGGTCGGAAAACTCGATCTCGTCGAGCGAGATACCGCGAATGACCGTGACGCTTGCCTGCGAGCCGCAGTTTCCGCCCGTGTCCATCAGCATGGGGATATAAGCCGTCAGAATGGCGAACGCGCTGAGCGCATCTTCAAAGCGCGCGATGATCTGCCCGGTGAAGGTTGCCGAGACCATCAGCAGCAGCAGCCAGGGGATGCGGGACTTGAAGGTTTCAAAGACGCTCGTTTTGAGGTACGGCTTATCTGTCGGCAGCATGGCCGCCATCTTTTCGATATCCTCGGTCGTCTCTTCCTCCATGACGTCGATGGCGTCGTCGACCGTGATGATACCGACGAGGCGGTCTTCCTTGTCGACGACCGGAAGGGCGATGAAGTTATATTTTGAGAAAGTCTGCGCGACGTCCTCCTTATCCTCAAGCGTCGTGACGGAGATGACGTGCGTCTCCATGATCTCCTCGATGATATCATCCTCGTCGGCGAGCAGGATGGTGCGCAGCGAGACGATGCCGAGCAGCTTGCGCGCCGGGTCGACGACGTAGCAGACGTTGATCGTCTCCTTGTCCGTACCGGTGCGGCGGATGCGCTTCAAGGCGTCCTCGACCGTCATATCGCGCTTTAAGTCGACAAATTCCGTCGTCATCAGCGCGCCCGCGCTGTCGTCGGGGTACTTGAGGATCTCGTTGATGCTCTTGCGCGTGTCGGGGTCCGCGTGCTTCAGGATGCGCTTGACGACGTTGGCGGGCATTTCCTCCACGATATCGACTGCGTCATCGAGGTACAGCTCGTCAAGGACTTCCTTGAGCTCGGTGTTCGAAAAGCCGCGGATGAGCATTTCCTGCGCGTCGGGGTCGAGCTCGACGAACACCTCCGCCGCCGGCTCCTTGGGAAGAAGACGGAACAAAAGCGGGATGCTGTCCTCGTCCAGGTCCTCGAAAAGCGAGGCGATATCCGCCGGCTCCAGGTCGCAGAGCAGCTCTCGCAGGGCGGTGTACTGTTTTCGCTTGAGAAGCTCCTTGATCCCGTCCAACAGTTCCTCGCGCATTTCTTCAAATCCGACCATACCGTCTTCCTCCTTTCTCAAAGGTGCATAAAAAATCTCCCATATCCTGCGTCCGGCGACGCGGCTATGGGAGCGACAATTGGGAAACACCTGCCGCTGGCGCGGCGCTTCCTTACCGTTCAAGCTTTAGCATCACGAGGCGGTGAAACTGCATTAGATGGCACCTTGCTTTCGATGCAACCTGTTCAAACCCTCTCATAGTGTCTCCACTACTCCGCGGCAGCAGTCCGTATCCTTGTGGTAGCCTTACCTACCGGACGACCTTATGGAATTAACGGTATTATATTATGCACATTTTTCCGCTCTGTCAACCCCTTTTCCGTCTTTATTCATGTAAAAACTTTGTGTGGCTGTGCTTTTCCGCTTCCCTTTCCGCAAGCGCTGTGGTATACTACCTAAATTGAACAGATGTCGTCTATTTCAGGAGGTGAGCCACGCCCTTGCAGCAGTATCTCGAGCGGCACCGCTTTTTGAAGGGCGCTTACCTGATGGTGCGCCGTTACTTCGACCATCACGTCGGGCGCGACAGCGCGGCGCTGACGTATTATCTTCTGTTTGCGCTTTTTCCGCTGATGATCTTTCTGAGCAACCTTGTCGGTATGATGTCGTTCGATATCAGCCAGTTTTTGAAGGGGCTGCACACCATTATGCCGCAGGAGGCGCTGGATATCATCGAGCAGTACCTCACCTATGTCAGCCGTGATTCGAGCCGGCAGCTGCTGTGGTTCTCGCTCGTTTTCTCCATTTATTTTCCGTATCGCGCGGCGAGCGCGCTCATGGGCTCGGTCCGCCGGGCCTACGGCGAAAAAGCGCCGACGAATTTTCTGCGCTATCAGATCAAGCTCCTGCTCTACACGCTGAGCCTGATCCTCATCATTATCATCTCCATCGCGCTCACCGTTGTGGGCGAGCGGGTGCTGAGCCTTGTCTCGGACTATATCGGCAATTATATCACCATCCCGCTGAGCGACCGGACCATCCATTTGTGGTCGATCCTGCGCTTTGCGCTGCTCGGCGGCATCGTGTTTTTCCCCATCGCGCTGATGTACGGCCTTGCGCAGGAATCGCGCAAGATGAACCGCATCTGGCCCGGCGTCATTTTCTCAATGGCGATGTGGCTGGCGCTGTCCTACCTCTTTTCCTACTATGTGGAGAATATCGCGCGCTATTCTGTGATCTACGGCACGCTGGGGGCGGTGATCGTGCTGCTTTTGTGGCTGTATCTTGCCTCGATGATGCTCATTATGGGCGCGGAGTTCAACAGCGTCCTCATGGCGCTGCGGCGCACGGAGCATATGCAGGAGCAGAAGGAAAAGAAAACCGGCGGACTGCTGAAAAAGCCGAAGGCGGCAGAAGGGCAGAAGGGAACCGAAGAAACGCAAAACGCAACAGGAGAATCTTAAAGCTATGAAGATCATCATTGTCGGTGTCGGCAAGGTCGGCTATGCGATCGCCGAACAGATGACGGGCGAAAATCACGATATCGTCATCGTGGACCAGAGCAGCGCGGTGCTTGACCACGCCGACTCCATGCTGGACGTCATGTGCGTGGAGGGCAACGGCGCGAGCGCCAGCGTGCTGTTGCAGGCGGGCGTGCGCGAGGCGGACCTGCTCATCGCCGTTTCGGAAAACGATGAGGTCAACCTCATCTGCTGCCTGATGGCGAAAAAGCTCGGCGCGAGGCACACGGTCGCCCGCGTGCGAAACCCCGACTATTTCCGCGACGCGCCCATTCTGCGCCGCGAGATCGGGCTCGATATGATCATCAACCCCGAGCACGCTGCCGCTCAGGAGATCTCGCGTATCCTGCGCGTGCCGAGCGCCTTCAGCGTCGAGACCTTCGCTGGCGGCCTCGTTGAGCTCATCGGCTTTCAGGCTGCGCCGGGCGACAGCCTTGTGGGAAAATCCCTCATCGAATTCAACCGTGAAACGCCCAACAGCATCCTCATGTGCGCGGCCAAGCGCGGGGAAGAGGTCATCGTGCCGAACGGCTCGTTCGTCCCGCAGACGGGCGACCGCGTGTACGTCATCGGCACGCCCGCGGAGACGACGCGCGTGCTGCGCTCGATGGGAAGGCCCACGGCGCCCATCCGCCGCGTGAGCATCCTTGGCGGCAGCCGCATCGCCCAGTACCTTGCATGGACGCTCACGACCACCGGCACGCACGTGACGATCGTGGAAAAGGACGAGGCCAAATGTCTCACGCTCGCGGAAAAGCTGCCGAAAGTCACCGTCATCCACGGCGACGGCACGAATCACGACCTGCTCGAATGGGAGGGCATCTTCCACTGCGACGCCTTTATCGCCGTGACCGACCGCGACGAGGAGAATCTCCTCATGGCACTCACGGCCAAGCGCTACGGCGTGAAAAAGGTCGTGCCCAAGATGTCGCGCCTGGGGTATCTCGATATCGTGAGCCTGACGGGGCTCGACAGCGTCATCTCGCCCAAGGCCATCATTGCAAGCCAGATCTCAAGTTACGTCCGCGGCCTTGCCAACTCGCAGGGCAGCGCGGTGGAGAGCCTGCACTATATCCTCGGCGGCTCGATCGAGGCGGTGGAGTTCACCGCGACGAACGCCACGCACTTCCTCGACCGTCCGCTCAGCGACCTGCACTTCCGCAAGGGCCTGCTCGTCGCCGCCATCGTGCACGGCGGTAAGATGGAGATCCCGAACGGACATTCCCAGATCCACGCGGGCGACCGCGTCATCGTGGTGGCGAAGGAACTCTTTTTGCAGGATCTCAACGATATTCTCGGCTGATCGCCGCTTTGTTCGGCAAAGGAAGTTACTATGAACCAGAAACTCATCCTCAGGATCGTGGGCCTCATCCTGTGCATCGAGGCGCTGTGTATGCTGCCGCCGCTGCTGGTTGCAGCGGTGAGCGGGGGGCCGGATATGCCGGCGTTTCTCCGCTCCGTCGCGATATGCGGCGGAGTCGGCGGCCTTTTGACGCTCACAAGGCCGGACGATCCGCGCCTGCAGACGCGCGACGGCTTTGTCTGCGTGGCCCTGTGCTGGATCGTACTGGGGCTGTTCGGCGCGCTGCCGTATTTTTTCAGCCATAGCTGCGACTTTATGGATGCCTTCTTTGAAACGGTCTCGGGCCTGACCACCACGGGTGCATCGATCTTCTCGGCCCCGTCTGCGCTGCCGCGCGGCATCCAGCTCTGGCGCGCGCTGACGCAGTGGATGGGCGGTATGGGCATCCTGGTGCTCGTGCTGGCGCTGCTGCCCAAGATCAGCGAGGGCAGCGTGAATCTGATGAAGGCGGAATCGCCCGGCCCCATCAGCACCAAGCTCCGCCCGCGCACGGGGGAGACGGCCCGCATCCTCTACCGCATTTACATCGCGCTCACGGCGATCGAGGCCGTTGTGCTGCGTATCGTCGGCCTGCCGTGGTTCGACGCGCTCACCACCGCGCTCACGACCATTTCGACCGGCGGCTTTTCCATCCGCGACGCGAGCATTGCCTACTACCACTCCTCGCTCATCAACTGGATACTTGTCTTTTTCATGTTTGCCGCATCGGTGAACTTTACGCTGCTCTTTCTCATGGTCACGCGCCGCTTCCGCGAGGCGCTCAGGAGCGAGGAGTTGCGCGTCTACACCGGCATCGTAGTCGGCTCAACGCTCTTCATCACGCTCGACCTTGTTGCCAAAACGGGACGCAGCTTCAGCTCGGCGCTGGAGCACGCGGCCTTTCAGGTCACAACGCTCATCTCCACCACCGGCTACTGCACGGAGGACTTTGACCTCTGGCCGCCGTTCTGCCGCTGCATTCTGGTGCTGGTGATGTTCTGCGGCGGCTGTGCGGGCTCCACGGCGGGCGGCGTCAAGGTCTCGCGCGTGGTGCTGCTCGTGAAGGGCGTGCGCCGCGATATGCGCCGTATCATGCACTCGCGCGAGGTGCGGCCCATCACGCTCGACGGCCAGCGCGTGAGCGAAGAGACGCTCTCGTCCGTGTCGGTGTTCTTCTTCGCCTACATTGCGATTTTGCTCTTCGGCACGCTGGTCGTGTCGCTCGACGGGGTGGAGTTCACCGCGGCCTTCACCGCCTCGCTTACGGCCATCAGCAACGTCGGCCCCGGTTTCGGTGCGCTCGGCCCCACGTGTAATTTTGGCTTCCTCTCCGATTTCAGCAAGCTCGTCCTCACGCTGACGATGCTGCTCGGACGGCTTGAGATCATGCCGCTGCTCGTGCTGATGATGCCCTCCGTGTGGCGCAGAAAATGAGAAATTGACGAAAAAAGCGCTTCGGACTGCCCGAAGTGCTTTTTTTCGGCGGAACAGATCGGATTTCCCCCTGCGCGCGGTGTTGCGCGGCTGAAAAAAGTGTGATAGGATATCCTAGAAATAGTATGTTCGGCAGCCGTCTTGCTGCCGGATCGATTTTGAGGTATGCGAATGAAGAAAAGCGACAAGACACCCAAGCAGACCCACCGCCGCGCCGACCCGAACGTGATGGGCCTGCGCGCGGACGTGGTGGAGCAGAATATCACGGAGACGCTGGAAACGAACTATATGCCCTATGCGATGTCCGTCATCGTCTCGCGCGCCATTCCGGAGATCGACGGCTTCAAGCCCTCGCACCGAAAGCTTCTGTACACGATGTACAAGATGGGCCTTCTCACCGGCGCGCGCACAAAGAGCGCGAACATCGTCGGCCAGACGATGCGCTTAAACCCCCATGGCGACGCCGCAATCTACGACACGATGGTGCGCCTTTCCAAGGGCTACGGCGCGCTGCTGCACCCGTTCGTCGACTCGAAGGGCAACTTCGGTAAGGTCTATTCGCGCGATATGGCGTGGGCGGCCAGCCGATACACCGAGGCAAAGCTCGCGCCCATCTGCGCAGAGCTCTTCCGCGACATCGACTCCGACACGGTCGATTTTGTCGACAACTACGATAACTTGATGAAGGAGCCGGCGCTTCTGCCGACGACCTTCCCCAATATCCTCGTTTCGGCCAATCAGGGCATCGCCGTCGGCATGGCGAGCCAGCTGTGCGGCTTCAATTTGGGCGAGGTCTGCGATACGACGATCGCCTTCCTCAAAAATCCCGAGGTGCGCATCAGCGAGACCTTGCTCGCCCCTGATTTTCCCACCGGCGGCGAGGTGTTGTATGACGCGCGCGTCATCGAGGATATCTACAACACCGGCCGCGGCGGTGTGAAGGTGCGCGCCCGCTGGCGCTACGATAAAAAGGAAAATCTCATCGAAATTTACGAGATCCCCTACACCACCACAAGCGAGGCCATCATGGATAAGGTCGCCGAGCTCATCAAGGCGGGCAAGGTGAAGGAAATTTCCGATATGCGCGACGAGACGGACCTCTCGGGCCTCAAGCTGACGATCGACTTAAAGCGCGGCGCGGACCCCGACAAGCTGATGCAGAAGCTCTTCAAGGCGACGACACTGCAGGATACGGCGTCGTGCAACTTCAACGTGCTCATCGGCGGTATGCCGCGCGTGATGGGTGTGCGCGAGCTTTTGGACGAGTGGTGCGCCTGGCGCACCGAGAGCGTCAAGCGGCGCGTGTACTTCGTGCTCAAAAAGCGGCAGGATAAGCTGCACCTCTTGAAGGGCCTCAAGCGCATCCTGCTCGATATCGACAAGGCCATCAAGATCATCCGCGAGACGGAGAAGGAAGCAGACGTTGTGCCGAACCTGATGATCGGCTTCGGCATCGACCAGATCCAGGCGGAGTACGTCGCCGAGATCAAGCTGCGCAGCATCAACCGCGAATATATCTTAAAGCGCGTGGAGGAGACGGCTTCGCTCGAGTCGGAGATCGAGGACCTTGAGGATACGCTCGCGCGCCCGTCGCGCATCCGCAAGATCATCGTCAGCGAGCTTGAGGATGTGCGCAAAAAGTACGCCGAGCCCCGCCGCACCGGTATCATCTACGATTTTGTCGAGGACGCGGAGGTGGAGGACGATCCTGTCGAGGACTATCCTGTCACGCTCTTTTTGTCGCAGCACGGGTATTTCAAAAAGATCACGCCGCAGTCGCTGCGTATGTCCGGCGAGCAGAAGTTCAAGGAGGATGACGCGCTCAGCGCGAGCGTGGAGAGCTCCAATGCCGCCGAGCTGATGTTCTTCACCGACAAGGCGCAGGTCTACAAGACGCGCGTGAGCGACTTTGCCGACGGCAAGGCGAGTCAGCTCGGCGACTACCTGCCTGCCAAGCTCGGCATGGACGAGGGCGAGAGCGTCATGGGCATGGTGCTGCCGGGCGACTACAGCGGCTATATGATCTTCTTCTTTGAAAACGGCAAGGCCGCGAAGGTCGAGCTCTCGGCGTACAGGACGACCTCGAACCGCCGCCGCCTGACGGGGGCTTACAGCGACAAGAGCCCGCTGCGCGCGATGCTGCACATCCGGGAGGACCGCGAGATTGCCGTCTATTCAAGCGAGCCCCGCGTGCTCATCGTCAGCACCGCGCTGCTCGGCGTGAAGACCACGCGCACAACGCAGGGCGTTGCGCTGCTGACGCTCAAAAAGAAGCACACGCTGGATACCGTTCGCTTCCCCGAGGAGACCGGTATCACCGACCTTGCCCGCTACCGCGGGCGCAGCATCCCGGCGACGGGCGCGCTGCTCAAAACGGAGGACAGCGACGATAAACAGCTCTCGCTCATCTGACGGCGGGAGACGAGCGGGGAAGAGAAAAGAGAGGAGAGAGGTCTATGAAAAAGGAAAGCGTGCGCGAGCAGGTGCGCAGCTATGTCATTATCACGCTGGCGTGCGTGCTGTACGCGCTGTCGTTCAACTGGTTCTATGCGCCGAACGACTTCACCGTCGGCGGCTTTACGGGTATCTCGCAGATCATCAACTTCTTTATTCCGGTGCTGCCGGTCGGCGTGATGATCATTGTGCTCAATGTACCGCTGTTCATTGTGGGACTGAAAAAATTCGGCTTTGCGTTTTTGGTGAAGTCCATCTACACGATGGCGCTGAGCTCGGTCCTGATCGACGTGGTCGATGTGATCCATCAGTTTTCGCCCATGGACCCGCTGCTTGCGTGTCTTTACGGCGGCGTGACGCTGGGCGTTGCCTCGGGACTCATCTTCCGCGAGGAGGCGACCACCGGCGGCTCGGAGCTCGGCGCGTGGATCGTGCGGTCGCACGTCGAGCGGCTGTCGATCGGCAATATCTGCCTTGGCATCGATCTGACGATCATTCTGATCTATGCCGCGGTGTTCAGAAGCCTCAATAACGCCCTTTACGGCGCGCTTGCGCTCTACATCACGACCAAGGTGCTCGACCTTGTCGTGTACGGGCAGAACACGGCCAAGCTCGCCTACATCATCAGCGACAAATACGAGGAGATCATGCAGGAGATGATCGCGCGCGACATGGGCGCGACGCTCCTGAACGGCAAGGGCATCTACACGGGCTCGGAGCGCCCGCTGCTGCTGTGCGCGGTGCGCAACAAGGAGGTCGTGTCCATCAAGCGCTTCATCAAGGAGCTGGACCCCGACGCCTTTTTCATCGTGTGCGACGCGAGCGAGGTGCTGGGCGAGGGCTTCGGCGTTTATAACCCCAAGGGGCTTTAAGAAAGCAGCTTTGGCAAGCAGGAGGTCAAAATATGGATTTTACGACGGTGGAGAAGAATCTCAGAGAGCGCGGCTTCAAGGTGTCCGCCTTTGCGACGGCGCAGGAAGCGGCGGACTATCTCAACGCGCAGATCGACCGTTCGAGCGTGTCCTTCGGCGGAAGCGTAACGCTCTCGCAGATGGGGCTTTTTGAAAGCCTTGGCGCTCACAACACGATCTACAGCCATTGGAACGTGCCAGACGGCATGAACGCCGACGAGGTGCGCGAAAAGGCCGCGACCTGCGAGCACTATCTGCTCTCGGCCAACGGTCTTGCCGAAACGGGCGAGATCATCAATATCGACGGCACGGGCAACCGCGTGGCGTCGTCGCTCTTCGGCCACAAAAAGGTATGGTACGTCGTCGGCAGCAACAAGCTTGCGCCGACCTATGACGAGGCGCTCTGGCGCGCCCGCAACATCTCCGCGCCGAAGAACGCCCAGCGCCTCGGCGTGAAGACGCCCTGCGCCGTGAACGGCGACCGCTGCTACGACTGCAAGAGCCCGCAGCGCATCTGCCGCGGCCTTGTCGTGCTGTGGGAGGCCATCCGCAGCTGCGAGACCGAGGTCGTGCTCGTCGACGAGCCGCTCGGCTACTGAGAAAAGCGGAGGAAAAGAGAGGGGGCGAGGCGCCGTGCGCAAAAAGTTCATACCGCTTACGCTGGCGCTCTGCCTGACGCTCGCGGGCTGCGGCAACATCGTGCTCGAGCGCAGCTACTCCGTCTCCGCGCCGCACAGCGAGGTCTACTGGGAGAACGAGAACGCCGACACCCTGCGGGCCGACAGCTATCAGGACCTTGTCAACGCGCTGCTGCTGCTCCTCGGCGAGCACAGCGAGGAGGGCACCGTCCGCATTTACGGAAACGACGAGGCCGCCGCGTCGATGGCGGAGCAGGCCTGCCGCGAGGTGCAGGAGGAGACGGCGCTGGGCGCTTATCTGCTGGAATACATCAGCTATACCGACGCGCAGGAGCACGGCTACTACGAGATGCGCGTGCGCCTCGGCTATCGCCGCACGGCGGAGGAGCAGGCGGCCATCATCACCGCCACCAGTACGGAAGCGCTGCCTGACCTTCTGCGCCTGACGGCGGAGGAGGGGACGGTGAAGCGCGTTGCTGTGCGCTTCGGCTATTTTGCGACCGACCGCGACGGCCTGCGCGAGATGGTCCGCGCGGTGCAGGCGGAGGTGGAGCCCGGCTTTGAACAGCCCTGGCAGGTGTATTTCTATCCCGATACCGACGACGTCGGCATCGTGGAGGTCGTGCTGCGGGAAGTGTAAAAATGGATAAGAATGTGTGTCCCATACGAACTGCGAGATTTATGAGGAAAGATAGGGCGGCTGTGGGATATGCATTGTCCGTGGAATACATAGCAACATTGACCGTGGAGTAAAGGTATTCCAGGCAGATTGTAGAAAACGCAGTCTGCCGGGGATTTTTAATTTTGTAGCTTTCTCGTTGCAAACATCTCAGAATTATAGTAAAATAGATGAATGAAGGATATACCCAAGATAAAGCAGGAATTATAGTGAAACGAATCAGAAACGGATTTACATTGATGGAAATGCTGATCGTCATTGCAATCATCGCTGTATTGATTGCAATTGCGATCCCGGTATTTGCATCACAGCTTGAAAAAAGCAGAGAAGCGGCAGACCTTGCAAATGTATGCTCTGCTTATGCGCAGGTATCTGCAGAGGCACTGCTCGGAGATCCAACTGCCACCGTGACGGTCGACCTAAAGCAGAAGCAGGCCGACTGGCAATCGTTGGACCCCGTGAATATCGGCGGTATCGTCCACTACAAAAAGCAAGGAGACACGGATAATTGGAAAGGCGTTGCTGCGCCGAACGGAACCTGCGTTGTGTCATATAACGAAGATTACGGAATCATTCTCACCTGGAGCGGAAAAGCCGACCCATCTGCCTCCAAGTATCCGTTTAATACAAACGTAAAGGATTTCTTCCCGCTTCTATATGGTACAGATTTCTGGAACGATATGAAAAATGAGTCAAATTTTGAGTTTGACTCCAGATGTCCGGAATCAAAGTATGTCCCGGCTATTTCCGAAGCGATCAAAAAATTGGACAACAGTCTTTTACAGCAGCCGGACTGTACCTGGGCCTATCTTGGCAACGGAAGAGATGGGCAAAAAGCAAATCGGTATCTTTTCTGGACATCTCTGAACACGAACAACGTCGGAGATGGAAAGCGCATCCCCGTAATCATCCAAACCGGCGATGGGAAATATTATGTTTCCGAAACCACAACTGGCAAGCGAACCAAAAACGGCAAAGACTATGTCGCTGTCTCGGAATCGCTTACGCCGAGCCAGTATAAGCAAACACTGAAAAATGGAAAAGAATATTCCACCTTGGAAGCAGCCTACGATGCCTATCTCAAAGCCTTGGAGGATTCCGGATATGTTTCGGGTCGCCAGCCTTAAAGGTATATGAACGATCCGCGTAATGTATTGGATGGGATACCAGAAACCAATCCGCGCAGCAGATAGGCGAGGATAAACTGGAGAATGCACTCTGTTGCTTCCTCATCAATTACTTCGTGGTGAAAATCATCAAACACATGGAAGAAAAAAGCTCAGACTTGCGTCTGAGCTTTTTTTTGCGTCTTACGGAAGAGAGGATCGGGAGAGGATCGCGCG
>OGNY01001680.1_pt1 | contig 13429 bp, 9 predicted proteins | sample 1573551 | NCBI WGS metagenome assembly OGNY01 (sample SAMEA2581885, study PRJEB24529) | metagenome | biome: Human gut stool | place: China | collected 2011
CTGCACCTTTTTCTGTCAAAATATCTGTCTATGCTCCTGCTGATGCGGTTTATCTTGTGTCCTAAGTATTTGTCCGGTGTAAACTCCTTCATAACTGAAATCCTCTCATAAATTTTTCTTGACAATAAAAAAAGTATATCTATAATATACTTAGCACACTAACTAATTAAATGCAAGTTTTTTAGTTAGAAATTTTATAAAAATATAATAAGAAAGGACAAAACATATGTTAAAAACATTAGGTGCCCAAATAAAGGAATACAAATGGGCTTCGATTGCGACACCTGTTTTCATGCTGCTTGAGGTGGCTGTGGATACCATCATCCCCCTTCTCATGGCATCAATCATAGACAACGGTGTCAATAAGGGCGATACAAAGCATATCTATATCATGGGTGTGTGTATGATTGTCGCAGCACTGTTTGGTCTTTTGACAGGATGTCTCGGTGCAAAATATGGTGCAAAGGCCGCCATGGGCTTTGGAAAGAATCTGCGTGCTGCTATGTTTCGCAACATCCAGACCTTTTCCTTTGCAAACATCGACAGATTCTCATCTGCAAGCCTTGTCACACGTATGACAACCGATGTGACCAACATCCAGAATGCTTATATGATGATGCTTCGCATGGCTATGAGAGCTCCTGCATCCATAATATGTGCGATGGCTATGTCATTTTTCATCAGCCCGCGTCTTGCGACAATATATTTAATCGCTGTCATTGTGCTTGGAGCTTTACTGCTTTTCATCAGTAAGGCGGCCATGAAATACTTCGACAGAGCCTTCAAGCGCTACGATGACCTGAATGAAAGCGTACAGGAAAACGTATCCGCTATCCGCGTTGTAAAGGCATACGTCCGTGAGGATTATGAGAAAAAGCGCTTTTCAAAGGCAGCACAAAATATCTACGATGTATTTGTAAAGGCTGAAAGCCTTGTGGTATACAACTCTCCGCTCATGCAGTTTACCGTGTATGCATGCATCCTTTTAATAAGCTGGCTCGGAGCTCATATGGTGGTAAGCAGTACACTCACTACAGGTGACCTGATGGCGCTTCTCACCTATTGCATGAATATTCTGATGAATCTTATGATGCTCTCCATGGTATTTGTAATGATTTCACTCTCGCTCGCATCCGCAAGACGAATCAGTGAGGTATTAAATGAGCAGAGCACTCTGCACAATCCAAAGGAGCCTCTCTACGATGTGCCAGACGGAAGCATAAGCTTTAAGCATGTGACCTTCAGATATTCAGACACTGCTGAGACTCCGGTTCTGTCAGATATAAATCTAGACATAAAATCCGGTGAGACCATCGGAATCATAGGAGGAACCGGAAGCTCGAAATCTTCCCTTGTAAACCTGATAAGCCGTCTCTACGACACAGACACCGGCTCTGTAATCGTCGGAGGCCACGATGTGCGTGAATACGACATGGACACTCTCAGAAACAAGGTAGCTGTCGTGCTCCAGCAAAACGTGCTTTTCTCGGGCACCATACTCGAAAATCTGCGCTGGGGTGACAAAAACGCTACCACAGATGAGTGTATAAAGGCCTGCAAAATGGCATGCGCCGATGACTTTATCGAGTCCTTCCCTGACAAGTACAACACCTACATAGAGCAGGGCGGAACCAACGTATCCGGTGGCCAGAAGCAGCGTCTGTGTATCGCAAGAGCTCTGCTTAAAAAGCCAAGGATACTCATACTCGATGACAGCACCTCGGCTGTGGATACAGCAACAGATTCAAAAATCCGTGCTGCCCTCGCAAAAACAATACCGGGAACCACTAAGCTCATCATCGCACAACGTATCTCATCAGTCATGGATGCTGACCGTATCATCGTGATGAATGACGGAAAAGTGGACGGCTTTGACACTCACGAAAATCTGCTTAAAAATAATGAAATCTACCGCGATGTCTACGATTCCCAGACAAACGGCGGAGGAGACTTTGATGAAGGAGGTGCTGCCTGATGCCAGGACCAAGAGGACCACGTGGGCCAAAACCAAAAATCAAAAATCCCGGTAAGCTTTTTGCGCGCCTTATGGGATTTATTTTCAAGAAATATTTACCTGCCTGCATAATTGTTGTGATATGTATCTTTGTCAGTGTACTTGCAAATGTGCAGGGAACCATGTTTACCAAAAATCTGATTGACGACTATATAGTTCCACTGCTTAAGACAGGAACTCCAGACTACGGACCACTCCTTGCAGCAATGGGAAGGGTCGCCGTATTCTACGGCATCGGCGTCATCAGCACATTTGCCTACAGCAAAATAATGATCTACGTATCACAGGGTACCATCAAGAACCTGCGTGTTGAGCTCTTTTCCCATATGCAGGATCTGCCAATCCGGTACTTCGACTCACATGCGCACGGCGATATCATGTCGATTTATACAAACGATATCGATACACTCCGCCAGCTCATCAGCCAGAGTCTTCCGCAGATACTTAACAGTGCTATCACTGTTGTGAGCGTTTTTGTTTCAATGGTCATATTAAATATTCCGCTCACCATACTAACTATCGTGATGGTAATCGTAACAACAGTCGTAACAAAGAAATTTGCAGGCTTCTCCAGCCGCTATTTCCTTGCACAGCAGCGCGACCTCGGCAAGGTTAACGGCTTCATCGAGGAGATGCTCAACGGTCAGAAGGTAGTCAAGGTATTTACCCACGAGCAGGAAAATATCGAAGCCTTCGACAGGATAAACGATGAGCTCTTTGAAAGCGCCTACAATGCCAACATGTACTCCAACATGCTCGGTCCTGTAAACGCACAGATTGGAAATCTAAGCTACGTGCTCTGTGCTCTTGCCGGCGGTGTTATGGCTCTTTCAGGCTTTGGCGGTCTGACACTTGGTAAGCTTGCGAGCTTTCTGACCTTTAACAAGAGCTTTAACATGCCTATCTCGCAGGTCAGCCAGCAGTTCAACAGTATCATCATGGCGCTTGCCGGATGTGACCGTATCTTCTCACTGCTCAATGAAGCGCCTGAGACTGACGAGGGCTATGTCACACTTGTAAATGCTAAAGAAGAAAACGGAAAGCTCACTGAAACCCCTGAGCGCACCGGCTTATGGGCATGGAAGCATACTCATCAGGCTGACGGCTCTGTGGATTACAAAAAGCTCGAGGGCGATGTGGTATTTGATGATGTGGATTTCGGATATGTGCCTGAGAAAATTGTGCTGCACGACGTTGATCTTTTTGCAACACCCGGTCAGAAGATTGCCTTTGTCGGCACCACCGGAGCAGGAAAGACTACCATCACTAACCTTATCAACCGCTTCTACGATATAGCAGACGGCAAGATAAGATATGACGGCATCAATATAAACAAAATTAAAAAGGCTGATCTGCGCCACTCTCTTGGCATTGTTTTGCAGGATACCCACCTTTTCACAGCTACTGTCATGGAAAACATCCGCTACGGCAAGCTAGATGCCACAGATGATGAAGTATACGCTGCTGCCCGCCTGGCAAATGCCGATACGTTTATCCGCCAGCTACCTGACGGCTACAATACTATACTGACAGGTGACGGTGCAAACCTAAGTCAGGGTCAGCGCCAGCTTCTTGCCATTGCGCGTGCCGCTATCGCAGATCCGCCTGTGCTCATCCTCGATGAGGCGACAAGCTCAATTGATACACGTACCGAGCGTATTGTTCAGGACGGTATGGATAAGCTCATGCATGGCCGCACTACATTTGTTATCGCACACAGACTTTCTACTGTCAGAAACAGCGACTGCATTATGGTTTTGGAGCAGGGACGCATTATTGAAAGAGGAAGTCATGATGAGCTGATTACAAAGAAGGGAAAGTATTATCAGCTTTATACAGGAAAGACTGCGTAATTCAGTTACAGCTATTCTTCCTCTTTAATCACCTTTAGGAAACGCTTGACCTCCGCCCATGCACGCTTGGACTCCGGGAAATTGAGATATCCCATCTGGAACACATGAAACATGCCTTCATACACTGACAGGCGCACCTTAACGCCCTGATTTCTTGCCTTTGCAGCGGCATCGACCGAGTCAGATAAGAGCATCTCTATCGAGCCCGCCTGTATGAGCATTGGAGGGAAGCCTCTGAAATCGCCAAACAGCGGCGATATGTATGGATCCATTTTATCGTGGTCACCGGGATAGTCATTCACGTAGATTAGACTGTCCCTTGTGTTCCCAAACAGAGGGTCCTTTTCGTAGTTTGTCTCATATGACTCTCCGCCTGCTGTGAGGTCTGTCCACGGTGACATGGCTACTATTCCTGCCGGAAGCGGCATGTCGTGGTCACGAAGATACATGGTGAGGCACATTGCAAGGCCTCCGCCCGCTGAGTCTCCTGCCAGCACAATCTGCGAGCCAAACCAGCCCTGTGACAAGAGCCATTTATAGCAGGCTATGGCATCCTCAAGTGCTGCCGGATACGGGTGCTCCGGCGCCACACGATAGTCAGGCGTGAGCACTGAGCAGCCCTCGCTTACCTCATTATAAAGGCCTGCAAATACATAGTATGCATTGCGCACTGCACCCATATATCCACCACCATGCAGCTGCAGTATCACACGCTCTGTATTTGGGTTTTCCTTTGAAGATAAAAGCTTCATCGTGAAGCCTTCCATATCTATATCCTCTGTTACAAAGCAGTCCGGAACAAGCCATGAAGGTTCCTTCATGCGCTTCCTGAGCTCTCCGGATTTTATTTTTTTACCGATTGCAAGGTCATTTGTGATATGTCCCATCAGATTAGCAAGTATTTTTCCCTGTATACTGACTTCTTCATCTCCCACAACTGCATTGCTATGGACTTTTTCCGCATGCTCACTTTTCATGGCAGATAATGAGTTCTTAAATGTCTTTTCAAGCTTATTACCCAAAGCTCCTATTATTCCTGTTTCATTATCACCATTCCTGCTGCCGTTTTCAATTTCCGGATGGTAGCTTCCCATCTCCTCATCCTCAAACATATGCGAATTTCCTATTCCATGAAAGCCTATCATATATGAAATCTCCGTTTCAGCTCTGTTCTGGCTCTTTTGTCACCTATAATCAATGTTCCGAGGAACAAAAACAACGATGCTCCCATCGCTCCCATTGCCAGATATGGGAACCATATGACCTTGACTGCCACAAGTATCATCGCAATCACGCTCATCAGCACAAGAAAAAGCTGCATCATCATGTAGCTCTGCCAGTTTCTTATGTTTACTATCATAAGTATAATTGTTGCAAGAACCATCGCCAGTATGGCACTTGGGAAAACAAATGTAAGTGCCCAGCCACTGGCTCCTGTGAGCAGGTCTATGCCCTCGAGAAACAGCACCGTGAACACAAATGTGCTTACAATTTTAAAAATATATCCGTTTCTTCCGACCATTGCCAGGCGAAGCGTCACATTCGCATAGATTACAACAAGAAGCACTATAAAGCTCCAGTTTATCCCATGGTCTGTCATGTAATCAACAGTTGTAAGCACAATCTGCCCTACTATAGACAGAAACAATATGATATTTTCCAGTAATCTGTATTTTCTTGATGCGCCCTTGACGTCAGGATATCTCGTACCGTTGTCCGATGGCTGTTCAACCGGTGCCACAACCTGTTGGCAGAGTGGGCATTTATCTGTATTGTCTGCAATATACACACCGCATTTCATGCATTTAGTCATAATACTCTCCATTTGTCTCAATTGTCACTTCCACTCCATCATTTACAAGCTTCTTAAAAAAGCTTCTCTGAATCATCGTATCGGCCAGAATAGATGAAAAAGTAAACACCAGCGTGTCCTTGTAGGAGCATATGGTGCCCTTCATAGGCTGCCCCTTGGACATTGGTATAAAGGAATAAAAGCCTGTTATATACGGCTCGTATTCCGGCTCCACCTTTATATTTCCAATATTGGTGATAGTGGTGGTGTTTGCCAGTGCCGACTGCGTATAGACCGCCTTCATTGCCAGATTTTTTATAAAAAGAGGCACCGGTCTCATCAGGATATTTTTCTGATTTGACACACTGTATGAGAAAAGATCCTCCAGATGCTCCTTAGAAATCTGTGAATTGATGGAATCCGTCACTATTTTAAGCACCTCCTCAAATGTGTAGGTGCTGTTTTGCGGTCTGAACTCAGCAGATATCATGACAAAAAAGTTCTTTGTGGTCACTGAGTCAAAATAAGGACGAAGATTCACAGGAACTGCGACCCTGACAGGCATATTGTTTGGCATGCCGTGAAAACACTCCTGATACACACTCCACACAAAGCATGCCACCAGATAATCATTTATGGAAACTCCATACCTGTGGCAGACCTGCTTTAGCTGTGATACAGGCATCATGCCATGTATCAGCCCAAACTCTCCATCAGGTACCTTTTCCAGCTTTAGAAGATAAGCTTTTTGTCTGTTAAAGCCACTTGGCTTGCTAGATTTATAGTTCTTTACAAAGCTGTCCTCTCTATTTAGGGATGTGCCCTGCGTCAGTGAATCACCCTTTAGCTTTGCAAGCTCCGGATGTGTGAGACGCAGATACTGGTAGGTGAGCTCCCTAAGGAAATTGATGCCGCCCATGCCATCTGTCAGCACATGAAAAACCTCAAGGTTTATTCTGTTCTTATAGTATGTCACCCTGAAAAGATAGCTGTGATTCTTGTTCGATCTTATAAATCTGCACGGAAATGTATTTTCCTCATGCACCTTTGGTGCCTTTTTGCCATTTTCCTCAAAATAATTCCAGAATACTCCCATCCTAAGTCTCACGTTAAACAGACCAAACTTCGGAAGCACTATATCCAGTGCCTCCTGCAGCTTTTCACTGTCAATCTCATCAGTTAAGGTGACTGAGATCCTATATACATTTGTCATGCTCTCCCCCGCTATACTAGGGAACAGATTTGCTGTGTTGTCCAGCTTGTCCCAGCGGATTGAACGCGTTTTCGACATTTTAAATTCCTCGCTTAATATAATGATATAGCGAAGCAGCACCCTAATCGAGCCTGCCGTACACCTCCATCGGCACATATGCCTTTATCTGTATCCCATCAGCCACATATTCCTCCGACACAAGCTCGCCCTGTTTTCTGATAAGCTGTATCACGCCAGCCTTATCATATGGGATAATTCTCTCAATATATACCTTGTTCTCTCTTAATATCTCCTCTAAAAGAGATTTTACCTCATCTAATCCCAGATCCTTTGCCGCTGAGATATTGAGAGTATAATCTGCCCTGAAATCATGCAGCGGTTCGTTGTCTGTGCGGGCGTCCTGCTTATTAAAAAGTGTGACAAATTTCTTGTCTTTTACACCAAGATCATCCAATGTCTGGTAGGTTATGAACATCTGCTTTTCCCGCTGCATATTTGATGCATCCACCACATGGAAAATGATGTCAGCGTACTTTGCCTCCTCAAGGGTGCTCTTGAAAGCCTCTATCAGATGATGCGGCAGCTTTCTGATAAACCCGACCGTATCTGTTAAAAGCACCTGCTGCTTGCCATCAAGTGCAAGAATGCGTGTTGTCGGATCAAGCGTTGCAAAGAGCTTGTCTTCCTCAAGCACATCTGCCTCTGTCAGGTGATTTAACAGCGTGGACTTACCTGCGTTAGTATATCCTACTATCGCAACAACCGGTACTTTATTTTTCTCACGCTTTGCCCTCGTGATATCTCTGTGCTTCTGCACCTCTTTCAGCTCTCTTCGAAGCTGTGCTATCCTGTCATTTATAAGACGGCGGTCCACCTCAAGCTTTTTCTCTCCGGGACCTCTTGTTCCTATTCCTCCGCCAAGCCTGGACATTGACTTACCAAGTCCCGACAAACGGCTTAATCTGTACTTGAGCTGAGCAAGCTCAACCTGTATCTTACCCTCACTTGTTGTGGCCCTTGATGCAAAAATATCAAGAATAACAAGTGTTCTGTCCATGACCTTTGTGTCAAGGTACATCTCCAGATTTTTCTGTTGCGCAGGACTCAGCTCATCATCGCACACAATGCCTGTTGCCCCTGTACTCTCCACAAGCTCTGCAATCTCTGCCACCTTGCCGGTGCCGACATACGTGCCCGGATGAATTTTTTCTCTTCTTTGGATAAGTGTGCCTACAACTGTCGCACCTGCTGTCTTTACCAGCTCCGCAAGCTCTGAAAGTGAATCATCTGCATCATCACCGTCCTGCTCACTTACTCCGACGAGCACTACTCTCTCCTCAATATCCTCTATCTTAATAGTATCTGCCATAATCTATCTGGTCTCCAAAAACTGATATTCTCTTGCTGCATCCTCGTCATCGGGATAATCCTTCATGTATTCCTCCATTTTGCTCTTTGCTGTGGCAAAATCGCCGGAATACTCATATGCTATAATCATAGCCTTTGTTATCTGCTGCTTGTTCGGCACACTTTCAAGTTCAAGTGCGTTCTGAAAATAAGTAATCGCAGTGTCATAGTTACCATTGTCCATCTGCGCCTGTCCCATATTCATCAGCTCATACGAATCCGCCTCACCGCTGTCTAGGTATTTCTTAAAATACTTCTGCGAGCTGTCATTGTCGCCCTTCTTCTGATATGCCTCACCCATATAGTAGTTTGCCTTGACAAGCTTCCCATCGATAGCCTTTTGCAGACTCTTTATTGCTGAATCATAATCACCGAGCATAGTATATATACGGCCTCTCTGCATATAATCATCAGCAGTTTTTGCCTTAAGCTTTAAAGCCTTATCCAGATATTCCTTTCCCTGGTCATTCATGCCATACTTCGACAAGGTCTCATAAACACCAAGATAAAGCTCATAATTATCATCATTCTCACTGAGCGCCGTCTTAAAATCCTTCATGCCCTTGTCTGAATCATTCTTGGCAAAATATATACAGCCCCTCAGATAGTATGCATCAGAATCCTTATTATAGTCGATGATGGCCGTATATGTATCAATCGCTCCATCCACGTCACCACTCAAATACTGTGCCTTGGCCTTGTAATAGCATATGTCAAGCTCCTCTGCGCCTACTGAGCCAACCGACTGGTCCAGTGCTTTCTGAAAAGCATCGACCGCATCATCATAGCTGCCGTTTTCTATGCAGTTGATGCCATACTGTCTGTACGCATCCTTGTCCTTTGCATTATCGCCGGAGCCACAGCCGGTAAGCATGCCCGCTGTGAGCACTACGGTAAGCGTGAGTGCCATAAATTTATTCTTTATCATAATAGTTCTCCATGTGTATATTCTTCCTCTTATTATATATGTATTTGCCAAACTTGTAAATCCCGCCCTTACATTTCTGCCAGGGGCCCGCAGTTCACGGTGATGCAGGATTATGAGATTGTAAGCTGCAATAGTACGGTTTATGGGCATGGTGGGGGATACACAGTCTCGGGAGTGCTACGCTGCGCTGCAAAGATACTGTAGAAATTATGCCTTCTAGGCTTTCTATGCTCGACGAAACCGTCGAAACTCGCCTTCCATGGCTCGATTTCTCCTTGTCCCGGCGTCCATGCCGGGACATTTCTGTGTTACATGAGCATAATTCAACAGTATCTAGACAGCTTCGCTATTCGCTCTCACGAGACTGTGTATCCCCCACCACGCCCATAAACCTCACTTTCCCATAAAAAATATAAGTATCGGTAAGTAGTGCAACACATCATCTCACATCTCTCCACAACATAGTAAGACGTAAGCACCGGCCACCAGTGCGCACACGTCACCCCACACATTTTGCCACAGCGTAAGGGACGTAAGCGCAGGGGACGGCGTGCACACATACTCTTGCGAGAGCGCATAGCGAAGCTGCCTAGTGTCTGTAGGATTATGCTTAGAACCACAGAAATGCACCGCCATGGACGGCGGGGCAAGGCGTTATGCGCCACGGACGGCGCATAAAAGCCGGTTTCATCAGCCTGTGAAACACTCCGGGCATAATCCGTACAGACACTTGGCAGCGTAGCGTAGCGAACGCAAGAGTATGTGTGCATGCCGTCCCCTGCGCTTACGTCCCGTACTCTATCAAAAAAAGAACCCCCGCGGGATGCACCCGCAGGAGTTCTTAAGCCCAATTTGTATTTAAAGGAGGAAGAAAAATTCTAAGCCTCTAAATGCCAGATTTCATCATTGTACTGCTTGATTGTTCTGTCAGAAGAGAAGAAACCAGCCTTGCTGATGTTGACAAGCATCTTCTTAGCCCAAGCCTTCTTATCCTCATAATCAGCGTAAGCCTTCTCTTTTGTCTTGCAGTAATCCTCAAAGTCTGGGAATGTCATGAACCAGTCTTTGTTGAGGAGCTCGTTGTAAAGTCTCTCTAAGTTCTCCTTAGAACCAACCTTCATCATCTCATCACTTACAAGGAAGTCAACAGCCTTCTTTAAGTCTGCATCCTTGTCATAGTAATCCTTAGAGCAGTAGTCACCTCTCTCATATCTGTCGATAACAGTCTGTGAATCCTCACCGAATACATAGATGTTCTCATCGCCGACAAGCTCAGCTATCTCTACGTTTGCTCCGTCACTTGTTCCAAGTGTAATAGCACCGTTAAGCATGAACTTCATGTTTCCTGTTCCTGATGCCTCCTTAGAAGCAAGAGAAATCTGCTCTGAAATATTTGCAGCCGGGAATAATTTCTCAGCTAATGTTACGTTGTAGTTCTCAACCATGAATACCTTAAGGTATGGACTTACCTCAGGATCATTGTTGATAATCTGCTGTAAGCAGAGGATTGCATGGATGATATCCTTTGCAATGATATATGCAGGAGCTGCCTTTGCACCGAAGAAGCATGTGATTGGTGTAGATGGCTTCTTGCCTGCCTTGATTTCAAAGTACTTACGGATGATGTAAAGCACGTTGAGCTGCTGTCTCTTGTACTCGTGAAGTCTCTTAACCTGGATATCAAAGATTGAATTGTCAGGTACATCGAGATTCTGAGTCTTCTTTAAGTAAGAAGCAAGCTCTGTCTTCTTTGCGTTCTTGATGTCAACAAGCTTTGTGAGAACAGTGTCATCATTGATGAAATTGCCAAGCTTCTCTAACTCGTTTGCATCCTTCTTCCAGCCGTCACCGATAAGCTCTGTGATGTATGCTGAAAGCTCCGGGTTACAAGACATTAACCAACGACGGAATGTGATACCGTTTGTCTTGTTGTTGAACTTCTCAGGATATAACTTGTAGAAGTTGTTGAGCTCTGTATTCTTTAAAATCTCTGTGTGGAGGTATGCAACACCGTTTACAGAATATCCGAAATGAATATCCATGTGTGCCATGTGTACAAGACCATCCTTGATGATGTATGTGCTCTCATCAGCTACCTTTGCGCGAACCTTGTTGTCAAGCTCACGGATGATTGGCATAAGCTGTGGAACTGCCTTCTCCAAGAAGCTGATTGGCCATTTCTCAAGAGCCTCTGCAAGGATTGTGTGGTTAGTGTATGCACAAACCTTTGATACAATCTCAATAGCCTCATCCATCAGGATGCCCTTCTCCTGAAGGAGACGGATAAGCTCTGGAATAACCATTGATGGATGTGTATCGTTAATCTGAACTGCTGCATAATCAGCAAGGTCATGTAAATTAGAGCCCTTTGCCTCTGCCTCTGCAAGGATAAGTCTTGCTGCGTTTGATACCATGAAATACTGCTGGTATACACGAAGGAGACGTCCTTTATCATCTGAATCATCAGGATATAAGAATAATGTAAGGTTCTTCTTGATATCATCCTTGTCGAAATCAATTGTGTCGCCTACGATTGACTCATCAACTGACTCGATGTCGAATAAGTGAAGCTTTGTTGTACGGTTGTTGTATCCAACTACATCGATATCGTAAAGTCTTGACTGTACTGTGAATCCGCCAAAGCTTACAGGATATGTGATATCTGTCTTTGTAAGCCAGCTCTCCTTTGTAATCCATGGGTTTGGAGTCTCCTTCTGGAGATTGTTCTCAAATACCTGCTTGAATAATCCGTAGTGGTAGTTGAGTCCTACACCGTCTCCGTTGAGCCCGAGTGTTGCGATTGAATCTATAAAGCATGCTGCAAGGCGTCCAAGTCCACCATTTCCAAGTGAAGGCTCAAGCTCGATTTCCTCGATTTCAGCAAGTGACTTTCCGTTCTTCTCAAGAGTCTCTTTAACTTCATCGTAGATACCTAAGTTGATAAGGTTGTTTGATAAAAGCTTTCCGATAAGGAACTCTGCTGAGATGTAGTAGAGCTTTTTCTTTCCTTTGTTTGAAACCTTTTTCTCTGCCTTGTCTTTTACAAGCTCAAGTAATGCGTAGTATACTTCCTCGTCTGTACTAACGCTGATTCCCTTCTGAAGCTTTGTTTCGATTTCCTGCATGATTGCCATTCTGATTTCCTCCCAAATCTGTTATCATGTGTACACGCCAATGTGTCAAATTAACTAATTTTCATTTAGCGTGCTTAACTTCCTTGTGTCATTTGATGAATCAAGTATAATCCATTACACTGCACAATTCTTGCAATATACAGTCGAAAACTTGCACAATCCTATCATTTTTCGGTATTTTTAGTGGCTTTTCAAGAAATAATATGCTAAAATATCATCATGAATATATTAGAATATGAAAATTATCACGAAGACAAAACGCATGTGGAGCTTACGTTCCCATACAATACCTACCTGTGCTCCATTCCTCTTGATTTTTCCGGAGTTCCGCTGCACTGGCATGATGACATGGAGCTTATCTATATAAAGAAGGGCTGCGGTCATATATCTGTGGATTTTAAGGAGTACCATGTCACAGCGCCAAGCCTTGTGCTGATTCTGCCGGGACAGCTTCACTCTATAGACCAGTATATGGATGAATCGATGGAGTACGAAAATATCATATTTTCCCTGTCGATGCTGCTTCCCGGAAAGTACGATTACACCAAGGAGGATTTTCTTACACCTCTCTTAGCCGGCAGATTCACAGTTCCGACGGTTTTTACACCGGTGTATCCATACTACGAGGATGTCGTGGCTCCAATAGATGCATGCGATGAGATTTGCAAGACGATGCCGCAGGGCTATCAGCTTTATATAAAAAGCAAGCTCTATGAATTCTTTTTTGTGCTTGATAACCGATGCCGTAATCTGACAAAGCCACTAAAAAGCAAAAAAACTCTTGATAAGATGAAGGTTGTGCTCAAATATGTGGAAAATAATTATGCCGACAAAATCTCCATTGCCGATATCGCTGATGTAGCCGGGTTTTCCGAGTCTCATTTTATGAGGTATTTTAAAGAAACCATGGGCACATCGTTCGTTGACTATTTAAAGGACTACCGCCTGACCATGGCTGCGAGACTTTTGCAAAGCTCAGACAGCTCGGTGCTTTCTATTTCCGGTGAAGTGGGGTTTGAAAGCCTGTCATATTTTAACAGAGCCTTCAAAAAGCACTATGGCATGACACCTCTGCAGTACCGCAAGGG
>OGNY01001684.1_pt1 | contig 13405 bp, 9 predicted proteins | sample 1573551 | NCBI WGS metagenome assembly OGNY01 (sample SAMEA2581885, study PRJEB24529) | metagenome | biome: Human gut stool | place: China | collected 2011
CCTGAGCCTGGTCAAGGGCGCGCCCGAGGGGCGGCGCAAATTTCTGGATGCCGCTCTCTGCCAGCTCTACCCCGGTTACCTGACCGTGTACCGCCGCTATCTGCGGGCCCTGCAGCAGAAAAACGCGCTGCTGCGCCGCTCCCCTGCCGGGCAGGAACGTCCCTACGCCGAAAAAATGGCCCTGCTCGAGGTGCTGAACACCGAGCTTGCCGCGCAGGGGGAAGCCATCCAGCAGCGGCGGCGGGCCTACCTGGAACGACTGGCCCCGCTGGCCTGCGCCAATTACGAGGAGCTTTCCCATGGGGCGGAGCGGATGGAGCTGCGGTATGCCGCCCAGTTTGAGCCGGGTGGTCTGGCAGCCCTGCTCAAAGCCCGCCAGAATGAGGAAGTCCGGGCCGGGCAGAGCCTGTGCGGCCCCCACCGGGAAGATCTGGAACTGCTGCTGGACGGCCAGCCCGCCAGAGTGTTTGCCAGCCAGGGGCAGCAGCGCAGTGTAGTGCTCAGCCTGAAAATGGCCGAAGCCGCCGCCGCTGCTGCCATCACCGGCGAGCACCCCGTCCTCTTGCTGGACGACGTGCTCAGTGAGCTGGATGACGGCCGCAAGCAGTATCTGCTGACCCGGATGCGGGAAAAGCAGACCTTCGTTACCAGCTGTGACGATACGGCCTTCCTGAAAACGGATGGCGAGGTCTACCGCATGAACGGCGGTGTCCTGAGTAAAATCTGAAATGGAGAAATGTTGCATCACCGCATTGCATGGAGCGCGGAAAATGCGACAGAATATGCAGTCTGCATCTGCGGGAGAATATACACAATGTATATCCATCTGGGCCGGGACTATGTCCTGAATGACCGTGATATCATCGGCATCTTCAATCTGGAGACCACCACCGTCTCCCCCCGGGGGCGGGAATTTCTCAACTATGCCCAGAAGAATGGGGCCGTGGTCAGCCTTTCGGATGACCTGCCCCAGTGTTATGTTCTGGCCGATGCCCCTGTGGACACCGTTTATCTTTCGGAGCTGTCCAGCGCGGCCATGAAGCGGCGCACCGAAATGTCGTGTTGATAGAGAGCGGTACGAGCCTTGTAAGCATAAGCCGTTCCTTTGTCCACACGGGTGGCGCCGCTATTATTATTTGCGGCCGGCAAATTTTCTGCGGCATAGTCATAATCGTCATAAATTTGTTTCAGAACGACAGCTTTGTCGGTACGCCCCATCTCAAATGCTTCCTCCGGAGTAATCGAAGTCACGTAGAAAGGAACATCTCCCCAAAGAGTAATCAAACGTGAATAAGCAAACGCTCTGAAAAAACGGGCTTCGGCACGAAGCGTATTCAGTTCAGTAGTGGAATATTTGCCTTCAAGTTTGTCGAGTGCCTCCAAAATTCGGTTGGCACGACTAATGTTCTTGTACGTGTAACTCCAAACAGTCTTGATGTTAGGATTACTTGTAGAAGACGCATTCAGTGAACCTGCCGCAATGGTATAAATGTTGGTTCGTTGTGCCCAGTCATCCGTATTACGGTCCAGCGTCCAACCTTCTTCTATAACAAAGAAGGTACTGCGATAAAAATCGTTCAACGAGATTCGAACTTCCTCCGGTGACGAGAACCAATTTTCACTGGATGCGGCTGAAGGAGGATTCAGATCGAGGTTCACACAAGAAGTTACAGATAGAAGAGCTATCATGCAAATCAATACATGTATTTTTTTCATATTATGTAATTTTTTCATACTCCATTAGAATTTGATATCCACTCCAAATGTATAAGTGCGTGTGATATAGGTAGAAGCGCCTGCTTCAGGGTCCCATCCCGAAAGATAACTATCAAAGCAGTATGGATCATCGATATTGACGTACACCCGAAGTCCCTTGATTCCGACTTTAGAGACGATTTTTTTAGGAACTGTATAGCCAACGTTGATATTCTTTATACGCATATAGGCACTACTCTTGAGCCAGTAATCCGACATTTTGTAGTTGTTGTATTCACCGCCCTGATGACTCAAACGGGGATAGCTGGCTGCCGCGTTCTGCTCTGCAGTGTTGTACACACTCCAATAATTACGGCTGCCATTGTCGTTCAGAAGGACTGACGGAGCCGGAAGCCATTGTCCCTGCATGGGGCGAATCATACTTTCGGTGAGGCGTGAAAGTTGTTTCCCGACACCATTGAAGAGTAGGGAGAAAGAGAGACCTTTCCAGCCCAAACTAATAGAACCTCCATATAGATAGTGTGGCAATGAGCTGCCAAGCACTACGCGGTCGTATGTCTCATTGATAATTCCATCAGGAGTGCCGTCCGGACCGCTGACATCTACATATTTCACATCACCCGGTTTGGTAGAAGCCGAAAGCAGAGCGCTTTCACTGACTTCCTCTGCGGTCTGGAACAAACCTGCAGTTTTATATCCGTACCAGGAGTTATATTCTGCACCTTCAGTAATAATGGTACCATCGCTGTTAAACTGCTGCTTGCCGTTAAGATTATCTATTATAGACTTGTAATCAGAGATATTAAAACTTACCGCATAATTTACATCTCCGATACGGTCAGACCAGCCGAGTTTCACTTCCCAACCGCGGGTATGCATTTTACCTACATTCCTGTCAGGTGCCGAATAACCTGTAAACGACGGGATTGCCACTGACAAGAGCATATCTGTTGTCTTCTTATAATAATAGTCTGCGCTAAAGTCAAGACGATTGTTAAAGAAAGCGGCATCCACACCTATATCCCAGCTCTGTGTTTTCTCCCAATGGATATTCTCATACGCATAATCCTGTTGAGCGGCAGACATCGAAGATTGGGGCGTAGAACCTGCACTGTCATACATAATGGCATTATTGAACGAAATGTATGTCTGATAAGGATAATTTCCAATCCGCTCGTTACCGAGAGTACCGATAGAGGCACGGAACTTCAGATAGTTTATCGGGGTTATGTTTTGCATGAACTTCTCGTTAGAGATGACCCACCCCACTGATGCGGACGGGAAGAATCCCCAACGGTGATCCTTATGAAAACGTGAAGATCCGTCTTCACGAGCATTGAGCTGGAGGTAGTAACGGCTGTCGTAATTATACATGACACGGCCAAAAAATGAACGGTATGCATTCTGATAAGAATTGCCGGCTACGGCAAGAGCATTCTTGTTCGCCAAATCAAGATAAGGGAAAGAAGACAAAGACATATCGTTTGTCGATCCCGACATCGTTTCATACGTATAACTATAATCTTCATAACCGACCATGGCATTGAAGTTATGTACCTTGCTGAAGGTCTTGTCGTATGTAGCGATGAATTGTTTCTCCAATGATTTGATGTTACGGCGTTCTTCACTTAGCGAATTGGAAGTATATCCTGAAACATATCCCAGCATAACATCGGTTTCGTATGCATCGTAAACAGGTATGGCTTTCTTCATCTCCTTGATCGAAACAGTTCCGACGGTAGGAGTCAGATTGGCAGTAAGGGTCAAATCTTTTATGGGCTTATAGCTCAAAGAGAATTTACCGGTCATTGTGTTGGATACGGTCTTCTTCTCTCCGCCTTCCAATAAAGCAGCAAGTGTATTGCTAAGACTGCCGTCTTTACCGGGACCTACCCGACCGTCCGGATAAAGTCCTAAATAAATGGAAGGATACATATAAGCTGCACGAATCGGACTACCGGAAGTCGGATCATTTTTCGTGGCATAACGTACCGAGAAATCGATAGAACCGGAGAGCTTATCACTAATCTTGAGATTATTACGCGAACGGATAGAGATTCTTTCGTGGTTTGAACCTTTATAGATAGCGTCGGCATTTTCGTAGGTAGCGGAAGTGTGGCTCTTGATTACCTTGTTGCCATACGTCATGGTCAAGTTGTGCTTATGGCGCATAGCAGTATTCGAAAGAATAGCGTCTTTCCAATCATAGATAGGATATTGAATGGGATCATACCTGTTGTTGGTAGCATAGTTGTCGATGTAGTCCTGTGAATAGTTGGCAAACTCGCCTCCCGCAGGATTACCGGCATCGTTCCACGACCATTCGTTATACATTGTCATGTAGTGATAAGGGTCGGTCAGGAATTTCGGAAATTCGGTAGGAGAAGACAACGAAATCTCTCCGTTATAACCGATCGAAAGCTGTCCCTCGGTTGCCTCCTTAGTCGTTATCAAGATAACACCGGCAGCAGCACGGGCACCATAGATGGATGCAGAAGCTGCATCTTTAAGTACAGTAATCTGCTGTACGTCTTCGCTTGCTATATTGTCGAGGCTACTGACCATCATACCATCGACAAGGATAAGCGGACTCGAATCAGACATTGTTGTCACACCACGCACCTGAACTGTAGCACTCGCTCCCGGCATACTGCTCGAACGGGTAACCGTCAGTCCCGGAATCAGTCCTTGCAAAGATTGTGAAAGTTGAGACGTACTCTGTTTCTCGATAAGCGAACTGTTGATTACACCGACCGCACCTGTAAGATCTTTCTTCTTTACAGATCCATAACCGATAACAACCGTCTCTTCAAGTTGTACAGCATCCTCTTTAAGTTTTATATTTACTACACTCTTACCATCCCACACCACAGTCTCGGTCACATAACCAAGATAACGGAATTCTATTGTATGGCCTGATTCAGCGCCATTGAGCGCATACTTTCCCGACATATCGGAGGTAGTACCTTTTGCATTGTCTTTATCGTGGATCACCACTCCGACAAGAGGACCATTGGCATCGCTAACGACACCCTTCATTACATTCTGTGCAAAAGCCAGATTGATTTGCAGGAAACATGCCAATAACAGGCTTAATATACTTTTTTTCATACTATTTATTCTACGATTTCAAGCAATACATGTTCGTTATACTCTTTGATTGCCTCACCTGTTTCAGGGTTACTCGGATGTTGCGCTGAAAAACGTGTTTGGCCACTTGCGTGTGTACAGTCTATATACTTTCCAGCGAATTTGGCGCCATTAAGACATAAACGACCTGCCTGTCCAAATCTTAACACAATCTCATCCATATCCTTAGTCGTGGTAAATATTCCTTCGGCAGGGATATATGCGCCATTGTTTTTGTCATCGAGCAACATTCCCGCAAAGTTGTAGGTAATAGTCGCCGAGTAATTGATAGGTGCACCCGACAGTGTCTCTGTCGCACTTTCCTGAAGAGTCGAAGTCGGAAGAGCCGGTTTCCATTCTTCTCCATCCTTGAACTCAATCATCCAGTAGTTGGAACACATCGTTCCTAATTTGGTCACAAAATAGAAGTGTATCTTGGTACCGGCAGGAATGGTCGTACCTTTCATATCCCCATAGACATACCAATAATCACCCGGAATAGCTCCTGATACATACGGGTCACCATTAGCACCCACGGCACGGCTGCATACGACTTTCTGCTCTACATAACCTGTCCGGTCACATGCCCAATACTCAATCTTACCACTTCCGGTACTCGGAGCAATATACTTGCCATTGGTTCCCGGGAATACCGATTGTGCCTCATCATCAGCAAATGTTCCACTTGTGTTGGCAGTTAAACTATTCAAGTCCCAATCAGCCAAAATGCCCGAGAAAGCATCTTGTACAAGAGTATAGGTATAGTCTGTATCATCCTGGATGGTTACCGTTACTTTAATTGTCCTTTTGGTAAATGTCTTGTTCTCTGGGAAAGTAAGTTTAATATCACATTCGCCTACCCCATTTGCAGGAGAAACGGTCACATCCGCATCTGTACATACAGCCTTCCACTCCTTATCTCCAAAGACTTTGAACGAAGATTCTGTTGTAGTTGCGTCAATCGATTCGGTGATAGGACTGATACCTTTTGGAACAATCATCTTTTGGGTAATAACCAGCTTTAAAGGAGTTACATCATCGCCAATGAAACGAATGGCACCGACACGTGAACTAGTCGATGAATTTTCAGAGACTTTGATTGTAAACTTAGTAATCTCACCTTGTGTCTCATGCGAATCAACAACTGCCCAATGGCTATCGCTTCCATCGGTCTGACAGTCATTATTGACTCTGTAATAGACATTAGATGAAAGGTCAACAGTGAAAAGTCCACCTTCTGCTTCTACATCAAGTGTCTTTGTCGCGAGTGTCATATACGGATCATCCGAGTTATGACAAGATGCAAAAAGCACAAGCGACACACTTGCAAACAATAACATCTTTAGATTCATTTGATTAGTATTTAGGGTTATTAATAATTGACTAGCTAGACATTTTCAGACGTCTTGCATATATAATTCTGTATATCACATAAGCAAGTATCATGGCAATCATCAGTACGATACTTCCTATCACAATTCCTTTGACCGCAAGAGTCTTCGGATCGCCGGCAATAAGCAGACCTATCAGTAAGAGCGCAACGACACCAATGGTAATACAGAAGCAGTTAACAGCCAAATGTGAATAGATTAATACCGCTTTTTTCTCCTTTAATGTCGGTTCGCGATCGGCTTCAGGATCAGTATATTCACAAATGGCTTGATAACCATTGTCTTCATACTTTTTACGTGCCGACCAAACTTCCATAATTGCAAGGATAAGTACAGGAAGTACACAACCGGCAACTGACTCTATAAGGCTTGGACTAATAACGGAGGCGGGAATTATGACGCGAGCCATAATACCAACGAGCCAGGTAAGAATCATTGCAGAAATAAGTTGGTTGCCTGTCAGCCGCTTCGAGAACAGTCCCCATATCGACGGAATATATAAAGGACACATCACCATAGTAAGAAGGGTTACTACCACCTTTTCGGCACCTCCGGCAAAAGGAATGAGCATTGACAGGGCAATTATCACAAGTCCAAAGACAAATGTGAAGAGACGTCCTACCTTGATACGCTTTTTCTCATCTGCCTGACGGTTTTTCTCTTTGTGTCCCCAAATATCATAAGTATATACATTGGCATATACATTCAAAATGCCCGAAACATTACTCAATGTAGCCGATAGCATCGCTGCCAACATCATGCCGACCATTCCTTTCATGAGCACGAGTTTGCTCATATTCACATAAGCGTGTTCGCCGTTGAAAGTCATTGTGGTTGCATCCAAATCAAGCGCAAGTCCGGGTTCCATCACACGATAAATCATGGTAGGAAGATACCAAATAAGAGGAGTGACGAGATAAAGAATTCCGATTAAATAAGTACTCTTTTTTGCGTCTCTTGTAGTAGGCACGCTTATGTATCGCTGTACAAACGGCCAGTCACCGCCAATCATAGACACATTGAGAAATATCCACAGTAAAAGCCACCCCCATGTATAGGTCGGAGATGTGCCCGAGAAGAATCCCGGTATCTCACTGGCCTTATCGATAAATGCACTTACGCCTCCTACCGCGTTAAATGAAAGAGGTATCATAAATACAACCACGGCCAGAAGTACTCCGAACTGAATTACATCAGTCATTAGTACCGCAAGAAATCCTCCGGCAATGGTGTATCCAAGAGCGATGGCACCAAGAATAAGAAGCGCCCACCAAATACTTAGGTAACCCATCGGTGAATCGCCCATCATACCCGTACTTGCAAAAATACTGCCACCATCGACTTTGATTAATGCACACATCACAACCGCTACCGCATACAGAGACACTGCCGTATGTACCGCACGGGCTATAATTCCTGAAATCGTGTAAAAACTTACCGTACGGTGTCCGAACCGGATGGTAAGGAACTCTCCCGGCGATTTGATACGTAGCTCCCGCCATTTGCCCGAGATCCATTTACCGACAATAAACGATGCTACGCCAAGACAAAGTGCAACAACTACCGCAACAAGTCCCGATTTATAAGCAACGCCTCCCCAAACGACAAAGGTACTTGCCGAGAAGATAGTCATGTAGGAAGAGACTCCCGACAGCCACCACGAAGAATTTCGCCCGGCAATAAACATATCTTCGGAGTTTTTAATTTTCCGGGACATCACAACACTCACGGCAATCAGTCCGAGAAAGTAGAGTAAAATAATAATATAATCTAACTGTTCCATATTCTGGTTCTTCTTTATATAATTGCTCCAAGTTTCTTCAATTCCTCTATGAGATTGTGAATATCAGCCTTTTGTACGGTCACACCTGCCTTTATACATTGTGCGGCTGCTACTCCTGCGGCTTGTCCTACCCCCATACAACTTGCCTGAACGCGAAGTGACGCAAAGGAAGTCTTATCAGCACTAATACAGCGCCCTGCTACGAGCAGATTCGGAAAATCTTCAGCTATAAGAGCGCGATAAGGTACATACGCCGCTTTTTTAAGGAAAGTCACGCTCTGTTCCGCACCTGCTGCCACATGGATATCTATAGGATGTGCGCCGCGTGATATGCTATCAGGATATTTATAAGCATTCACATATTCTTCTGCTGTAATAGTATGTACACCTTTGATACGACGTGTCTCACGAATACCGGCATGTACGGCGACGGTCGTCACATAACTGTTTTTAAACTCTTCAAAGTTCTCTTTAAAGATTCGTGCTATTTTAAATACATCTTCCCGTAAGCGACATTCCGCTGCGGTAAAATTTCTATTATCAATGGCATTTCCTGCAGTACGGGTCATATTAACCGTTACTTCGCCCGGACGAAGAGTGGTGCAAAACCAAGGACCTCCGAATTCGGGGATGCCAAGCTTCTCTTTCATTGCTAGAAGTTTCTCACGAACTGCAATGCAATGACAATTCTGCCCTTGTTTATTATGGTGCATGGCATCAATTATCATGGGCGAATCTGTATCCACACCTCCTAATATAAAATAAGTGGAAAGAGGTTGCAGCGGTTTACATTCATCAGTTTGCATCGGAACACCCGCCATAGCGGCAAGGTCACCATCCCCAGTGCAGTCGATATACATATCGGCACTGATGGCTTCTGTCCCATTCTTATTCTCAAAGAGGATACAGGATATTTTGCCGTCTTTTGCCTGACAACCGCTTAAGTAAGAGTGCATATACATATCCACGCCGGCTTCCAGCATCATTTGCTGGCATAAAAGCTTGTAAAGCTCCGGATCAAAAGCTACATTGCCAAGAGGTTTCTCAATGATACAGCCTCCCATCTTCTCCAGCCGTTCGATAAATTCCCATGGAATACCGCCTATCACCTTTTCACTATTATAGGTGAAAACACTCAAAGGAGTAACAAGCCCCATTGTAGCCATTCCACCTAAAAACCCATATTGTTCCACAACAGCAGTTTTCGCACCACTGCGAGCAGCCGCAATGGCCGCAATGAAACCAGCTGGTCCGCCACCGCAGACAACTACATCATAGTTGCCCACAATTGGAACCCGTTTCGAAATTTCTATACTTCGTACTTTCTTGTCCATGACCGTTTTTTATCCTTTAATTATTACCAATTCAAATAGATGGTAAACTTTGATGTGCTTTCGACCGCACTTATAAGAAAAGAGGTGTGTTTTCATAGTTCTTTTTCTTTAGTTCGACATCATGTTGATGTAGCAAAGATAAAGAACAAGAGCTTGAAAAAAAGTTTTTTCCTAACTCTTTTGCCTGCAAACGATTGCGGGAACGTTCCCAAAATCTGCAAACGTTACAAAAGCATTACACAAAGGCAAATGGGATTCGTATTTTACTCCAATATTAGGATTTATTGTTTGAAATCAATATCTTTGCTTTGATTTAAACAATCATTCAGCATGAAGTATATAACCATAAAAGACATCGCTCGACATTTGTCAATATCCGTCTCCACTGTATCTCGTGCATTGGGGGATGACAAGAATATCCGTAAAGAAACGAAAGAAAAGGTGATAGAAGCAGCTAAAAGATTGGGATATAGACCAAACCCTGTAGCAATCAACCTTAAATACGGACATACCAATACCGTGGGGGTGATCGTTCCTGAAATGGTTACGCCGTTTGCTTCACGAGTAATAAACGGAATACAAGAAGTGCTTCACACCAAAAATATAAAGGTGATTATTGCAGAGTCGGGAGGAGATCCGGAAAAAGAAAAAGAGAACCTGCAACTGATGGAAGGATTCATGGTGGATGGCATCATCATCTGTCTTTGCAGTTATAAAAGGAATAAGGAGGAATATGCTCGTTTACAGCAAGCGGGAATGCCTATGGTGTTCTATGATCGTATTCCCTATGGACTTGAAGTTCCGCAAGTAATAGTGGACGATTATATGAAGTCATTCTTTCTCGTAGAAAGTCTGATCCGAAGCGGACGCAAACAGATTGTTCATATACAGGGACCGGACGATATTTACAACTCCATAGAACGTGTCAGAGGATACAAAGACGCTTTGGCTAAATTCGGGATTCCTTTTGATAAGAATAATATGCTGATAAAAACCGGTATGACTTTTGAAGAAGGGAAAAAAGCAGCGGATATATTAGTGGAAAGAAATATTCCTTTCAATGCTATTTTCGCTTTTACGGAAACATTGGCTATTGGAGCTATGAACAGATTGAGGGAACTTGGAAAAAAAATACCCGAAGAAATCGCCGTAGCCAGTTTTTCAGGAACTGAACTTTCCAACATAGTCTATCCCAAATTGACTACAGTAGAACCGCCTTTGTACCAGATGGGGAAAAAAGCTGCCGAACTTATTTTAGAGAAAATCAAAGATCCGGCATCTCCCAATCATTCAATCGTGTTGGATGCGGAAATCAAAATGCGTGCATCGACGCCACGTTTGGAGGTATATTAATGACTTATCTACCAGATATTATATCTTAATACTTTCCTGAAAAACATACCGAAGTTACAAAAGTTTGCTGAATAGTAATCTTTTACGATACCAACAAAAAAGAAGAATTCAGATTTATATAGTTTTGAATCATTCAATGCTCTTTCTCTATAATACGTCCAATTCTTCCAGCTCCTTCACTTTTCTTCTGTATGGCCGATAAACAAGCAGTTTGTAGGTGAATAGCCGCCCCTTCACCTGCTCTTCATCGTGAATCAAATCAAATTGCAGCCTCCAGATTCCACCATTGAGTAAAATTAGTAAAGCTATTTCGTAATTAGTTTCAACCTTGTTTGAAACTAAAAGTTTCAAGGCGGGAAACACTTTGTTTCAAGTAGCGAAACGAAGTGTTTCTCGGTGTGAAACAGATTGTTTCAAGCCTTGAAACTATTTTTGAAACTACTCGCTACAGGTGAAGAGATGGTGAAATTGTTACTCTTCACCCGCAAACTCCTTATTCATCGAAGAGACAGAGAAAAGGTGAAAGAAGAAATAGAAAGATTGAAAATAAATACCCAGTAGAAAAATTTAATCGATTTTGTAATGATTCAGAATCGTACAAAAATGAATGACAATTCATTTTCAATTACTAATTCGCATTAATTTAAAATATACCATAATATTATAAGCAGGCTGTATTTGCTTCCTATGCAATACTCTACTTTCCCCTCCGTTCATAGCTAATTTAGGCTAAAAAGAACATTTTCTCCCGAAAAGTTTTTGTAATATCAGAGTTAATCGTATTTTTGTGTACAATTTTGGTGTAGTGATGACAGAAGAAGAAAAAAAGTTATTGAATTCCTTTGAAACGCAACTACGGCATTTGATTTATTTGCACGATGAACTTAAGCGTGAAAATGCCGAGTTGAAGAAGCTTCTCGAAAATGAAAAGCTGAAAAACGAGAAGGTACAAGCTCAATACGATGAATTGGAAGTCAGCTATACAAACCTAAAAACAGCTACGGCAATCAGCCTTAACGGCAGCGACGTAAAAGAGACGAAGCTGCGATTGTCAAAATTAGTGCGTGAAGTCGATAAATGCATCGCTTTGTTGAATGAATAAGAAGAAGATGTATGAACGATAAAATAAAGATAAACCTGCAGATAGCAGACTCAAACTACCCGTTAACCATCAACCGTGAGGAAGAACAAATGGTACGGGAAGCCGCCAAGCAGGTAAATATCAGGCTTAATAAGTATCGGGAAGTCTATAAAAATCTGGAACCCGAAAAAATTATTGCCATGGTAGCCTATCAGTTCTCGTTAGAGAGACTGCAATTGATGCAACGTAATGATACCAGCCCCTATGTGGAGAAGGTAAAAGAACTGACAGAATTGCTGGAGGATTATTTTAAGGAAGAATAAATCCCCGACCGGCTATTCGCTGATAAGAGATAAAACAACCACGCACTGCACAATATCCAAGCAAAAATAATTGCTTTGATATTTGGCGGTGCGTTTTTATTTATATACTTAAATTAAATGTAGAATGATAGCAATAATAGCAACAGCAATTGCTTGCTTCATCGTAGGAGGAGTCCTTTCATATATACTATTCCGGTATGTACTGAAATCCAAATACGATAATGTCCTGAAAGAAGCGGAGACGGAAGCGGAAGTAATTAAGAAAAACAAGCTGCTGGAAGTGAAGGAGAAATTCCTGAATAAGAAAGCGGATCTTGAAAAGGAGGTAGCATTGCGGAATCAGAAGATTCAGCAAGCGGAAAACAAGTTGAAGCAACGTGAAATGGTACTTAGCCAGCGTCAGGAAGAAATCCAACGTAAAAAGATGGAAGCCGAAGCGGTAAAAGAGAACCTGGAAGCGCAACTTGTGATTGTTGATAAGAAAAAAGAAGAACTCGATAAACTGCAACAGCAGGAAATCGATAAACTGGAAGCAATCTCCGGATTGTCTGCCGAAGAGGCCAAAGAACGCCTGGTAGAATCACTGAAAGAAGAAGCTAAAACGCAGGCACAATCATTCATCAACGACATTATGGATGATGCTAAATTAACTGCTAGCAAAGAAGCTAAACGTATCGTTATCCAGTCTATCCAACGGGTGGCTACGGAAACTGCCATTGAAAACTCTGTTACAGTATTCCATATCGAATCGGATGAAATCAAAGGACGTATTATCGGACGTGAAGGACGTAATATCCGTGCTCTGGAAGCTGCTACCGGTGTTGAAATCGTTGTAGACGATACTCCGGAAGCAATCGTTCTTTCTGCCTTCGACCCGGTTCGCCGTGAAATTGCCCGTTTGGCCCTGCATCAGCTTGTGACTGACGGACGTATCCATCCGGCCCGTATCGAGGAAGTGGTAGCTAAAGTACGCAAACAGGTGGAAGAAGAAATTATCGAAACGGGTAAACGTACTACCATCGACCTGGGTATCCACGGTCTACATCCTGAATTGATCCGTATCATCGGTAAGATGAAATATCGTTCTTCATACGGTCAGAACTTGTTGCAGCATGCACGCGAAACAGCCAACCTTTGTGCTGTGATGGCATCGGAACTGGGACTGAACCCGAAGAAAGCAAAACGTGCAGGTTTGCTGCATGATATTGGTAAAGTGCCTGATGAAGAACCAGAATTGCCACACGCATTGCTGGGTATGAAACTTGCCGAGAAATACAAAGAAAAACCGGATATCT
>OGNY01001688.1_pt1 | contig 13377 bp, 8 predicted proteins | sample 1573551 | NCBI WGS metagenome assembly OGNY01 (sample SAMEA2581885, study PRJEB24529) | metagenome | biome: Human gut stool | place: China | collected 2011
ACCATATGGTAGTTAATATTACACACGCAAGTTCTATAATGTATTAGGTTTTCTTTCATGCATATAGTATATCATATTGAATTGTAATGCGCAACAATTATCCGAACATATTTTCGTTTTTATTATATACCGGTTACGGCATTTATTTTTTATATTTATATTTTAACAGAGGATGAGGATTATTATACTGTTTGCATTGTGCAGATATGCACACTCCTGCGCTTTCATCTCGGTAATTGAATTGCCGAGGATTCCCGCTTATTGTCCTAAAATCTTGCTATTTTCAAATAAACACATCCTGTCCTCATCTCTTTTATTATTCGATTTCAGGCATACTTGCTAATTTCTTCTATTCAGCCTTCCCCTCTGGGAAAATAATTTTAAACACAAAGAAAAAAATCACCATGGAAACTCCACCTGTAATAATTGTCACAAGCATGTTATAGACTGCCGGTGCCACATATGCAGATGCAACTGGCATCCACAGATTATTAAATCCATTACAAATCAGTGAAATTACCACCCATGCAACAAAATACCAGATTGCCTGATATACGGGATTTCCATGGCTTTTAAAAGTAATATTTCTCTGAAGCGGAAAATTGATACACTGTGCAAGAAATGACCCTAATTCATAACTGATAAAATAGCCAAGTCCACCACCGATCAATATATTTCCCGTTGCATCACGCAATACATTATACCCCAGCAAACTCCATGTAAATTTTACTCCAAACAGATTCATGGAAACCTTTGGCCACATAAATTCTGTACCAGCCAGACCAATTCCCAAAATCCCTGGTAAAAATGTAAATACAAGATACTGGAATACTGTCACGCCCATACTGAATATAACAAAATAGAATATCTGATAAAGCCATTTTGCAATAGCAGAATGTTTCTCTTCAAAACATTTCCATATATTTTTTATATGATTCATCTGCACTTCCCTCCGGCTCCTTTTAATAATTTTTCATATTTCTTATTATTTCTTCTGTTTCTGAAATATCCGCCAATTATTTTTTTTACCCCAAGCATAAAGTGGCCATTCACAGCATCGACAATTCCATATACCATTTCCATACTGACTGCCCCGCCGGTCATCTTGGCAATCCCCCGGAACGGCATATTGTAAATAAAAAGAATATTCAGATCCGGCTTTCCCTGTGCCTCACTCTTCTTTTTCATTTTTGTGAGACATCTATATATCAGTCTTGCAAGTCTGCTTTTTGCATAATATATCTGGCAGATTGCATCATTGATTTCCAGATTTCCACTCCATCTTCTGTTCGGTATCTCATGGCCAAGAAGTTCACGAAATTCCTCATCTGATATTTTCTGCACGATTCCTGTATAATAGTAAGGCATTTTTGCCGGATTATAAGGATACCCTTTACTGTTTCCTGTTCTTTCGGTCATACCTGTTAAACGAATATCTGCAACACTGGCTCCTACCATAATCTGATAAGTTCCTGTTTCTGTTTCCCACTGTCCTGTTTTTATATTCCAATAACGGAATGTCTTATCATCAAAGGGAATTCTGATCTGTCTGCGTTCTCCCGCCTTCAGATAAACTTTTGCAAAACCTTTCAGTTCTTTTTCCGGTCGGAACACGATTGCATTAGGAAGTCCTACATACATCTGAACAACCTCTGCTCCATCTTTGTCACCTGTATTGGTAACCGAAACTTTGATTCCATCCTCTTCTATGATAAGATCAGAATATGTAAATTCCGTATAGGAAAGCCCAAAGCCAAATGGATATTGCACCCGGACTTTTGAAGTATCATAATAGCGATATCCTACATAAACACTTTCGCGGTATTCTGATGTCTTCTCATTACTCGGATAATATCGGAATGCCGGTGTCTGTTCATAAGTTATGGGATATGTTTCTGCCAGTCTTCCTGATGGATTCACTTTTCCAGTCAGAATATCCAATGTTGCAGAAGCGCCTGCCTGTCCATTCAGATAGCCATGCAAAATCGCTTTGCAGCAGGTGTGCCATGGCATTTCTATCGCAGATCCTGCACTCAGTATTCCAATAATATTTTCATTCACTTTGCTGATATCCTGCAAAAGATCTATCTGATCCTGCGGAATACGCATATGGGTTCTGTCCAGTCCTTCTGATTCACTGATCTCATCAAGACCAAAGCAGAAAATTACAATATCCGCATTCATAGACAAATTTAATGCAAACTTTCTATCATTCTCATCTACATCTCCATTTCTCTGATAGCCTCTTGTCATTCCCAGAATATTCAAATCATATTGTTGCAAAATCGATGATATGTTTTCTACTTTTGTTGGATTGACCATAGAAGATCCTGCCCCCTGATATCTGGGTGAAAAAGCAAAATCTCCAATAACAGCGATGGATTTTTTTGTATCCAGCGGAAAAATCTGTTTTTCATTTTTCAGAAGAATCATGCTTTCTGCTGCTGCTTTCCTTGCCAGTTGATGATGTGCGTTTCTGTCAAAGTTTTTATCTGAAAGCTTCTTCCCTGATGTCAGTTCCATCACTGCATCCACCAGTTCTCCAACTCTTTCATCCAAATCCGCTTCCTTCAGCTTTCCATTTCGGACAGCATCAATCACTTCTCTTGCAGAATCATACCCACAGGACGGCATCTCCAGATTTGAGCCGGCAGCAACACCTTTCACATGGTCATTGCTTCCGCCCCAGTCTGTTACTACAATTCCATCAAATCCCCAGTCTTTGCGCAGGATGTCTGTCAAAAGATGTTTGTCCTCATTAGCATAAATCCCATTAATCTGGTTGTAACTGCTCATGATTGCTTTTGCGTGTCCTTCTTTAACAGCTATCTCAAAACCGGTCAGATAAATTTCTCTTAATGTCCGTTCGTCAACAACTGCGTCCATTGCCATTCTCCGAAGTTCCTGACTGTTAACCGCCAGATGCTTCGGGCAGGCATAAACGCCTTTACTCTGTATTCCACGAATATATGACGCTGCCATCTTCCCGGAAAGATATGGATCTTCTGAAAAATATTCAAAATTTCTTCCACATAATGGGCTTCTTTTAATATTTAATCCCGGACCAAGCAGGATATTTACATCCATACTTGCTGCTTCCTCTCCAAGAGCCTGTCCAATCTCTTCTCCCAGATCCTGATTCCAGCTGTTTGCTATCGTCGCTGCTGTGGGAAAACAAGTTGCATTCAAGGATGCATTCAGTCCCAGATGGTCTCCTGCTCCTGCCTGTTTTCTGATTCCATGCGGTCCATCTGAAAGAAAGATGGACGGGATGGAAAGCCTGTCAATTTCTCTGGTCTGCCAGACAGTTTTTCCACTGAGGATCGCTGCCTTTTCTTCTATTGTCATCTTTTCAACTAATTTTTGCTGTTTCATAACTGTTTTCCATCCCACTTTCATCCTTATTCAGCATTCTTTCTTTTCTTATATCCTCTGATTACCAGTACTTCCATTCCTGCCATGAAAAATGCTATTACAATGTCGATACCAATTCCTGCTTTTTTCCAGTTTTCCATACCTGTTTCTTCGTGTTCTCCATCATAAGCCCAGCTGCTTACAACTGTATACATGACATTTTTGCATGCATTCCTCATCTGAAGTACAGATGTTGGATGTTCCGAATTGGCTACATTGTTCTCTTCTCCATTGAATGTGGACAACATTGCATCTACTCCATTCGCCAAAGCTGCATCTGCATTCATAAATCCATGACCATTGTTTCGGAAGAAGTCTGTAAGTGCCATTCCCCTGAACCCCCATTCATCTCTGAGAACTGTATTCATAAGGTTACTGCTTTCTCCAGTCCATTTATCTCCAAGGAAGCTCCAGGAAACCATAACCGCATTTGCGCCACCCTGTTTTACAGAAATTTCAAATGGTTTCAGATAGATTTCCCGGATTGCCTGCTCATTTGACCAGACACTTACCATCTTTGCATTTCCCTCATACATAGCAAAATGTTTGATATAAGAATAAACTCCATATTTTCTTGCTCCTTCTACTGCTTTTGCTCCCATATTTCCTGCAAGAACTCCATCTTCTGAAAAGTATTCATAGTTTCTTGCTCCAAATGCGGTTCTATGAGTATTCATACCTGGTGCATACCAGCCCTCTGCACCCATTTCCTGACTGATCTTGCCCATGCATTCACCCCAGGCCTGTGCAAGTTCCTTATTCCATGTGGAAGCAACCACAACTTCAATTGGAAATCCAATAGAACCAACTCCTGTAAAGTTGTTATTAATTGCTGCTGGTCCATCGAAATCAAGTGTAGCCACTTTTCCCACAGAATCCATGGCTGCTGTCTGATAACCAGCCATTGCAATCATATTTGCCATTTCATCAACAGTAAGCTGATCCAGAAGTTTTTCCCAACGAGGATCGTCATAATCAGCATCACGCATATCAGCTAATGTAAGTCCATTATCTGCTCCCGTTGTCGGCATTACATCCTCATCATTGAGATATGTAGTCTTATCAAAGTTGCTGTTCAGATGATATTCAGAAACATATGGCTCACCCAGCTCTGCAGATTCCGGTGCTGCTGTAGCCTCTTCATAATTTGCAAAATGATCTGCTCGTGATAAATATGTCACATCGCCTTTTGCATCTTCAAATACATTTGTTGCTGCAGTATCATCTGATGCTCTTTTATTTTCTCCCTTATATACTACATCTTTATCTGCAGTATAAGTTTTCTGATCCAGCACAGTATGTGAATCGCTGTTGATAGAAATCACATAATCGCCTTTTTCAAGAACATATGCTTTTGCATTATTCTCATCATAAGAGGCCATATCTTCTATACTGAATGTAACTGTAACAGTCTGAGATTCTCCCGGCTGAAGCAGATCTGTTTTTGCAAACTCGATTAGATTTGCAGAAGATTTTTCAATTCCGCCATTTGTATATGGCGGTTTATAATACACTTCTACTACATCTTTTCCGGCAACATCTCCGGTGTTGGTTACTTCTACATCTACAGAAATCTGTCCGTCTTTTTCCTCCAGTTCACCCATTTTCTGTTCAAATTCCGTGTAACTCAGACCATATCCAAATGGATACTGTACAGTCTTATCGTAATCAATCGCACCTTCCTGTGCAGCTGTTTCATAGTACTTGTATCCTACATAAATACCTTCCACATAATTGGTAAATGCCGGAGCATACACCTGCGCAGTTCCTGCGTTCATTCCTTCAACGGCCATATCTGCCAGATTTGTATACTCCGTTTTTTCTGCATTATTCCACCACGGAGCAGTCGTCATATCATAAATAAATGTATCCGGTGTTTTTCCGGAAGGATTGACTTCACCTGAAAATACTTTACCAAGTGCATTAAATCCCACATTTCCCGTTCCGGGGCACCATACAACAGATTTAATCTGAGGATATTCATCTGCGAAACCAAGTTCAAACTGATTTGCTCCATTATAAATCACAATCACATTATCAAAGTTTGAGCAAACCATATCCACCATATCTCTCTCAGTTTGTGAAAGCTGTAAATAATGCTCTCCCTCAGGAAAATCATCATATTCATCTGAATTATTATCATATGCTGCTTTTCTTACATCCATAGGAATATCATTATGACCTTCACCTGCTTTTCTGGAAAGAACCACAACTGCCACATCAGAATACTCTTTCGCACTTTTAATAAGTTCATCACTGTAAGTATCTACAGGTGGCTCCGGTAATGTCCAGCTCTGTTTCTGGATAGACATTTCCGGATTATCTGCACCATAATTGTTATAAAAATTAACCAGTTCCTGGTTAATAGAAAATCCGGCATTTTCAAGTCCCTGATTCAGGCTGACAATATCATACAGATCATTAATTCCACCGGAACCAGCTCCTCCGTAAGCCGGATTAATAGATTCCCAGCCAAAAATATTCAGTTTTTTTGTTTCATTTAAAGGAAGCAGGCTTTCATTCTTCAGAAGAACAATTCCGTCTTCCATAATTTCTTCTGCTACTTCCGCAGCTTCTTCATTTGTTTCATCGCTTAAAGTTCCATTTCCCGTTGCCAGTCCAATCAACGTAGCCATTGGTCCAAAACAGATCATATTCACGCAGACAACAACTGCAAGAACCATTGCGATCGCAGCTTCTCCTCTTATCAGAAATTTTTTGCCCCTGGACATCCTGTGGCATGCGATCATAATTACGATTCCCATTACAAGTGCAGCAATAATACCGATAATATACGGTTTGCATAATTGTAATACCGCCAGAACATCTTCCATTTCAACACTGATCATTCTCTTTTTTCCTCCTTTGACTCTTTCGTCTTTTTCAGGTATCATTTCCTGTTGGCATTACTATAACATGGTTATTATTTCGTGCCGTTTTTGGCACAAGATGCAGCAAATATGGCACAAAATACTAAAAAAGGTCCACCGGACCTTTTTGTCGTATGCTTGGCAACAAAAATACCCAGAGCATTACAATACTCTGGGTAAAAGAATTTTTAATTCAAACCAGTTCTGCTGTACTCCAAATACTACAGAACCATCATATTTTTCTACAGCTTTACGAATACTCTTCAATCCAAAACCATGGTTTTTACTATCCTTTTTTGTTGTTGTAATCAGATCCTCTTCATTTTTGGAAATTTCTGCTTCACAATAATTCTCTATCTTGATGAACACAAATCCTTTTTGAGCGGATACTGTCAGATGGATCAGTCTTTTTTTCGGATCTGGAATCAAAATTACATGTTCAATCGCATTATCCAAAGCATTTCCAAATATAGAACATATATCTGTTACATGCATATGATCCAATAATTTTCCATCTGCCACACAAGTAATCTGTATATGATTTTTTCGACAATGGAAAATCTTAGCTGCCAAAATCGTATCAAGTACCTGATTCCCCGTTCTGCTTATATTTTCAAAAGCAGCGATTTCCTTTTCCATGGAATCAATCCATTTTTTTCGTTTCTCTTCATCTGATTCCGCACGAAGTCCCGTTATCTGGTGTTTCAGATCATGGTATTTCATTTGTATGAGATCCAGGCTGTCCTGATAATTTCGATATTGATCATACTGGCTTTTCAGCATCACGTTCATTACTGAAAGTTCTTTCTCTGCAACATATTCACTGATCCTGCTCTGATAAGCATGCAGGATTGCAATTCCTCCAAAATCGATCAGTGTTCTGATAGAAAAAATATCTGCACGTTCTCTGCTCGCAAATGGTGCATTTTCATTTAAAAAGCTCAGATTACTAAAAGCAAAGATTGCAACAGCCATGATTGCCGCCGCTGCTACTTCCTTTACTGTCATCTGTTCAAGATAATTCTGCTTCAGAAGATCTTTTTCTAAATAAATATCAATCGTAAAGCAGCCTCCAAAAATAACCATCGTGATCAGAATTTCAACCCAAATGCTCTGATTCCCCCATGTCTGTACACTAGATACCATCTGCCACTGCAGCGAAGCTGCAAACTCAGCAAGAACAAATGCACGGGCACAGCAATAAGCCGCTCCCAGAGGCTTCATATTTCCTCCGACCATAAGAAATCCATACATCATACCTGCAGCGATTATCATACAGGGAATCCACAAAATTTCAGTTACGCTACCTGTCAAAGTCAGAAAGATACTCTGCATTGCCAACATGAAAAGACTGCCTGTAAGAAAATGTACAGATTTCATGTTTTCTTTTTTTAAGATATAAAGATAAACCAGACATGATCCCCACTCTGCTATTGCTGTATAGATTCTTGGAATATCCTGATATAACATAGTATCCTCCATTTCGCATGAAATCATTCCATATTGAGGTTTTGCAGAAGCAGATTCATGAATTCTTTTTTTCTGGTTCTGCTGACAGGTATATGTACATTATGGATCACACAATCAGAACCAACAAATCCCTCTACATGATTCATATTTACCAGATATCCCTTTGCACATCGAAAAAAATTATGTACCGCAAGTTTTTCTTCGAGTTCTTTCATCGTAATTCTTGAACAGTAATCTCCTCTCGAAGTATAATAAATTACATTATGTCTCTGCCCCTCAATAAAATAGATATCTGCTATATCTATTTTTACAACTCCTTCCCCAATCGGAATCGTAAGAAATTCTTTAACCTCAGAACGCATACGACCAACTGCTTTATCCAGTTTCTGCGAAAAAGAAAAATACTCAACTGGTTTTACTACATAATCCATTGCATCAACTTCGTATCCACGTACTGCATATTGAATCATATTTGTAATAAACATGATAATTACTTTCTGATCCATTTGACGAATTTTTTCTGCTGCTGTCATACCGTCCATGAACCGCATTTGAATATCCATCAGAATAATGTCAAAACCGCCATTGTAATTTTCAGTGATATCTTCTCCATCACCAAATACTGTAACCTTTATTGATCTTCCCCTTTCCGTTTGATATTTCCGGATATACTCTGTTAATTGTTTTACGTAAATTTCTTCATCTTCCACAATTGCAATCTGTATCATCCTATACCCTCCGCAAAAATTGCATTCTTTGTAACTGTTCAATCACACAATTTAGTTCCAGGTTTTTATTATTTTATAAATATCTTTTATTTCAGTATATCACTGCTTCTTTCTTGCATCAAGCGGATCTAATTTTACAAATTACAGCTGTATAATCTGGTTTTCTTTTATCATATATCCACAGTAAATCTCCTCATTCTTTAAATAGAAAGTAGAAATTCTGTTAAGTTTTCAATAGCATCTGGTTTTTCTGATAGTTCTTTCCCCATCAGTCCCTCTCCCATAATACCAGGATCCGCACTAAGAGATACAGCGACTCGACTTGAATTCCATACAGCTTCATACATCATTTCCTGATTCTCTTTTGTTACTTTATTGAGAACGTAATAAAATGGTTTTCGAATACTTTCCGATAATTCCCCGATTTTTTTGGAAAGCTGTAGGGATTCATAGGATGGATCTATGATTATCAATATCAAATCTACACCGTTATCAATTCCACGTCCAAAGTGTTCAATACCAGCCTCCATATCCATTAGCGCAAATTGGTCTTCTGTAAGCCTGAGATTTTGGATAAATTGAGTCATAACAGTTCCCATAGCACAAGAACACCCTTCATTTGCCTGATGAATTTTTCCACTGGTCATCAGTTTTACACCGTCCTTCAGACTATAATAATCTTCCGGTATATCATCTATAGTCCAGGTTTCCTCAAAAAACTGATGAGTAAATTTTGATAACATCATATCATTCAAAACATTTTGCTTACCACCGAAATAGTCTGTAAAATCTCTGGGAAGCTTCATACCTAGCTGTCGGTGTAGACCATAATTAGATTCATCGGAATCAATTACCAAAATTTCTTTTCCTCGTCTGGCTAAAGCCTTAGCCAAAAGACTGGTTACTGTACTTTTTCCACATCCACCTTTTCCGCAAACTGCTATTTTCATCTCTATATTTACTCCTTTTCTTTTTTCTAAATAATAAGCATTACATATGACCATACTTCAAACTGTTTTCGAAAAATAATTAAATTAATATAATGTCTATTTTGCCATTACATCAAATATCTCCTTAAATGCTTCTTACTCCACTTCCTCCAGTTCTGTTCCTTTCGGAAGAATATATCCGCAGTTATCACATACTCCGTCCTCTGCGAGTATCCCGTCTTTCACAAAGGCTTCAATGCCTCCCGGTTCATGACAGCGTGGACAATCTAATTCCTGTATCTTTTTCTGATTTCTTACATCCTGGCAATTGGCAAATTCAATTTTACCCATAGTGATTCCTCCATTTTCATTCCATATCAATTTGTCTTCGCAAAAAAGTTCCTACCATACGGGAAAAATTGCTGATATTACGAATATAGGCAAAGTCTTTTCCATAGATTCTCTTTTCCACGGAGAGTTCTTCTTCATTCCCTACAAAAATACCAATTACGAAAATCCCCTGATTTCTGGCCCGACGCACCTCATATGCAGTATCTTTCACAGCTCCTTCTCCGTCATAGATCCTGGGCTGGCGGGTTCCTGGTCGTTGTATGCTCATATCACAGGGTTTTCCATCACTTAATACGATTAAAATCTTATTTTTTTCCGGTCGCTCCATGAGAGAGGAACCGACTGTTTTCAGTGCAAGCCCATCTCTGTTATTGGCATATGCACGAAATTGAAAGATTCTTTCATTTGTTTCCCTTGGATCTTCATAATCCCGAAATCTCTGAAGTACTGTATATCCCCAGAAAGCACAGTATCCTGTCACCCGATGAGGAATTCCTGCCTGGCTTAATGCTTCACTGATAATATATCCCTGTGCCGCTACCTGAGGCTGTCTGCCAGCCTGGGAACCACTGGAATCAATCAGGACGTCTATTACAAACTCAGAATCTTCTGATCTCTTTTTTCTATTAAATAACTTGTCATCGTCTGTTCTTCCAATTTTCCATAACCTCTCAGGAACAAGCTGCCCTGCATCAGATCTGCTGACAAAATCATCCTTTCGGATTATAAATGCCCGTTTCAGTGACTCTGCCAACACAGAAATATTTCTTTTGATGATCCAGTGATTATTTCCATAATAGGCTTTATTTTTTTCAAACTGCAGCTGAGAAAAACGGTATTGATTATTTTTTATCACAGGGTTCTGTAAAATTCCATCTGTAAGATACAGGATACAGTTTTTGTGGATTCCTGTACAAAATTTCCGGTTGACTCTGGCCTGCTCCGATTCACTTAGATACGATTTTCCGTAATTCAGTTCCACATATTCCCGTATCCGTCGCACTGCCTGTGGATTTATATTCTCCGAGCTTTCCGGAACTTCTTCATTTTCCGGAGAGAAATAAAATCTTTTTTTCTTTTTGTTTCTGATATCCAGACTCATCATCTTTTTTTTGAGATTAGAAAGATATTTTTGAATGATGTCTTCCATCTGTTCATCCGTCATGCATTCCTGCCACGCGTCATTGGCTAATGCCATATCCGGTAAATTCAGAATCTTCTCCAGATTTCCATTCCTTTTTTCAAAAGAGGGATCCAGAACATGATTATAAATCTCATCTATCACGTTTATGACATCTTCCGTATTTTCTGCATCCTTCAGAGAAAGAATCTTGTACAATGCAATCTCTGCCTGTGGATCCATTCCCTTATCGTCTGTGTTCTCCAGAACATGCCTTATATACAGAAGCCTAATCCTGTGAATCAGGTCTGTTCCAGCTTTGTCTGATACCTGCTCTTCCTCGGCCTTTTCCAATTCTCTGAACGCCTGTTCTCTGATTTCCTTTGTTCCCAAACGTTCTCGAATGATAAAACGATTCACTGCAGCATCCATGCATAATCCAGCAAGAGGCAAAAGCATATCTTCTCCAGCAGAAAAATGTAATTTTTTCATCAAATACATGCCAAGTTTCTTCTGATCAAAATATCGTGCAAAGGCACCCTGCTTCACTGCCTCATACAGAACCGTTTGTTTTGAATAAACATATTTTTCTGTGTCCGGTTCAAATTCCATATCATAATCACCACTGACTGTCCAAAAAAGATTTCTGATACGATTGCTGATCTCCAGACGATGTTCTTCCAGTTGTTCCGCCGGCCATCTGACATCCTCCATACAAGTTTACCCCCATATGTCTTTTCCGGTCCAGGAAGATGGGATTCTGGTAGAAACCACATCTTCTACGATCTCTTTTTCAAATACATCAAAACTTTTATTTATGATCCCCATCTGGATTGCATCAATTGGAGAAAGTCCGCTTCTTGTTGCTTTTACAGCAGAAACCAATCCTCTCAGGTCAAGAGATTTTGTTGAGATTTCTCCATGATAAGCTTTGATCTGCAAATCCAGAAACAGTCCTGCAAAAGCTTTCAGTGCACTTTTTTCCCCATCTGGAAAATGTTGTCTTAATACAAAAAGGACACTATCCTCATCCATTTCAGGCATATCAATTACCATAAACCTTGAAACCAATGCTTCATTTAGCTCTCTGGTACCTGCGTAACCATAATTCATCGTGCCGATAAATCGTGTTGCCGGATGAAGTAAAATCCTGTTATATCCTGGAATATCGATTCTGCGCCGATGATCCAGTGTGGCATGCAGTACAGAAACCGCATCATTTTTTGCCATATTGATTTCGTCCAGGATTCCAAATCCTCCAAATTCCGCGCATTGGTAGATGGGACCTTTCCGAAGGCGAACCTCATTATTTATAAAGGTATCCGTTCCAATCAGATCGGCACTGTCTGTATTTACATGAAAAGAAATGTCGTATTCCGGTCTTCCGAATATCCATGCCAGTGTCTCACATAGTACATTTTTCCCTGTAGCTTTCGCACCGGAAAGTAACAGGTTATCTCCCTGAAGAAGCGCTGCTATTGACATTTCCAGAATCTTTTTCCCATAGAATAGGATATCCGGTTTTTCTATCCGTTCCTTTACTTGATCCTCCACCTCATAACGCATGTGAAAATCTCTCAGTTCTCCAATTAGTTCCTGCGCTATCTTCTGGTCTTCTAAATATTTTTCTATTTCTGTCCAATGATTTCTCATGAAGATTTTCCTTTCTTTGCAATTGGTTATACCAAATCAGATAATATTTCTGCTTACTCAAAATCGTATCCAGTAAGCAGCACTGATACTGTACTTTTTCCACAGCCACCTTTGCCACATACTGTAATCTTCATACTTTCAATCTTCCAACTCACAATCCTAACTTCTTTACAATTTCTCCCAGTGCACTTCTTACAGGAGAATCTTTCGGAAGCCGTATGATCGGCTTTCCATCACAGTCATACTGATATACCTGGTCATCATGTGGTACAACCCCTAACAGTTCCAGTCCCTGATTTCGGATTTCTTCCAGAGTTCCGGCATCCAGTTTTCCATCTGGAACACGATTCACGATTAATCCAGTTTTCTGTGGTTTAAAGTTTAACTCCTTCATCAGCTTTGCAATACGTCCGGCTGCCTGAACACCTCTTCTGGAACAGTCACTCACAAGAATCGCAACTTCCATCATTGGCAGGATTCCTCTGCTGATATGTTCCATACCTGCTTCGTTATCAACCACAATATATGGATAATGGCTTTGCAGTTTCTGAACCTGGGTCTGTACAAGACCATTTACAAAGCAATAGCAGCCCTGTCCCTGGGTTCGCCCCATTACCATCAGATCATAATCATCTTCTTCCACAATCGCATCAGAAAGACGCATTTCCAGATATGCCTGCTTCGTCATACCGGATGGGATCTGATATCGTGGGTCAACTCCTGCACGTTCAATCTCTTCTCTCAGTTCTCCGAGTGTAATCTCCGGTTCAACGCCGAGCACTTCATTCAAATTCGCATTTGCATCTGCATCTACAGCTAAAACTGGATGTTTTCTATTTTCA
>OGNY01001695.1_pt1 | contig 13329 bp, 9 predicted proteins | sample 1573551 | NCBI WGS metagenome assembly OGNY01 (sample SAMEA2581885, study PRJEB24529) | metagenome | biome: Human gut stool | place: China | collected 2011
ATTTACAAGGGCACGGTGATCGGTATGAAGAAAATTGTGCGGCTGCGCCGGGGATTGAATTGCCTAGGCGTGCGCTTGGTGATCCGCCAAAGCCGCAGCACCCCGGATATTGCCGAAATCGGATTTTACGAATGATTACGCCAAGGCTCCCGCTTATGCGGCGGCGTCTTCAGGTATAAAAAAAGGACTTGTTCTGATGAACAAGTCCTTTCCTTTTTCGTTTTATTCCAGGGCACGGGATACGGTCTCCCCGGCACGAGAGGCGGCCTCGCTAAGATCGGTGGCGCCTTCACGCACCTTGGAGCCGGCCTCATATGCGCCCTCGCTCAGTGCCTCGCCGGGACTTTTTGCTGTGGTTTCCTCTTGTGTGGTGGTTTCGCTGACGGTGGTGTCCGGTTCTGTGGTGGGGTTCTTCTCCTGCTTGGCGCAGCCCAGCAGCACGGTTGCCAGCACGGTCACGGCCAGTGCTAAAATCATCAATCGGTTTTTCATGGTGTTGCCTTCCTTTCGGTTTTATTCTGCCCGGCGGCGCCGGGTTTATGCGTTTTATTTGGTTAAGGTGCCATGATCGCTGTACAGCAGCAGAAGAATGTCCTCTTCCGCACCGGTGGCAGCGTTCAGGTACACCAGTGCGTCCTCTCCGGTGTCTGCCGAATGCGTAAGCACCTCAATACAGGCTACCTCCCGGCCGTCCTCCTTGGGGATCAGGCACTTTTTGGTGCTCCTCACCTCCAAATAGGGGCTGATCTTGGCGGTGGCTGCCTTTTCCGATACGGTAAAGGTGGGCACATTCCGCCGGTGGTGGTTGGTGATATAGCCCCGGGCCTCCAGCGATACCACGCTGCCGTCCCGCAGGGACACGCCAACCTTGATTAGATCTGTATAGTAGAGTATTCCGTCTCGGCAGTAGGCAAAATTGACGGTGCAAATATTGCCGTCGGCGGCGTAATAGGTGGAGCGCATATCTTGGTAGCCCAGTTTCTTCAAATAGGCGGCTGCCTGCTTGATCGCTTCTTTTTCATCTATGGCCTTGGTACTGATTTTGCCGCCGTAGAGAATGGAGCTTACATACCCGCCGCTTTTGGTCACATTTACCGTTTGTTGCCCTTTGGTGAACACATAGGCAGGCATACGCCCGGCCTCGTCCTCCAGTCGGTTTAGATGGGTCTCATTGCACCCCAGTGCCTTGGCAGCGATCTTGGCGGCAGCGTCCTTGCTGATTTTGTCCTGCCCCTTGAGCAGCTGCGGCTCTTTGTGCAGTACCGCGTCTGCAAAGGGGCCGTCATACAGCAGGGTAGGGTAGTTCTCAAAGGCTTCCTCCGCGGTGGAAAAGTCTGTGCTAATGGCGGGCAGACGGGTGCCGTCCGCAGACTTTACATCGCGCTTGGTGATTTGGCCGCCGTTGTTGCAAATCTCTACCATTTGGGTCACACTGTTTTTATATTTGGTGGCGTATTGCAGCAGCCGGAGCAGATTTTCGTGCTCTTTGGCGGTGACAACCTCGCCGGCATAGACTTTTTTGCTGAGATAAGTGGCGTAGTCCCCGGTCTGGCTTAGAAATTTATAGGTGCCTGCCAGGTTCATCTGCTCCACCGGCAGGCGGGACAGAGAATCCTTGGCCTGATTGGCCTGCTGAGACAGATCTCGGCTTACATCGGACAGGGTGGCGGCGCCGTTTGCATAGACGCTTTTGGTCAGATCGGTCTCAATGCCCTCCAGGTCCTCTGCCAAGGCAGATAGGCTTTGGCGATAGGTGCTTTCCAGCCGCGCCCGGTACTGGGCAGCCTGTACGGTGCCGGTGATGGCATAGATAATCAAAATACCCGCCAGCAGCAAACCGAAGGACAGCAGTCGCACGGAGCTTCGCTTTGTCATAATCATTCCTCATTCCCTTGGGGCAGCGCTGTGCTGCCGCCGCATTTCTTTTTCTATTTTTGACGGAATTTTGAAAAACATACAAAAAAATCTTAACTCCAGGGCTAAAGTATGGTATACTGTAACTGATTATGTAACCTGGAGCAGTGTATAATGAAGTTGACGGAGAAAAAACGCATTGTGGTCAAAGTAGGCACCTCCACTTTGACTCACGACACAGGCAAGACCAATATTGCCCGGATGGCCAAGCTGGTATCTGTGCTGGCAGATCTGAAGAACGCCGGTCATCAGGTGGTGCTGGTGTCCAGCGGCGCCGTAGGTATCGGTGCCGGTAAGCTGGGCATGCGTGAGCGACCGGACCATACCAGCGGGCTGCAAGCCTGCGCGGCGGTGGGGCAGTGCGAGCTGATGTTCCTCTACGACAAGCTGTTTTCTGAGTATGGGGTGGTGGTGAGCCAGTTGCTGTTTACCGGCTACACCTTAAATCACCCGGAGGAAAAGGCACATTTGGTGGACACCTTTAATCAGCTGCTGGAATATGACGCCCTGCCCATTGTGAATGAGAACGACAGCGTGTCCGTTGAGGAGCTGCTCCACGGTGACAACGACTGCCTGTCTGCCACGGTGGCTCAACTGATCGGGGCGGATCTGCTGATCCTGCTTACCGATACGGACGGCCTGTTTGACGCCAACCCGGCAGAGAATGAGGACGCGCGCCTTATCGGCCGTGTGGCAGAGATCAACGATGATGTGTACGCCGTAGCTGGGGGTGCCGGCAGCAAGGGCACCGGCGGCTTTACAACGAAAATTCGGGCGGCGGAGATCGCCACCGGCGCCGGTATTCCGGTGATTATTATGAATGGAGAGCGACCCACGGCTATTTATAAGGTGTTGGACGGGCAGCCCATCGGCACCTATTTTGAAGCGAACAGCAGGTGAATGCAATGGATGAAAAGATGAGAGAAATGGGGATCCGTGCGAAGCACGCAGCCGGTGTGCTGGCTACCCTGACAACTGAGGAAAAGAATGCAGGGCTGCTGGCGATTGCTGATGCGCTGCGGGCGCGGCAGACAGAGATTATGGCTGCCAATGCACTGGATTTGGAAGCCGGTAAGGCAAACGGTATGTCCCCGGCACTGCTGGATCGGCTGGCGCTAAACGGCGACCGAATCGAGGATATGGCCCAGGGCTGTCAGGATGTGGCGGACCTGCCGGACCCCTGCGGTCGCGTGCTGGAGAGCCAGACCCGCCCCAACGGCCTGTATATGGAAAAGGTTAGCGTGCCTATCGGGGTCATCGGCATTGTGTATGAGGCTCGGCCTAATGTAACGGTGGACGGCGCCGCTCTATGCTTAAAAAGCGGCAACGCCGTGATTCTGCGGGGTGGCAAAGAGGCCATTCACTCCAATCTTATGCTGGCTCAGGTGATGCGGGACGCCCTGTTTAACGCAGGCATTGTGCAGGACGCTGTGGCGCTGGTGCAGGACACCTCCCGGACTTCTGCTACCGAGATGATGCATATGAAGGGCTATATCGACTGCCTGATCCCCCGGGGGGGCAAGGGACTGATCGCTGCCGTGTGCGAGAATGCCACTGTGCCGGTGATCGAGACCGGCTCCGGCAACTGCCATATTTATGTGGACGCCACGGCGGATGTGGATATGGCGGCAGACATTATCTTTAACGCCAAGACCCAGCGGATCGGTGTATGCAACGCCTGTGAGAGCCTGGTGATCCACCGGGATATTATTGACCACGCCCTGCCGGCCATTAAGCTGCGGCTGGACGAAAAGAATGTGGAAATGCGGGGCGATGCCCGAGCCATGCAGGCCTGCGACGGCTTGGTGCCCGCCACGGAAGAAGATTTTTATACCGAGTATTTGGATTATATTATCAGCGTAAAGACGGTGAAGAGCGTGGACGAGGCCATTGACTTTATCAATGTGCACTCCACTGGCCACAGCGAGGCCATCATCACACGGGACGAGGAGAGCGCGCGCCGCTTTTTGCAGCGGGTGGACTCTGCGGCGGTGTATGTGAACGCCTCCACCCGATTTACCGACGGGGCGGAGTTTGGCCTGGGGGCGGAGATCGGCATCTCTACCCAAAAGCTGCACGCCCGCGGTCCCATGGGTCTGCGTGCCCTGACCACCACTAAATACTTGATCTTTGGCAACGGACAGGTGCGATAAAATGGACCAGACAGTAGAAAAAGAGCGGTTGCGCCGGCGGAAGCAAAATCAGCGCCGTGCCCGCACCAAGCGCTTTTTTATGGTGCTGGGTGTGCTGGTGGTGGCACTGGCGGCCTTTCTGATTACCGTTAAGATCTGCAAGCCGGATTTTGATTTTTCCCTTTTGGTGCCGGACAAGGCTGTGACCTTTGTGCAGGAGAATGTGCTGGGTCACACCACCACGGCGCCCACTACGCAGGCACCTACTGCGCCGCCCACTACGGAGAAACCTACTTACGCCGATTACAAGGATGCCTCCGCTTTTGCATTTGACACTTCTAAGCAAGGCAGTCAGGTGGGCAATATTCTGAATAAAACCCATGGGGCAGTGACCTTTAATGGTGCGTATATCTATTTTGCCGCACCGGGTCAGGGTATTTACCGCTTTGCTCCGACAGAGGAGACCACCACCAAGGTGAAGGGCGTGAAAAATGCCTGCTGCCTGAATATTATGGGCGATTTCCTCTACTATATTGATAAAGACAGCAAAAAGCTGCAAAAACTTTCCGTCTCCGGCGGCGATGCCGTGACTTTGCTCCCCGACGCACGCCGGGCCTACGGCTACAACGATCGGCTGTTTTGCCTGACCGGCGACTCTCTGTACACCGTGACGGCGGCAGGGGACAAGACCTTGCTTTATACAGCGGGGGCAGACAAAAAACTGGCACTGGTGGGCATTTCGCTTACCGATGTGTATTTTACGGAGACGGACAACCTGACCGGCGAGGTGGAGTACCTGACCGTGGGGCAGACCGGTGGCAACAGCACCCACTTCCGTGCCGCAACGGAGAAGGACGAAGTGCGTTCCATGGCGCTGGAAAACGGCTATTTCTACTATTATCAGCGCCGGTCGGAGGACAAGTATGATCTGGTTCGCCAAAAGTTCGGCAGCCAAAAGACCGTGACCTTGCTGGAGCATGTGCGTTCCACCGATTACCCGGTGGTGTACGGCAACCGGCTGTATTATACCGATTATAAGAGCGGAGCCGCCCGGGCAATGGAGCTGAATATGAACTCCGGTGCCAAAAAGGTGATGCTCACCGCCTCCGGTGCGGACAAGTCCGGCACCGTAGCGGTGGCCTGCGGCTATCAGTATATCTTTTTGATCGGCAAAAAGACGGAGAGCAGCGGCAGTGTGTACCGCGCCTCCTGCATTTACACCTCTGCCTCGGCAGACAATACCATGGACTTCCGCAGCGGAAAATGGTCCTACTAATTCCTGGGAGTAAAGGAACGAAACACAGTGGATAAGTACAAAAAACTCGCTTCCAATACCATTATCTTTGCCATTGGCACCTTTTCGTCTAAAATTCTGTCGTTTTTGCTGATGCCCTTTGTCACCCGTATGATGACCACGGGCAGCTACGGCGCGGCGGATCTGATCCAGCAGACGGGCAATGTGATCATACCCATTGCCTTTTTGTGCGTCAACTCGGCAGCCCTGCGCTTTTCGATGGACAAGGCAGAGCGCAAGAGCGATGTGTTTACCGTAGGCGTGCGGGTGACCCTGGTGGGCTTTTTGGCCTTTCTGTTGTTTGCGTACCCGATCAGTTTAATTAAAATTAACGACTTTAAGCTGGGCGATTACCTGGTGCTCATTTATGTGTTTGTGCTCACCTCCGGTTTTCGCCAGCTGTGCCAGCAGTTTGTGCGCGGCTCCGGTCATGTAAAGCTGTTTGCCATTGACGGTATTTTGGCTACCGTGACCTACCTGCTGTTTACCATGCTGTTCTTGGGTGTGTTTAAGTGGGGGGTTACCGGCTATATTTTAGCCATCGTGGCGTCGGACTTCTGCTCCGTGCTGTTCTTTACCGTAACTGCCAAGCTGTACCGTTATGTGCGCTTTAAGGGCGTGCGTCGTCAGACCGGGCGGGATATGCTGCGCTACTGCGTGCCCATGATCCCTACCATTATCTTGTGGTGGATCATCAATGTGTCTGACCGCTATATGGTTACTTATTTTGTGGGCTCTTCTGCCAACGGTCTGTATTCCGCCGCGTCTAAGATCCCTAATTTGGTGATTATGTGCGCGTCTGTATTTACAGACGCCTGGCAACTGTCTGCGGTGGATGAGTATAACAATAAAGATACCGCCCGGTTTTTCTCCAAGATCTTTCGGGTGTACTGTGGCGGCACCTTCTTTGTGGCTTCTTTCCTAATTTTGGCTTGTAAGATTATTACAAAAGTTTTGGTGGCAGACGCGTATTTTGACTCTTGGCAGTATGTGCCGGTGCTGATCATCTCCACCGTATTCTCCTGTCTGGTGAACTTTTTGGCCTCTATCTATATGGCGGAGAAAAAGAATATTATGGCGATGGTAACTGCCCTCACCGGTGCAGTCACCAATGTGGTGCTGAACCTGATTTTGATTCCCCGTATGGGTGCCAACGGTGCGGCCGTTGCCACTGCCTGCGCCTTTGTGGTCGTGTTCCTGACCCGCAGTCGGGATACGCGCCGATTCATTAAGATCAACTACCAGCCGGTGGTGCTTACCTGCCAAACCGTGGTGCTGGTGGCCCAAACGGTGGCGGCGCTGTGCTTGCAGGGCATGTGGTTCTATGTGGCAGAGGCACTGCTGTTTGCCCTGATGTTGGGAATGAACTGGTATCAGGTGGTAGAGCTGTACAAACTGGTGACGACCAAGATGCTGTCCAAACTGAAAAAGCCGAAAACAGAGGAAGAATAAGAGAAATGTTTCGTGCATAGGCTCTTTTAGCGACTTGGTATTGAATTACAGACGATTTTAGTATATAATCTACAAATGGAACACGATTATTTGCGTGATTTATGATAATTTTTGGAGGTTTTGTATGAAATCAACGATTTCTGTGGCGCAAGCAAAGCGACGGATCAACGACAAACTCAGTCACTTCTTCGGCGTTACGCCGGCAGACGCCACCAATGAACAATATTATAAGGCTGTGGCCATGATCCTGCGGGAGATGCTCAGCGAAAAAAACAGCCAGTTCCGCCATCAGGCTGAAGGTCAGGACTCTAAGCAGATCTACTATCTGTGTATGGAGTTTTTAATGGGGCGTTCCTTAAAGAACAACTTGTATAACCTGGGTCTGACTGAAACTTTTGAAAAGGCACTGGCCGGCTTTGAGCAGCTGTATGATGAGGAGCCGGATGCCGGTTTGGGCAACGGCGGCTTGGGTCGTCTGGCTGCCTGTTATCTGGACGGTTTGGCCTCTGACGGCTATCAGTCTATGGGCTATTCCATTCGCTATGAGGCCGGTATTTTTAAGCAGAAGCTGGTAGACGGCTGGCAGACGGAGTTGCCGGACTTTTGGCTGCCCGGCGGAGAGGTTTGGTTAGTGCCCCGTGAGGAGCGCGCCCAGACTGTCAGCTTTGAGGGCTGGGTCGATGAAAGCTGGGACGGTGAGTACCATACCGTCACCATGCGGGATTGCAACACCGTGATCGCTGTGCCCTATGATATGTATGTAAGCGGTCTGGGTGACGGTGTGGCTCGCAAGCCTGCACTGGATATGAGTCTGTTTAATCAGGGCGAGTATATTAAGGCTATGGAACAGTCTGCCATGGCAGAGACCATCAGCAAGGTACTTTACCCGGCGGATAACACCCCGGAGGGCAAGTCTCTGCGCCTGCGCCAGCAGTATTTCCTGGTGTCCGCCTCTGTGCAGGATATTATTCACCGTCACCTGTCCAAGTACGGCACGCTGGATAATCTGCCGGAGAAGGTGGCAATCCATATTAACGATACCCACCCCACCTTGGCCATTCCGGAGCTGATGCGCATTATGCTGGACGAGTGCGGCTATGATTGGGACTCTGCCTGGAAACTGGTAACCGACACGATGGCGTACACCAACCACACGGTGATGAAAGAGGCGCTGGAGTGCTGGAGCGAGGACCTGTACAAGCGCCTGCTACCCCGTATTTATGAGATCACCAAGGAGATCGACAACCGCTTCCGTGCCTTTGTTTGGGGCGCTACCCATGACGCAGACAAGGTGGAGCGTATGGCTGTGATCTCTTGCGGCGCCGTGCGTATGGCCAACCTGTGCGTGGCCGGTTCTCACAGCGTCAACGGCGTGTCTGCTTTGCATAGCGAAATTTTGAAGGACACGGTGTTCCACGATTTCTACACCATCACCCCGGCCAAGTTTACCAATGTGACCAACGGCATTGCCTTCCGCCGCTGGCTGTGCCAGTCCAACCCGCAGCTGACCGATTATTTAACGGAGCTGATCGGCGACGACTTTATCAAGCACAGCGACCGCCTGCTGACCCTGCGGGATTACAAGGAAGACCCGGCAGTGCTGGAGCAGCTGCAAAAGATCAAGCGCGCCAACAAAGAGCGCTTTGCCAAGGTGGTGAAGAAGCAGAGCGGCGTGGTGCTGGACCCGGATTCCATCTTTGATGTGCAGGTGAAGCGCCTGCACGAGTATAAGCGCCAGCAGCTGAATGTACTGAACATTATTGCTCAGTACCAGGCGCTGAAAGAAAATCCGAATATGGACTTTACTCCCCGGACTTATATTTTTGCTTCCAAGGCAGCCCCGGGTTACTACATGGCTAAGAAAATCATTCAGCTGATTGACGCTTTGGCTCATGTGGTGAACAATGACCCGGACACCAAGGATAAGCTGAAAGTGGTGTTTATGGAGGACTACTCCGTGTCTTTAGCAGAGGTGCTGATGCCTGCTGCGGACATCAGTGAGCAGATTTCGCTGGCCGGCACGGAGGCATCCGGCACCGGCAATATGAAGTTGATGCTCAACGGCGCCGTTACTCTGGGCACCCTGGACGGCGCCAATGTGGAGATCTGCAACGCCGTAGGGGAGGACAATATCTTCCTGTTTGGTATGAAGACGCCGGACGTGGAGGCTCTGCGCCGCAGCGGCTATCACCCCATGAACTATGTGACCAATAACCCGGCGTTAAAGAACGCCATTGATATGATCCAGTATGGCGTGAACGGCAAGGACTTTAGTGAGATTACCTCCTCACTGATCAATGTGGATCCGTATATGGCGCTGGCAGATTTTGCCGATTATCAAAACGCCCAGCGGCGTTCGGCACAGGTGTATGCTGACAAGACCGCCTTTGCCAAGATGAGCCTGATGAATATCAGCGGTGCAGGCATTTTCAGCGCAGACCGTGCCGTGCAGGAATATGCGGAGAATATTTGGCACACCCACCCGGTGGTTGTAGCGCAGCCCCGGCCTCAAAAGGCGGCGGCTGCTGCGGAGAAGCCCGCCGAAAAGCCGGCGAAGAAACCCGCAGCCAAAAAGCCCGCTACAAAGAAAACCACCAAGAAGAAATAAATCTGCTTGCGGCAGGCGCAGGGCAATGCCTGTGTCTGCCGCTTTTTACTGTTTAAGAGAGGGGAAATATGCTGATCTTCAACGCCAGAGACCCACAGTACAAGTCGCCCATCCGCGCCGTGGCAACGGATGAGCCGGTGCATCTGCGGCTGGTGGTCTCGCGGGATATGCATTGCTCCGGCGCCCGGTTGGTGGTCACCAAGGACGGCGAAACGCCGGTGCCTTACGGTATGTTTTGGGCCGGGATGTGCGGCACGGAGGCAGAGTATTGGGAACTGCATTTTGCCGCCACCACCCCGGGGCTGTATTTTTATCATTTTGAGCTGGACACCCCCTGGGGACTGCACTTTGTGCGCAACGCCGGGGGCGGCAAAGGGGATTTTTTGCCGGACGGCGCGGATTTTCAGCAAACGGTGTATGATAAGGATTTTCAAACGCCGGCCTTTTTGCGGGGTGGACTGATCTATCAGATCTTTCCGGATCGGTTTTACAATTCCGGCGCGCCAAAGACCGGTGTGCCTGCCACCCGGGTGCGGCGTAACTGGGGGGAGGAGCCTTTTTGGGACGAGGCCCAGATGAACGGCTTTTGGAACAACGATTATTTCGGCGGTGACCTGAAAGGCATTGCGGAGAAGCTGCCGTATATTGCCAAGCTGGGCGTGACCGCCATTTATTTGAATCCGATTTTCGAGGCCCATTCCAACCATCGGTACGACACCGGGGATTATGAAAAGATCGACCCTATGTTAGGCGATACAGAGGACTTAAAATATCTGTGCAGCCAGGCGAAAAAACTGGGGATCGGTGTGATTTTAGACGGCGTGTTCAGCCATACCGGACGGGATTCCAAATATTTTAATTACTATGGTCATTACCCCACGGTGGGCGCCTATAACAGCCCGGACAGCCCCTATTACAACTGGTACCAATTTGGCAAGGATCGGGACGATTACAAGTCCTGGTGGGGCATTCGCCTGCTGCCGGAGATCCGTGAGGAGGAGCCATCTTATCGGGACTATATTTGCGGTGAGAACGGCATCCTTCGCCGTTGGATGCGCTGCGGCATCAGCGGCTGGCGGTTGGATGTGGCGGATGAGCTGCCGGATGTGTTCCTGGACGACCTGCGCCGGGCTGTAAAAAGCGAGGACCCGGACGCCATTATTATCGGCGAGGTGTGGGAGGACGCCACCACCAAGTTTGCCTATGGGCAGCGGCGGCGTTATCTGCTGGGGAATCAGCTGGACAGTGTGATGAATTATCCCTTTGCCGCGGCGATCTTGCACTTTGTGCGTTACGGCGGCGGTCAGGCGTTTTTGGACGCCATCTTGTCTATTACCGAGCATTATCCGCCCCAGGTGACGGCGGTGCTGATGAACCATATCGGCACCCACGATACTCTGCGGGTGATTACCGCGTTGGCCGGACCGGATTGTACCGGCCAAGGGCGGGCTTGGCAGCATCGCAACAATACCCTGTCCGGGGCGGATTACGCCCGCGGGGTGCAGCTGCTGAAGCTGGCTTCTTTCCTGCAATATACTTTGCCCGGCGTACCCTCTCTGTATTACGGAGATGAGGTGGGTGTGCAGGGCATGAAAGACCCCTTCAACCGGGGCTGTATGCCTTGGGCGCACCAGGATCAAGATTTACTGCATTGGTATCAGCGACTGGGCCAAATGCGTCGGGGCTGCAAAGCGCTGGCTGCGGGCACATTCGTGCCGGTACAGGGTGACCTGGGCGGCGTGTGCTATGAGCGCCAAAGCGACGGCGCCCGCCTGCTGGCGGCAGTGAACCGCACCGCTGAGCCTAAGACCTTTGCCGTGGATCCGGTGTGGGACAATGCTTATGCCTTTTTTGACGATGCCTGCATGGACGGCCAACTAACCGTTCCCCCCATGTCAGCCGCTTTGCGTACCAGACAATAAAACCTTGCCACTCGGTTTTGCCGGGTGGCTTTTTGCTGTTTTTGCCTGAAATGCTTATATTATATATAATAAATTATAAATTAGCGGTTGAATGTGGGCGGGTGTGTGTGTTATAATAGCAGAGTTAATGTGGGTCAGTAGATACTGTACCCAAATTCCGCGAAAGGAAGATTTAAGAATTATGGCTTACAGAACCCATAACTGTAATCAGCTGACCTTTGATCAGCTGAACCAAACTGTTTCTCTGGCCGGGTGGGTAGATACCATCCGCGATCACGGCGGCGTGATCTTTGTTGATCTGCGCGACGAGTACGGCGTGACCCAGGTGGTGTTCCACGACGACGCGCTGCTGAAGGGCGTTCGTAAGGAGAGCGTAATCTCCGTGACCGGTAAGGTCGTAAAGCGTGACCCGGAGACGGTGAATAAAAAGATCGCTACCGGCGAGCTGGAAGTGCATGTGACGGAAGTGACCGTGCTGGGCGAATGTACCCGCACGCTGCCTTTTGAGATCTCCGAGTCCAAGGACACCCGCGAGGATGTACGGCTTCAGTACCGTTTTTTGGATCTGCGTAATCCCCAGGTGCATGAGAGCATTCTCTTCCGCAGTAAGGTAGTCGCTTTCCTGCGGCAGAAAATGACGGAAATGGGCTTTACGGAAATTACCACCCCGATTTTGACCTGTTCCTCTCCGGAAGGTGCCCGGGACTATATCATTCCCTCCCGTAAGCACGAGGGCAAGTTTTATGCGCTGCCCCAGGCGCCTCAGCAGTTTAAACAGCTGCTGATGACCTCTGGCTTTGACCGGTATTTCCAAATTGCGCCCTGCTTCCGTGATGAGGACGCCAGAGCGGACCGCTCTCCCGGCGAGTTCTATCAGCTGGATTTTGAAATGGCCTTTGCCACCCAGGAAGATGTGTTTGCCGTGGCGGAAGAGGTGCTGTATGACACCTTCACCAAGTTCTCTGACAAGAAAGTGACCCCGGCGCCCTTTGTGCGTATTCCTTACGCCGAGTCCATGCTGAAATACGGCACGGACAAGCCGGATTTGCGCAACCCGCTGATCATCCATGATCTGACCGAATATTTCAGTACCGTAGAGTTTAAGCCCTTTAAGGGTCGTCCGGTGCGAGGTATCGTGGTGCCGAACTGTGCGGGGCAGTCTAAGGGCTGGTACGAAAAAATGCTGGCTTTTGCCATGGACATTGGCATGAAGGGCTTGGGCTACATTACCGTTCAAGAGGACGGCAGCTATAAAGGTCCCATTGACAAGTTCCTGTCTCCCGAGAAGAAAGAGGAACTGCGCACCATGCTGAACCTGAAAACGGACGACACCCTGTTCTTTTAACCAATGAATCATATCGAGCGCATATTGCCGGTCCGACCATCCTTGATTGGCATCAACCGCTATCGGCAAAGCACTCACAGAACGAATCGTACGAATCATCTCTTTATCATTATCACGCCCCAACTTAACTTTCAATATATTAAACTGTCCGGCTACTTCCCTGGTTTTCCCGCGCACCACATCAGGCGTATCGATACCGATAGTAAAAGTGGTAGAAGGAGTCTTTTCTTTATTCAGTCCCCAGATTTTATACCAAGGAGCTCCTAACAATTTTCCAACCAAATCATGCAAAGCTATATCGACTGCTGCTTTGGCAGCTGTATCACCCGGACTGAGGCTGTCGACGTATGCCAGGATATCTTCCAACCCGAACGGATCGCTAAACTGCTCCAGATCGACTTTCCGCAGAAATGCCATTACGGTATCCACCGTCTGACCCAGATAGGGCGGCATTCGCCGTATCCTGTCACCCCTTCGTACTCTATCTCCACCTGTACATCGGGAGTCGTAGTGCGCGAATAAGAAGCTACGGCAAACACATGCTTCAACTTAAGCTCGTAAGGAAAAAATCTCATTTTCATCCTGCCTCCCTTACCGAGTTTATTGACAGAGAAAAGAGCCGGACCCGATTTTCCGGCAAACACATTATGAATACCTAAGCC
>OGNY01001700.1_pt1 | contig 13307 bp, 6 predicted proteins | sample 1573551 | NCBI WGS metagenome assembly OGNY01 (sample SAMEA2581885, study PRJEB24529) | metagenome | biome: Human gut stool | place: China | collected 2011
GCTTGCGGGCTATTCTTGAACGCGGCTGCCGCGAGCTCGCAGGTCACGGATAAAGAGAAGGTACAAATGGAGAAACGTATCGAGAAACTGATTAAGAAGATGACCTTGGAGGAAAAGGTCGGGTTGTTGCATGGTAACTCAAAATTCTATGTTGCCGGAGTAGAGCGTCTGGGGATTCCCGAGTGGAGCTTGAGCGACGGGCCTCACGGGGTACGTGCGGAGATCAATCGCCACGATTGGGCGTATGCGGGTTGGACAAATGATTCCGCCTCTTATTTCCCGACCGGCACGGCTTTCGCCGCCGCTTGGAACCCGGAGTTGGCTTATCGCCGGGGCGAGGTGCTGGGCGAGGAGGCTCGTTGGCGTAAGAAGGACGTATTGTTGGGCCCGGGCGTGAATATCATTCGCTCCCCGCTTTGTGGCCGTAACTTCGAGTATATGAGCGAGGACCCTTATATGAACTCCGTATTGGCGGTCGCTTATATCAAAGGCTTGCAGAGCCGTGACGTAGCTTGTAGCGTAAAGCATTTCGCCGTGAATAACCAAGAGACAAACCGTACGACTGTCGATGTGGAATGTAGCGAGCGTGCCTTGCGTGAGATTTATTTACCCGCTTTCAAGGCGGCCGTACAGGAGGGAGGCGCCTTGACGGTAATGGCCGCTTATAATAAATTCCGTGGGGAGTTCTGCGCGGAGAATAACTACTTGGTTTGCAAGATCCTTCGGAATGAATGGGGATTCGATGGCGTATATGTAACCGACTGGGGAGCCGCCCATAGCACGATTCCTTCTATGGAGGCAGGCTTGGATCTGGAGATGGGCACGCTGATCGATAAATATGAGGATTGGTATTATGCCAACCCCTTGATCGAGGCTGTTAAGTCTGGTAAGATTCCTATGAGCTTGGTGGACGAGAAGGTGGGCGATGTCTTACGTGTGATGATCAAGACGAATGTCTTGGACCCGAAAAAGCGTTTCGGCCCGGGCTCCATGAATACGAAAGAGCATCAGCAAGCCACTTACGACGCGGCTGCCGAAGCCATTGTCTTATTGAAGAACCAGAATAATCTTCTCCCGTTGGATTTCTCCTCGATCAAGAGTCTGGCGGTAATTGGCGATAACGCTACCCGCAAACATTCCAATGGTGGCTTGAGTTCCGAGATCAAGGCGGTTTACGAGGTAACTCCATTAGAGGCGCTTCGTGCGAAATGGGGCGATAAGGTGGATATCCGTTTTGCCCAAGGTTATGAGAAGCTATCTACTTTCGTGGAGGGAAGCAATAATGGGCAAAGCTCTGGTACTTTCTCTTCCAAGACACAGGAAAGCGACGCGTTATTGAAAGAGGCGGTAGAGGTTGCCCGTACGAGTGACGTGGCCCTTTTGGTTTGTGGTTTGAACCATGATTATGATACCGAGTCGTTCGACCGTCTGAATATGGATATCCCATACGGGCAGGTTGAGTTGATTCAAGAGGTGGTAAAGGCGAATCCTCGTACGATCGTGGTCATGATCGCCGGATCGCCGTTGAATATGGCCGCCGTGGATATTTGTTCCCCGGCTATCGTTTGGGCTTGGTTCAACGGTATGGAAGGAGGAAATGCCTTGGTAGACGTATTATCCGGCAAGGTGAATCCGAGCGGAAAGATGCCGTTCACCACTCCCGTGAGCTTGGATCAATCTCCGGCGCATGCGTTGGGCAACTTCCCCGGCAGGGATCTGAAAGTGAATTATGAGGAAGATATCTTGGTAGGTTACCGCTGGTTCGATACGAAGGGGCTTCCGGTCGTTTATCCGTTCGGTTACGGCTTATCCTATACGACATTCAACTATTCCAATCTGAATACGGATAAAAAGACGTATGATCAAGCGGACACGATCCAAGCGACTTTCACCCTAACCAATACTGGAGACCGTGAAGGAGCTGAGGTGGCCCAATTGTATGTAAGCGATCCGGTTTGCTCCGTGATGCGTCCGGTCAAGGAGTTAAAAGGCTTCAAGAAGGTATTCCTTAAACCCGGTGAGAGTCGGCGAATCACCTTGGACATCCCCGTATCCTCTTTAGCTTTCTATAGTGAGGCACAAAGCCAATTCGTCGTAGAACCCGGCGAGTTCATCCTCCAACTAGGAGCCTCCACCTCAGATATCAAGCAGAAGATCAGCATCGACGTGAAATAACTACCCAGTTGTAGAGACGGGGCGTGCCCCGTCTCTACAAATAGATATTGAAAAATAACCGCTAGGACATTTTTCGTTACATTTCCTTGAACAAGAGCGCATCTATAGAGTTATATCCATATAATAACAATATAATTAAAGATGTGCTATGAACTCTCTACAAAATCCATTGAACGCTAACTATCCGCAAGATGTTACCCAAAAACCGGGCGAGAATGCGGTTTTCATTGTCTATGCTCTAAAAGATCTCCCCGACACGATTGATAAGGTAAAGGACGTGTGCGCTAATTTCTCCGCTTTGATACGTAGTATGCGCAATCGCTATCCTGATATGCAATTCAGTTGTACGATAGGATTCGGGGCGGATGCTTGGAAACGCTTCTTTCCGGAGCAAGGAAACCCCAAAGAATTGCAACCGTTTGAAGAGATCAAAGGAGTTAAGCTTACGGCTGTTTCTACCCCCGGGGATTTACTATTCCACATCCGCTGTAAGCAGATGGGACTGTGCTTTGAGTTCGCCTCCATTATAGACCAGAAACTGCGAGGTGTCGTGGAATCGATCGATGAGACCCACGGTTTTCGGTATAGAGACGGTAAGGCGATTATCGGTTTCGTGGACGGTACGGAGAATCCTGCCGTGGATGAAGACCCCTATCGTTTCGCGGTAATAGGCGATGAGGACCCCGAGTTTATGGGCGGAAGTTATGTATTTGTGCAAAAATACATTCATGATATGGTGGCATGGAATGCGCTTCCAGTGGAAGAGCAAGAGAAAGTCATCGGTCGCCGTAAATTCAACGATGTTGAGCTATCAGATGAGGAAAAACCGAAGAACGCTCATAACGCCGTGACGAACATCGGAGACGATCTGAAAATAGTCCGTGCTAACATGCCATTCGCCCATACTTCCAAAGGTGAGTACGGTACCTATTTTATCGCCTATGCCAGCACGTTCAGCACCACCCGACGAATGCTGGAGAATATGTTCGTCGGTGATCCCGTAGGCAATACGGATCGTCTGCTGGACTTCAGCACGCCGATAACGGGAACTCTTTTCTTCGTTCCGTCGTATGAGTTGCTTGATAAGTTAGGGGAATAATTATTTATCCATCCTTAACTATCTAGTTAACAGACTTCCGCAGTGCCAATCATTTTCCATATCGTGGCACGTCAGTGCCATCAGCGTGGCATAGTTGTGCTTTCCTTATGGCAATGGTGTGCCACTAGGATGGCACAGTCGTGCCATCATGATGTGCTTATCTTTTAATGAAAGGCTTGTTGACTGATAAGGTTGGAGTTACGGATAACAGAAGTAAACCGCCTATTATCAATACTTCAAATATCCATAGCGGTTATATAGTGTTGGGAGTGTAGACGCGTGTTGTATGTCGTTTGCGGATTTCAACCCGGATTTATGAAGTTAACTTACTTGGTCATTTAAGTTAGCTTACTTTGCCAATGAAGTTAACTTACTTTGCCGTTGAAGCTAACTTACTTTGAAATGTTAGTTAACTGGTAACTTTCTACCTAAAAAAGCCATTTGGCAATGTACCTAATCTTTTTTGCGCTATAAAAGTGTTTTGTAAGGTCATTCCATAAACTTTAGGGTAGTAGTCTTCGTACTGTTTGATGGATTGCCATCTTGATTTTTTCCTTAATAATCAATTATAATTAAAGAATATATCATATATTTGCCTAGCTAGTAATTAAGACAGAAAAGCAAAAGGTAAAAGCGTAGGTTTTTATCTACTTATTCTTTCTTTGTTGGTAGTAAAACAATGATAAAATAGAAAACGTATGGATTATTATAGGCTAAAATATTTTTAATACGTATATTTGCGACAATAAAAGGCTTTTAAGTTAGAAGCCTATATGTGTTGCGTGTGATATTTGTGCGATGTGATAAAATCCGCTAAATTTTTCAACATTTGAGAAGCACAAAGAAGGCCCCGCAACCCTTTACCGAATATACGTGTTATCTATGCTGTTAAAGTATGGATAAGATTACTGTATATAGATAAAGGGGGCGTGCGGCTGACTTTACTCAAATGTGGGTCTTAGCGGAACCTTTGTCACGTAATGTTCAGCCAATCGCCCTTTCTTTATTTTATAATGAAAGGCCAGCTCTTCAATATAACGCCAAATAACGCCCTTTTTAAAGATAAATAGTATAAGTTTTACTTTAATCAAATAGTTATGCCTGAGTTTATTACTATTGAAGAAGCAGCTCGTATCACCGGCTTTCCATCTCAAGAAATCCAGCAATGGGCGATATCTAAAAAAATAACATCTTACGTCGTGAAGCAAGGTGTTCGCCTAGTCGATCTGACCAATTTGCGTGAATTCATTTCCCATATCGAGCGTATGGGAATACAAAAGCTATACCTGCAACTTATCATCCAAGACAAGGAAGAAGAGATAAACGAGATCATCTCCCAATTCGATGATTACCTTTTCTGCCTGCGATCCCTTAAAAACATCTCTCCCCTACTTAAACTCATTATCGCCGAACTATCAACATTCATACACGACAAGAAAGACCGACTTATCTTTACGGAAATAACTTCCGGAGCCAAGATAGAAGACGTAGCCAAACGTTGTGGTATATCCTACGACGGAATCTGTCGCCGATATAAGGTCATATCGCTCCGCTTGCAAGAAAACATGGGCTTCCTGACCGAATACAAGAAAACAATCACGAACCAAGACCTTGAGATAGAACGTCTGTGGATAGAGAACAGGAACATGGAATACGAATTGAGAAGATTATATAAAAAGGCGCTCCAAAACGGTCTATGTATCGAATCTCCCCGATCACTTATCCCCGTTCCCTTAAATGCCGCGAAACGGATATGCCAACCCATTACCCGTCTCACCTTAGCGCCCTATATCCGTAAATGCCTTACAACCTTGAAAATAGAAACCATAGAAGATATTCTACGTTACGCCCTCAAAAACGGACTCGACTCTTTATTAGACCTTCCCGGCTTTGGCGCTCTTGGTTTGGCCCAACTGAAATTCCAACTCGAAAAGCATAAGATAATCGATAAAACCGGACATTCCGACCTTTATCAATATATCATTTGCGAAGCGGATAATTAGTGAGGACATTCTTTGTCCTCAAGTAGAATTTAACTAGATTTCAAGGATAATCATACTGTATTTACATTTTTTTGTATATTTGCGATATGTAATGATGCTTGTTTATATTTGGATATTTATTAGTAACCTTGTACTTGGTTCTGATGAGACCATGTCTTGTTTATAATATAAATATCTAAATAACAACCATCTAGTTCGTTTTTTCTTTAGTTCTCCACTGCCATCGGTAATTTTACTATTTAGTTATCCGCTGATTATCTTTATCTTATCATTCATATCATCTACACTAACCGACATAGTTTCATCAGAACTCATGTATATGAAAACTGCAAATATGCAGAAAGGAGATAAGATTTGTATGGCGTGGATATGTAATATATATGTAATATGAAAGTGGATGGACATTTGCTTATAGATCTGAAGAATGGAGATGAAAAGGCTTTTGAGACTCTATTCTGGAAATATAATGAGCATGTATATCATTTTATTTACTCATTACTATATGAAAAATCTATGGCAGAGGACTTGACCCAAAACGTTTTTCTTAAGATTTGGGAGAAGCATGAGACGATAGATGTGGAGCAAAACTTTGACGCCTATCTATTCACCATCGCCCGTAACTTAGTTTATAAAGAGACAGAGAATCGGCTACTCTCCGAGAAACTGACGGAAAGCCTACAACGACAGCTATCAGATGTTGATTCGCTTATGGAAGAGCGAATTGATGCGGAGTCTTTACGGGAATATATTAATAGCTTGATAGAAGAATTGCCGTTGTCCCGTCGGGAGATATTTCGTTTGAGCCGTCATGAGCATTTATCCTATAAAGAAATAGCGGAACGCCTCTCTATCTCTGAAAAGACTGTGGAGACACAGTTGAGTAGGGCTTTGCGTTTTTTGCGAGATCGACTTTCTTCTGATGGCTTTCTTTGCCTTATAACACTCTTTTTATAGTTAATAAGCATTAAATATCTTGTGGTTTGTAGGGGTAGATAGTTTTATCGGATATACGTATGTATATGATTGGAGTGGAAAATGTATTTGTCGATTGATTACGGATATAAGACTATTCAATATTTGCGTGACAAACGATGATAAAGAACTAATAGCCTTGGGCTGGGATGATGATTATCATCTGTATTGTTTTGATCAGTCAAAGGTTATGTCGGTTTGGTAGTGAAAAACATTTACTCTATTGAAAATCCTTTTCGTAACCGTACATGCGGAAAGGAACATCGACCGTTTACTTATGAAGGCGGAAAATAAGTATGATATTAATTTGTGTTAAATCATGGATCTCTCGATTTTTTTGTGTAAGGGTAAAGCTCTTCTTCGGGATATACTTATTACACGATGAGAAAAACGTATACACATATCGAATTATTGGATCGCTTTATGAGTGGTAAGACTTCACCGGAAGAAGAGCGAACTCTTTTGGCGTGGTTTAGCGATTCCGATCATAAGGAAGAGATCATGGCTTTTTATATGTCTAGATGGGAAGAATCTTCCGGGAAAAAGCTTCCTCCTAAGCTACAAGGACAGATGTTCTGTGAGATTAAAAAGCGGATAAGACAAGAGAAGAAAACTTTGGAGATAAAGAAGAAACCGCATACCTTATGGAAGTGGCTTTCTTATGCGGCGGTGGCATTCGTATGTATAAGCCTTGGAATTGGTTCACATTGGTATTATATGAGACAGGTTCCATTATCCGATCCATTGGATTATGTGGTGTCAGCAGATAATGGGCAACGTGCTAGCGTGGTTCTGCCTGATGGGACGAAAGTATGGTTAAATTCGCATACTAAACTTAATTATAAGAGTGATTATGGCGTGAAAGAAAGATCAGTTTCTTTATCTGGTGAGGCTTATTTTGAAGTTTCGAAAGATACATTGCGCCGTTTCTTGGTAAATGCGGGGGATATGGAAGTCGAGGCGCTAGGCACAGCTTTTAATGTGAAGGCGTATGAGGAAGATGACGAGGTGGTTACGACCTTGTTTGAAGGCAGTGTACGAACAGTGGTTGGAAAAGAGTTTGTGATTCTGTCTCCGGATGAGAGTGCGGTTTTTAATAAGTCTAGTCATATATTATCTGTTAATCACCCGACAAATGCTTCTTATGCCCGTCTTTGGCGTACGAATGAACTGGCCTTCTCTGGCGAGTCGTTGGAGGAGATCGCGGTATTGTTGAATCGAATGTATAATGTTGAAGTTCGTTTTTTGTCCAATAAGATTAAAGGCTACAGTTTCTCGGGGGTGATCCGGAATAATAGTCTGGATAATGTATTTGAAATAATAAGCCTTACGGCTCCGATTACGTATGTGTCGGTAGGTGATACTATTTATTTAAATGAGAAATAGAAAGTTGAGTGTTAACCTAATAAAGAAGAAGCCTATGAGATGAGCTAGATGATTGTAGTAAAAAAAGAAGAAAGGCAAGGCCCTTCTTCCTCTTAAGCAAAATCACTTGTATATAATATCTTCAAGGAAATAACTAGCCGGTTATAAATAAGATAGAATATGTAAATGATTTGCTTGTAAAGTTACCTGTTTAAAATCTATGTATTATTAAAAAACTTTTAAAAATGAGTAATTTCAAGCACTCTTTTTTCCGGACACTTTTGTATGCCCAGTTATTGTCGGGCTTTTCCGGAGTTGCGATTGCCGCCCAGATATCGTTGTCGGTAAAGGATAGACCGATGCGGGAGGTTATTAAAGAATTAGAGGAAACGACTGAATATCGTTTTTTCTATAATGATGGGATCAAAGGTCTGAATTCTCCGATCTCTGTTGACGTGGAAGATGCGGATATTAATGCTGTAATGGATGCGATAGCAAAGCAAGCGAATGTGGCTTATGTATTGAAATCGGGTCATCAGATCGTTTTATCATCGGTAAAAACTGTTCAGCAACAAGGTAATAAGAAAGTTACCGGTACGATTACAGACCCGAAAGGGGAACCAATCATCGGGGCGAATGTGGTCGTGAAAGGATCTACCAATGGTACCATCACGGATATAGATGGCCATTTCTCTATTGAGGTAACTCCGAATGCGATACTTCAGGTTTCTTATATTGGTTATGTGGCTCAAGATGTTCCGGTAGGCAATAAAGATAATTTGGTTATATCTATTCATGAGGACACGCAGAAGCTGGATGAGGTAGTCGTGGTGGGTTATGGTTCCCAGAAAAAAGTGAATTTGACCGGTGCGGTAGAGCAAGTGACTAGTGATGTATTCGAGGGGCGTCCTACGGCTAACGCTACTCAGATGCTAGAAGGGGTTGTCCCGAACTTGAATATTTCCTTGTCTGATGGTAAACCGGGGCGTACGGCGGATTTTAACGTACGTGGCGCCGGTTCTATCAATGGGGGTAGTGCTTTGGTGTTGATTTATGGTGTGGAAGGAGACCCTTCTATGTTAAATCCGAATGATATTGAGAGTATTTCCGTATTGAAGGATGCTGCCGCTTCCGCTATTTATGGCGCACGTGCTCCATTTGGCGTGGTTTTGATCACGACGAAGAACGCTACGGAAGGTAAGCCGAAGGTGACATGGTCTTCTAGCTATTCATTACAATCACCACAGAATGTGCCGGATGTAGTTTCCGATGGTTATATTTGGGCAAAGCATTTTTATGACGCTTATTTTAATTACAATCAAGCGAATCCTTCCGGTATCAACAAGACACAGCAATTTTCCGTGGCTTGGCTGGATGAGTATAAGCGCCGTCATGAGACGGGCGATTTCGGGACGGTGATCTCTGATGGCTCTATCGGTACAAAAGGCCGTTATGTGTATTATCCGGAAGGAACCGACTATTATGATCTGATGTATAAGAAGAGTGTCTTTGCGCAGAATCAAAATCTTTCCATCTCGGGTTCCGACGGGAAGTTTGATTATTATTTGTCAGGACGTTTCTATAGTTACGATGGACTTTTCGATAGCGATGAGCAAACGGATAAGTTCAAGACCTATAACATGCGTTTCAAGGGAGGTTATCAGTTAACTCCTTGGTTGAAGATCAACAATAACTTTGAGTTTTCCCATAATAAATACTACAATCCGATTACCTATTCGGAAGGATCTGGTGTGGTATGGAGAAATATCGCAGACGAGGGACACCCGTCATCGCCACTGTTCAACCCTGATGGTACGATGACTTATTCTGCCGTCTATACCGTAGGCGATTTGCTTTATGGACGTAGCGGTATTACGACAAAGAACTCCAACTTAAAGAATACTACGACATTCAATGCTAAGTTCTTGGGTGACCGTTTGCGTGTGAATGGTGATTTCACGTATCAACAGAAGACGCAAGAGAAGACCAAGAAACAAGTACGTTCACCGTATGCACGGTCGGTTGATGCAGATGGGGAAAGCCAGATCGAACATATTACGGGTACCTATTCCAATTTGGCAGAGACAACTGATCATACGAACTATCTAGCAACGAACCTTTTCGCAGAGTTTGAGGAAACTTTTGCCGAGAAACATTATTTCAAGGCCATGGCTGGATGGAATTACGAAAAATCTACTTTCAAACGCATCTATGCTTATAATGATGACTTGTTGACGGACGACGTGGACAACATGAATTTGGTGATGGGTACTGATAACCGGAGTATTACCTCACAATGGAAGGCTTATCAGTTTGGCGGCGCTTTCTTCCGTTTGAATTATGCCTTTGATGATCGTTATCTGTTGGAGGTAAACGGACGTTACGATGGTTCCTCCCGCTTCCCGAGTGATGAGCGTTGGGCTTTCTTCCCCTCGGCTTCCGTGGGTTGGCGAATCTCGCAAGAACCTTGGTGGAATGTTAAGTCCGAACATATCTCTAACGCTAAGGTCCGGTTTTCTTGGGGCTCTTTGGGCAATGCGGCCGGATTGAGTAATTATCAGTATATCCAGACATTGGGTATCAGCAAGTCTGATTATATTCTTGACGGTTTGCGGCAGAATTATATGTCATCTCCGGCGGCTCTTCCCGGCAACTTGACGTGGGAAACCGCTACGACGTATGATATAGGAGCGGATTTAGGATTCTTTGATAATCGTTTGACCGTAAGTGGAGATTATTATATCCGTAAAACAACTGATATGATCGTGAATGGTCCGACCGTGCCGGATGTGTTCGGTGCTTCTTCTCCGAAAGGTAATTATGCGGATATGTCTACTTATGGCTATGAGTTGTCTTTGGAATGGAGAGATGGATTTGATTTAGCTGGTAAGCGATTTAATTATAGCATCAAGGGTACATTGGCAGATTACTATTCAGTGATCGATAGGTTTAATAATGCGAATAAGTCATTGAGCGAGTATGCGAATCAATCACTCGACAAGAATTATTATGAGGGGATGCGTATCGGTGAGATTTGGGGATTTGTATCCAATGGTTTGTGGCAGGACCAAGCCAGTATCGATGCGGCTGAGGCTGCCGCGAAAGCTGCGGGACAATCCTATTATAATCCGCTCATGCAAACATCGAAAACCTATAAGTTGTATCCGGGTGATATTAAGTTTGAAGACTTAAATGGCAACGGTTATATTGATCGTGGACAGAATACGGTAGATGATCCGGGCGACCGTAAGATCATCGGTAACGAGGAGCCTCGTTATATTTATAGCTTTACGCTTTCTGCCGATTGGAACAATATCTGGGTGAGTGCTTTCTTCCAAGGAGTGGGTAAGCAGGATTGGTATCCGTCTAATGAAGCCTCTACGTTCTGGGGGCAATACAATCGCCCGTATAACCAGATGCCTTCTTGGCATGTGGGAAACTATTGGACTCCTGAGAACCCGGATGCATTCTTGCCTCGTTACGCTGGTTACTATGCGCCTTTCTATGGAGGTCATAAGAACGCTAACACGCGCTATTTGATGAATGCGGCCTATCTACGCTTGAAGAACATACAGGTTGGCTATAATTTACCGTCGGAATGGATTAAAAAATTGCATTTGACAAATGTGGGAATTTACCTTTCCGGGGAAAATCTCTTTACATGGTCTCCGCTTTACAAGTATTCCAAGGATGTCAATGTATCGAATATCGGTGAATCGGATAAGGACTTGACCTCCAGCAATAGTGGTGATGGATATAATTACCCGATGATGAAGTCGTTCAGCATCGGCCTGAATGTTACATTTTAAAGAATAGGAGATTATACGAAATGAAAAAGAATATACTATTAAGCGGTCTGGTGGCACTTTTGGCTGTATTTTCGGGGTGCGAGATGAATGAGGAACCAAAGTCGGAGGCTTCTGTGGATATGGTGTTTAGCTCCGAGAATGGTTTGAAGACGTATACGTACTCATTTTACAATGTCTTGCCTTCCCGAGGAAGCGCTTTCCGGCGTGATGCTACGGCAGATTATGGGGTGAAAAATTCCTTGGGTGGTATGGAGGTTGGCGCTTATACTACGAATAGCGCGACGAGTTGGTCATGGTCCGCTCTTCGTAATATAAATTTCTTTTTGGAGAATAACGTGAATGAGTCACTAAGCACGACTATCCGTGACAATTATAATGGTATCGCACGCTTGTTCCGTGCTCGCTTCTATTTTGATAAATTGGTACAATATGGCGAGGTACCTTGGATTGATAAGGTATTTAACGAGGCTGAAGACCCGGATCTTTATAACCCGCGTGATACACGTGATGTGATTATCGGGCATATCTTGGAGGATTTGGATTATGCGTATACGAATATATTGGAAGAGGATGTCACGCATAATTCAACGATCGTAAATAAATGGACAGCTGCCGCTTTCAAATCTCGTGTTTGCTTGTTTGAGGCTGCTTGGCGTAAATACCATGCCGCTGACCAATTGGATATCGCTCGTACGGGATGTACGGAATATTCGGCCAAAGATTTATATAAACTAGCGGCTGAGGCGGTTATGGATAACGGACCGTACAAACTTTATACTTCGGGTGCTTATAGCGATGGCCGTGGAGCGTATCGCGAACTTTTCATTGCCGATAAGGCCGTTACCACGGAGGTAATGATGGCTATCGAGACTGACAAGGTGTTAGGACTGGGTGAGCAGAATTGGTGGTATAATTCCTCTACTTACGGACCACACTTATGCATGAGCCGTAAATTTATGCTGTCATACTTGAATGCGGATGGTACGCCTTATGTCGAGAAAAAAGCGGATGGAAGCTATAAGAATTTCGTGGAGGAGACAACAGGACGTGATACCCGCTTGAACCAGACGATCCGGGGAGCGGATTATACCCGCAAGAATGCTTCTGGTGTTTATGAGCCGACCGCGGCTAATTTTACGGGACATACATTGACGGGATATCAGTTTACGAAGTTTGCCATGGATGACGTGGCTTACGATGATGCGGCTACGAATGATAATGACATTCCTATCATGCGCTATGCTGAGGTTTTGTTGAACTATGCTGAGGCTAAGGCTGAATTAGGCGAACTGACTGATGCGGATTGGGCGGCTACGATAGGTGCGCTTCGTTCTCGTGCGGGAATTACGGGAGGCACACCACAGACAGGTACATTGACAACCCGTCCGTCATCCGCAGAGCCTTATATCGCTTCTTATTACCCGACGATCTCTGATCCTTCCTTGTTGGAGATCCGTCGCGAACGTGGTATTGAACTTTGTCTGGAAGGTTTGCGCCTAAATGATTTGAAACGTTGGAATTGTTGCGATCTTTGGGTGAACGATCCTTGGGAAGGTATCTTTATCCCATCACTTAACCAACCGTTGGATGTGAATGGCGATGGTAATTATGATGCCTATTTCTATGATACGGATAAGATCGCTGATGAGAAGTATGCTGCGATTGGTGTCTATGTGGGTACAAATAAGAGTAATGTGCTTAACGTGAAGCCGGTTCAAGGAGGTTATTTGATGGAGTATAATTACGCCGGACGTAGCTGGCCGGCTCGTCAGTACTTATATCCGATACCGGAGGTAGTAATTCAGTTCAATACGAATCTAAGCCAGAATCCGGGCTGGTAATCAAGGGGGTATCATGAGAAACTTAATTATAGTGTTTATCTCT